>Ga0268276_1004302_pt1 | contig 10152 bp, 13 predicted proteins | sample saktaG_4_FD_190145 | JGI IMG/M metagenome (GOLD analysis project Ga0268276, IMG submission 190145) | Saline water microbial communities from Sakinaw Lake, British Columbia, Canada - sak_2010_1_5_45m | ecosystem: Environmental > Aquatic > Non-marine Saline and Alkaline > Saline ...
AAGGCAATTTCAACATTCTTCCCAATGTTGCTTTTTTAGAAGAAGCAAATAACAGGTTTACAACTACATGCAGAAGGCTTCTCAATAAGAAAGGAGAGAGCAAATACAAGCCTCTCGGTCCTATCTATTATATAATCGAAGATATGGAGAACCTGGCTGACCAATACAAATACCTTTGTAATCACCTATACATCCTTGATAAAAAGAAGAAAATTGACAAGAAAGGCATTAGCAAAAATATAATAAATGCATTTGAAAAAGTAGACAAAATGTTAAGGGAATTCTATGAATTGTTCTATAAGTTTGACAGAGCCAAGCTGGTAGATATAGGCAAAAAAAGGAAAGAATTAGTTGTAGAATTATACAACCTTCTTGAAAATTCAAACAAAATTGGCGATAGGATTATAGCCCATTACCTTGTTGTAATATCCCAGAAGATATTTTGCTTTATCGGGCCATTAATTGTGTTAAGCATTTAAAGAATTATTGTTGGGATGCAATATCCAAGCTGATCTTCATTAGCTCGTCCATCACTAAAGCGTACTTATCGTACCTTGGCAAATCTTTCGCATAAGCCATTTTTCCAGCTGCTCTAATCAACAGCAATGAATCTAAAATAACATCTGGTTTAAATCCCCTTCCCTCAATTAATTCCCTTGCCCTAAGCCTAATTTCATCAACCCCCTTTCCTCCGCAAAGAGCATCCATTGCTTTATAAACTCCATTGTGAACTATAACATGGTAAAGAGTAACATCGCTTATATGATCTATTTCAACATCAGCAAATTCCTGAAGTGATAGAACAGGTCTTATCGACTCTATGAACTCTGCTCCAACCATATCATGCTGAACAAAAGTAGACATATACCTCTTTTTCCCACCATCTACCTCAACCTCATCAACACCAAATGTAAGAACCTTTCCAATATTGTGCAATAAAGGAAGATGCTCTTGGAGGATATATACCTTTCTATGATTACCTAATCTCCTTGATAAATACATGCTAATTCTTTGATTGTATATATCATTTGGAGAATTTAAATATGAATTACTTGAGACCATTTGTTGTACTTGATTTCTCACAGCAAGTGCCATCTCAAAAACAGTTCCTCCGAAATAAGGTGGATGACTTTCATAAACTCTGGCTTTTTCAAGGTATTGTCGAAGTTGAGGCATCTTTTCAAGTTCCTGAGGGAGAGAATCTATTATTTGACTTTGTTCTGGAGTTCTTTGAGCAGGTGGTGGAAATGAGTCTATAACTTTCATTGTTCGGGCATATGATTCTCTCCATTTAGTATAGTGAAGATTGTCTGGATCCCTCATTTTACGTAAAAGCTCATTATGAACTTCTTTGATTAATGGGAGGCTTAAAAGAGAATCTGTACTAATAAGGGGTTTTTCTGCTTTAATTTTCTGCTTTGGCTTCATATCTGGCCCATGATAATCTGTCCCTTGAAATACTCTAAGGCTATCATGCCTGGAAACATAAAAATCTGCCCCTTTGCCCTCAATTCCATGAATACCCCACTCACAAAATAAAGCCATAATTCCATATTTGGATGCATACACCAGCTCATCTTCAGTAATCACGCCCCCGTCTAATAATTTTTGAACATCAACCCCTTTTGCCTGAAAAACGCCAAAGTCACTTTCCAACCAGGGATCATCCTCGTCTCTTTTTTCATTAGGATGAGCTAAAAGAGGAATGCCTCCATGCCTAAGGATATCATCTATCGCTTCACGAGGAGAAATAGATTCCATAATAAATGTGCTATCAATACTTCTCTCAAAATAAATGTCCCTAACCTCCGCTGGAGTTAATACACCCCTTTCCTCTCCTGGTTTAGGTGGACGAGAATAAAGAGCCTCACCATATCTTTTCCACAATAAAAAGCCAATAGTCAATCTGCTTGGTGAATCTGGGTTGACAGCAGCAACATCCTCCCATGTTATAGGGGATTTATCTGATATCAAATCAGTTAATTGCTGTGCAGAAAAATGCGGATCTTTTGATGATCTTAAATGGTCTAATGTTGCTTCAAAAAAGTAATCCCTTTCATAAAGGTATTTTAACATCTCTCGCGCCCTATTCTGCCTAACTTCGCAAACCTTATCCAATCTTGCTTGAAATTCCTTGCTTACTCTTTTTAAGTTTAAACCAAGTATATGAAATTGATACCCCATTTTCGCTGTCAACTCAACACCCTGCCCTATCTTCAAATCAGGGCCACACCTAAGCACACCAGGACAAAGTGGCTCTATCCTATGAAAAGCATGTAACTTATAATTTTCAAAACCCCCTTCGGTCAGTATATATTTTACGTAGGCAGGCCTTAATAATTCCTGGTTAGGGGGATCAGTTTCACCATCTGAAAACAAATTCACACCAGAACATATATAATCATTAATAGCTTTGATTACACCAGGGGACCATGCTTTTACAGTGTCATGGTCTGTCAACTCAATTCTTCCTAACTTATTGGTCAATGCGTAAAGGATAGTCTCTAATTCTGTCAGCTCGCCATCAGAACGCCAGGTATGAACATGATCATTCCCAATCTCAAATGATACTGGTGAGATTTCAATCACCTACCTGAAACCAACCTTCCAAAAACGCCAGAATCTTCAACATTACTAATAGATCCATAATCAATTTTCCTTTGTGCAAAACGATATGCAATATATAATAAGCCAAGTGTACAAACAATTGGCATTCTTGTGTCGTTTCTAAATTCGACTTTTCCAAATTCGTTATTCACATGGGCTAAGAGCTGCTTGTTGTCTACCCCTAAACCCTTTATTTCCTCAAATTCGTTAAGGGTTTGCTCCCCATCATTACCAAGCGATGTTAACATGTCCCTTATTGCTTGAACAGCCCTACCACTATAAAAATCAATTTGTTTCGATAATAACTCTCTTGTCTCCCTATAAAGAGCTGGTGATCTTTGCTGGACTACTCTTTCATTTTTTAAAGCATATTTTGTCAATGTTAAATCAGCCTTCCTAGTTGCCCTATAAAACTGAATAAGGTACCTATCTCTAACCAGATGCGATGCAAGCCCTCCTTTTTCTCCATGAAGAATGCTTGTATGTATTTTGAGGCTCCCAACCCACGCCCTAAATCTAGGATCATTATCATATTTAGCATCCAGAAAGTCTTTATACCTATCATCAAGGGTTGTTATCCCTTTTTCACCAGCAAATCTCCCAAATTCGTATGAATCAAAAAATGCAAAAAAATCTTCTAAAAAATGCCCCCATTTAGCAGCTGGATCCCAGTGATAAAGGTTAGTTCTAATTTTACTTAGATCTGGTTTGGATTTAGTAGATATCTCCTCGATTATATCATCCATAGTAGGATTCACAACATACCTATCAATAGCCCTTTGAATCCCTTGATTTTTTGGGCAATTGTCAAGTATAGGCACAACGCCTGCATCGCTTAGCGTTAAATTATCAAAAATCATCAGCGCTTTTTCAAGCAAAGATTGCTCTCCATCTTCTGTTTGAAGTGATCCATAATCCTTGGCATTCTGAAAAGCCAAAAGAATCTTATCTTTGAAGTCACTAATAACTGTAAGAGCACTTGGGTGCAGTATATGAGCCATAGCTGAGGGTGAGTCTGCTTGCCAAAAAACAAGATCATCCAGGCTTTGATTTCCAATAGCTTCTACATAAGGTACATACTTTGCCCTCTCTGCACTTCTGTCTGCCATTAAAAAAAGCCTGTCAAGATCAAGCCCAGGAACAAAATCTGTTACATAAAGGACTAAATTACCATCATCATATACAAAAGGCCGAGCTGATTTAGCCATTCTAAAATCAGATTTTCCTGCATATCTCTTTGAAAATTCATATGCTTGTTTTGCCCACTCCAAAGATGGTGCTTTTTTAATAAAACAATTTAATGTCGTAGGCTTACTGACAGGCAGATGAATAGCAAATCCTCCCTCAGAACATCGGTCTAAACATTCTTCCTGTAAAGTTGTTTCAGCTCCCTGAATCATAACTAATTCCCACAACTGCCTAAGGTAGTCCTTTGCCCTCTCTAACTGAGGATCATCATATTCAAAATGCCTAAAACTGCTTGCTAAGCCAATTACAGGCTCTATAGGTTGTTGTCCATTAGTCTTCATTTTTTAAATTCCTGACCCCCTCATAGTCAAACCTGTACTTGCATCTAGGGCAAGACTTAGGATTCTCTACTCGGTTTTCCCACTCGTAGTTGCACTTATCGCATATCAAATTACCCGCCCCTTAATCTACTATAATAGTAGTAATAGTAATAATAAGAGTATATCCTTATTTAAAAACCTTTCTGTTATGTGACTATTTAGTAATAGTGAAAATACTGTTTCAAAACATTGGAAAAATTACGCTTTTTCCAATATGTTTTTATAATACTTCACACTACTTAAATCTTATGACTTCAGCAAAAGAACTAAAAACAGGGCAGTACATCAAGATAAACAATGAGATCCTGAAAGTCACAAGAAAAGAGATTGCAGCTTATGGGACACATTGCCATTCAAAAACAAGATTATTTGCCCAGGGATTATTCACAAAAGGCCAGAAAAGCTTTACATTCAGCCATGAGGAGAATGTTGAGACAGTAGATGTTACAAGAAAAGAGGGCCAGGTTATTTCTAAGACTGAAGATAAAGTTCAGCTTATGGATAATGTTAGTTATGAAACAGTTGATGCAGATGTTGATAAAGCTTTATTGTCAGAAATAAACGAAGGGGACACAGTTACTTTTATTGATTTAGAAGGTAAGGCTCTTGTCTTAGATAAAAGGCAGTAAAAAACGAAGTTTTTATATAGTTTATGTTCTATAATACTTAAATATGAAGCTTTTAAAAAAAGCTAAGCTGTCAGGGATATTTGCTTTTATAATAGTTGTTTTAGTTGTTATTCTTCTTGTCTATTTAATAAAGAATGGTTGGGATATGGGTGTAGCTGCCAAGGATATGATCGGATTATTTGGTGGAGGGAAGAAGTAGCGATAATCCCAAGTTGGGAATGGGTTGTGTTACCTATTCTTTTCCTGATGGTCTAGGCTCTTCTTTGATCTCTATTCCCTCTAAGTCTTCATCTGCTTCAGCAGCTTTCCTTGATAATCTTTTAGCTGTACCTGCTATATAAACTTCCATTGGAATCTTGCCTTTGAGCAATAACTCATACCCTCTGTCTGATGGGGTCCATATAAGTTTTCTTTTGGTTTTAGGTTCTAATAGGCCAACAACATATGGCATAAAATTAGGTGGCACTAAATAAGCTAAATAATAAGCTGGGTTTTCGTGTTCCTGGTTTAGTGTCCTTACAACCTCTTCCTGTCTTCTGGCTGCTATTTTAGCTAAAACGTCTATTGTTACTGTATTAGTTACACCTTCTGGTCCAGGGAGCTCTTCAGGAAGGGAAACCTTTAGAAGATTACTTAAATCTTCCTGATAGATGCTTCGAAGGGTTGTTAAAGAAGCTGCAACTCTCGTTCTCTCATTTGATAGAACCACAAAAAGATCCCTACCAACATCAGAGAGCTTGGTGCGTGCCATATAATAATCTATTCCCAGGGCACATTCAACACGATTAAGATAATCCTGAGACTCTTTGAGAGAACCCTTAATTCTTAAATGCATTATCCCCATAAAAAAAGGAAATGGAGTACATACTTATAAACATTTATATTCTTAAGTAAATAAAAAGATTACTTCTTCATACCAACTATCCTAAAAACTTTTGTAGAGCATGTTGGGCAAGTTCCTTTGATTGATAACCTTTTGTTTTTCATTGTGTAATATTTTGGGTTTTTGACATTTACTTTTTCTTTACATTTTACGCAATATGCTATGATTGGCGCTTCTTTTTTCTTTTCTGGCGCTTTTTTCATTCCTTTATATTTGCTTATCTCCTGCTCGCAAAAGTAGCAATAACGTTCGTCTTCTACAAGGTTTCTTCCGCAGTATGGGCATTTTGTCATTTTTTATCCTCCCATCTTGAAAAGATCATTATCCCTATAACGCATATTATTGTTACAAATAATGCTGTTATTAAAGCATAAATGTAGCCTGTCCCTTCTATGCCTGTTTTTTTTATTATTTCATCAACAGCATCTCTAATGACGTCTCTCCATACTAATGCTATGACAAATGCAAAAGCAGCTGTAATAGCTCCAGCTATTCTGTTTCTTATCCTTCTTTTTGCTTCTTTTGCAGCCGACGGAACTTTTGTCGCATAATTTATTAGTTTGTGTATGTCTTCTTTTTTTAGCTTGTATTTTGGAGCATTTTTTTCATCAACTTTTTTTAGTTTTTCTTCTTCCATTTTAAACCCTCCTTACTATACTTTATACTAAATATTATTTAAATATATTGGATTTTTCAAAAGATGTAAACAATCAAGAACTGAAATACATAAATATGGCAAGAATAAAAGAGAAGTTAGAGCCTCTTTTATTAACACTCTAGGGTAGTTACAGAAACGAAATGTTTATAAACTAGGTTTCATTATTCTCCCCTAATGGGGTGGATAATATGAAACAAATTGAAGAAAATGTTATAAATTCTTTTCGCCTAGCGAAAAGTGATATAATCAAGCTTCAAAAAGAGGTTATAGAGTTAAACCAGACTCAAAAGAAACTTATTGCAGGGCTAGATTCTTTGCAGGCTAAGGAAAATAAGCTTAATCTAAAAGTGAGCAACTTAAAGACTAAGCCAGTAAAGCAAAAGACAATAGTAAGAACAATTGGCAAGGCAGCTAAGAAAAAATTTGTTGCATCAAAAGAAGGGAAGAAATTCCATATTGACATGTGCCCTTTTGCGCAGAATATAAAACCTAAAAGCAAGATTATCTTTAAATCAAAGTCAAAAGCTTTGAATCAGGGCTATAAGCCATGCCATTGCATAAAATAAATTTTTTTATCAAAATCTTTTTAAAGTAGTGCATTCTTTCTATTTCTAGGTATGGTAGACTTAAAATCTAAGATTAGAACAGTGCCTCATTGGCCAATAAAGGGCGTTATGTTCAGGGATATTACTACTTTATTGCAGGATGGGGGGGCTTTTAAGCAGGCTTGTGATGAGCTTTATGAGAGATATAAAAATGAAAAGATTGATGTTGTTGTAGGGTTAGAATCAAGAGGATTTATCTTTGGTTCTGTGCTAGCGTATAAATTAGGTGTTGGCTTTGTCCCAATCCGTAAGCCTGGTAAGTTACCTTCTAAAACAATAAGCGCAGAGTTTATGAAAGAATACGGCAAGGACAAGATGGAAATACATTCTGATGCTATCAAAAAAGGAGATAAAGTTTTGATTGTTGACGATCTAATTGCAACCGGCGGCACAATATCTGCAGCTGTTAAATTAGTTGAACAATTAGGCGGAAAAGTTCTAGAATGCGCTTTCTTAATAGATTTACCAGAATTAAAAGGCAAAGAAAAAATAAAAGGTTATAAAATATTTACAATGATAGAATTCGAGGGAGAATGAAAATCGGAATTATAGGTGGTTCTGGATTAGAAGACCCAAAGATATTGAAAGATGCAAAAGAGATAGAATTTACAACAAAGTTTGGAAAACCTTCTTCAAAATTGACAATAGGTAAAATAGATGGCATAGATGTTGTCATTTTATCAAGGCACGGAAAAAAACATACAATACATCCTGGCAAAGTCAACTACAGGGCAAACATACAGGCTTTGAAAGAGCAAGGCTGTACACATATAATTGCAAGTTCTGCTTGCGGTTCATTAAAAGAAGAAATCAAACCAGGCGACTTCGTTGTTGTCGACCAATTCATAGACCGAACACACGGCAGGCAAAGCACATTCTATGATGAAGACAATGTTGCGCATATACCAATGGCAGAGCCCTTCTGCAATGATTTGAGGAAATTATTGTACGAAACAGCAAAAGAATTAAAGTTTAAAGCCCATGAAAAAGGCACTGTTGTTACAATCCAAGGCCCAAGATTTTCTACAAAGGCAGAATCCCACATGTTCAGAAGCTGGAAAGCAGATGTTGTAAACATGTCAACCGTACCTGAATGTGTTCTTGCAAGAGAAGCAGGAATTTGCTATGCTGTTGTTTGTATGTCAACAGATTATGATTGCTGGCATGAAACAGAACAAACTGTAGACATACAGATGGTTTTGAAAACTTTCAAAAATAACGCAGAAAACGTTGTAAAATTATTCCTGAAAACAATTCCAAAGATAAAAGAGAATCCAGAATGCCACTGCAGGACTGATATTAAGAGTGCGGTTATAAGCTGATAACCACCTTCAAGCTCTCTTTCGCCTCAGCAACAATCCTAAACCCTTCCTGTATCTTCTCTAAAGGCAGTTTATGTGTTATCATATCCTTGACATTTACTCTTCCCTGCCTTATGATTGCCAAAGCCTGCTGCAGATCATCTGGTGCTGCGCCGTAAGATGATGTTATAGTTAGTTCATTTCTCCAGAAATCTACTGTTGGGAGCGAGATGTTATTTTGAGGTATTGCAAAAAGTAATATTTTTCCTTTTTTATCTATGCATTTGAATGCTTGCTCTATAGCTTGCATAGCACCTGTACAGATGATTATCTTATCAGCCTTAACATCAAGTTCTTGTTTACTTACATCAACAATTTCATCTGCGCCAGATTCCTTTGCTTTTTTTAGTCTATACTCATCAATGTCAGTTGCAATTACTTTTGCTCCTTTTGCTTTTGCTAATCTTATGTTCAATAATCCAGAAACACCTGAACCTAAAACTAAAACAGTATGATTTGATTTAATATCAATCATCCTTTGACCTCTTACAACACAAGCCAGAGGCTCTATCATTGTTCCTTCTTCAAACGAGATTGTTTCTGGTAATGTGTAGGTTCCGTTAATGACATTTATTTTTGGCACTCTTATGTATTCTGAGAATCCGCCTGGGTCATAATTTCCGTTATGCAATGTTTCGCAGGCAGTATGATTGCCATCTAAGCAGTATTTGCATTCATTACATGGAACATGGTGAGATACAAAAACTCTTTGACCAACCCTAAACTTTTGTGATTTTGACTCAATTATCTCTCCAGCAATCTCATGCCCCAAAACACGAGGAGCTTTCTTTATCCTATACCATTCCATAACATCTGTTCCGCAGATGCCTGAAGCTTTGACTTTAACAAGAATTTCTCCATCTTCTATTTTAGGTATTGGCCTTTCTTCTAAACGAATGTCAGAATTATTGTAATAGACTGCGACTTTCATGATCAAAAGATAATTTAATAAAGTATATAAATCTTGTTGGTTCAATATCTAATAAAACATTATTTGAGAAAAAACACCTGCCTTAATTGGCTTACCTTATCAAAGATGATCCTATTTTGAGATTTTTTAAAAGTTATATCAAATGCGTCGAAAACTCCGTTAATGCCTAAGGTAATATCTGCTTCGTCTTCAAACCCTTTTTTTGACAGCGCTATCAACACTGGAACATGAGGTATTTTTACTGACTGCCTGTCAGCCTTCCCTAAAAATGTAATGTCTACTGAACTTTCAACAACCTCTGAGGACTCACGATAGCCATAAATCTTATTCTTATTGCCGCCCATATCAAGACCAACAGCTTTGGCTATGCCTTCTGGGACAACAGTTGTGTCACAACCGCTATCAATCAATGCAGGCACTTCTATAGATGTGTATTTCCCGCTTAGAACAACAAGAATCCTTGGCCTAACAGCGTACCTTCCATCTAAAAGTTTCTCTTTTTTAAATCTATAAAGTAATGACATAAAGATAAACTCATAGAATAGACAGCCTATCCCTTACTTTTGTGATAAGGGGCCTTTTATTCGGATACTTGCTTTTTACTTCCTTTATCAGCCTATCAACATCTTTTCCACTAGCAACTACATTACGGTCTATAATCGCAAGCCATTCACCTGCATTTTTACTAAAATCTTTATTCAAAAACCACTCATAATTCATATAACTGTTTGTCATCTTATACACCTAAAAACCAGTATGACTATATAAATATTTCGCCATCATGGTGCCGTAGAAATCCCTAATCAAGAATAAAAAAGATTTTCTATATGCATTGTATGCTATTATTCTAAATCTTGCTTGTTGCTTTTGCCCTCTTGCAGTTGTTGCCGTCAGATGTTCCCCCAACACT
>Ga0268276_1004308_pt1 | contig 10134 bp, 8 predicted proteins | sample saktaG_4_FD_190145 | JGI IMG/M metagenome (GOLD analysis project Ga0268276, IMG submission 190145) | Saline water microbial communities from Sakinaw Lake, British Columbia, Canada - sak_2010_1_5_45m | ecosystem: Environmental > Aquatic > Non-marine Saline and Alkaline > Saline ...
AAAAACCTTAATAACAACCCGAAAAACAAGGCGGTGATAAAATTTCCCATCGGACCGGCCAGGGCGACTTTAGCTGAACCGTACTTTTTGTCCCGCAAATTATTGGGATTAAACGGCACCGGCTTGGCCCAGCCAATAACAAAACCGGACCCGGTTATTACTAAAACAAACGGCAAAATAATGGAGCCAAATATATCTATATGCGGAATCGGATTTAGAGTTAACCGGCCCAAATCTTTGGCGGTCGGGTCCCCTAATCTGTCAGCCATCCAGGCATGCATATATTCATGTATGATAGCTGAAAAAACCAGCACTATAATTTGGAAAACTACTATTTGAATATTCATAATATAAATTGTTTAAATGTTTTGAATTTTATTATTTTTTTGTCAACTCAACCTTAATTTGCTTAAATATGAAACCAAGTGAACAAAAATTACAAATTTAAAGCACCAAATAACAAATAAATTCAAAATTATAATATCAAAATTCAAAACATTCTAATTTACTTTTTGTTTTGGATTTTTGATTTTAATATTGTCCCGCCACTTATTTATTGTTGTGGGCGGAATCCCGCTAAGGCGGTGATAATTTATTTGGAATTTGTAATTTATCTATATCCTGTATACTAGGGTATCATATCTTGCGAATTTTATCAAAACATGTTAATATCAAATTATCTTAAAAAAAATAATCCCCAAATTAAAAATAAGAAATATGCTCCAAGATAGATCTATTATTCGAATTATTTTTTATGCAATAACAGGATATATATTTGGCTTTTTATTATCTTTCTTGCTTTGTTTTAATTCAAGCGACTGTGGTTTGCCGTGGAAGGGGTAGTTTTCCAATGCAATGGGTGTTTAACCCATTAATTATAGCTCTTGTCGGCGCTCTTCTTGGTTTTTTTATAAAAAATAAAAAACAAAAAATTGCTAAAAATTTATCTATATGGACCAGTATAATAATTATAGTTATTTTGCTATTTTTGTTTAAATTTTTCTTAAATAATTATATATTATATTAATTTAACTAAACTCCAACCATTATGTCTAAAAAATGCGATTTATGCGGACGCAGTTCTACTAAGGGAATTAAGCGCTCGCATTCCAATGTAAAAACCATTAAAAGACAATATATAAACTTGCAAACTAAAAAAATTGACGGCAAGAAAATGAAAGTTTGTTCAAAATGTTTAAAAACAATGGTAAAAATGAAATAAAATTTTTTACTATATATTAACAAAAATCCGGAGTATCCGGATTTTTTGTTTTTCAAACTTCAAACTTGCATATTTGATTAACAAAAAAAAGCAGACTGTCCAAAAACTCTTTAATTGTCATTGCGAGCGAACCCGCCACAGCGGGTGAGCGTGGCAATCCCGTGGTTCAAAGCTACTTTCTCGGGATTATTACGTCGCTTCGCTCCTCATAATGACACTTTGGGGTTTTGACAGTCTGTACTTACATATATACACCCCAATAATAAAAAAATTTAATTTCAAAATTTAATTTCAAAATCAGTAAAATTTTTTAATCCACCTTCTCTAAATTCCACTTTTTCCACTCTGGCTGACTTCAAGCCGCTCTGACACCAATTTAAAAACTCTTTAATTTTTTCTTCTTCACCTTCAACTTCAATATAAACGGTCCCGTCAGATTGATTTTTAACAAAACCGACCAGGCCCAACTTTAAAGCTTTTTCTTGCGCATAATATCTAAAAGACACTCCCTGCACTTGCCCGTAAATTTTAATATTAAAATGCTTAATCATAATATTAGTAGTAATTTATAATTTTTAATTTTGAATTTAAAATTTTAATTGAATGATTAATTTTTAATTTTTGAAACATTAAAAAAATAAATTTTATTTTATATAATTCTTATACTATATTCACAAATTAAATAATTAATAATTCAAAATTCATTTGAAATTTAAAATTAGAAATTAGAAATTGTCTCCGTTTCTGTCCAGCTCTTCCGTTTTAACCTAACTACCGTCCATATAACTATTACGTAATACACTATCATCCACCCCCACCACAAATAATCAATTTCAATATAGGCATAAGGAATTTTTACCAACCATTCCGATATTGCTATAATATATTTTAGCAAAATTAAAGCCGGCAGGAAAAAAATAACTGAAAGGCCATAAAAAATAAAGCTTAAAATTATGGCTGATAATAAAAACACTATTAAAATCGGCAAAGACCAAAGAACCAATAAATTGCTGACCGGAGATATAACCGAAATCTGGGAAAAATTATAGGCCAGCAAAGGCAGGGTAAAAATTTGCGCCGCCAACGTAATATTTATTAAAGCCATAGGAGCCTTTAAAAAATTATTATATTTTTTAATCAACCCTTCGGTCCATTTATCCAAAAGCGGGTAAAAATAAGTTATTCCCAGGACAGCCAAAAACGATAGCTGAAAACCAATATCGTCCCGCAATAATTTTGGATTGATTATTAATAATACTGCTCCGGCTAAAACCAATGAATTGGTTAGCTTATTCAAGCGGCCGAGATTCATGGCCCACAGCACCAAAAAACCCATTAAGCCGGCGCGCATAGCCGAAGCCGGCAAGCCGATAAAAATAATATAAACTATTAAAAAAAGGCTGGCTAAATAAAATGCCTTTTTACGGGACAAACCAATATTAAGCATTAACCCCATAATTAAAGCCGCCATTATGCTGATATGCATACCTGAAATCGCCGCGATATGACTAATACCGGCTTGAGAAAAAATTCCGCGCAAATCAGCCGGAATTTCTTTTTTATCCCCCAAAATTATGGCTTTAGCTAAACTTGACTCCGGTTCGCTAAGACCGTAATTCATAACTCCGCGTACTTTATTTTTAAATTTAAAAATACTTTTATATAAAAAATTGCCGCGGTTGCTGCTTATTAATTTAATTTTAGGATAATAACAAACAGAATAAATATCATATCGGGCCAAATACCGGTCATAGGCAAAACCCTGAAATTTTTCCGGCGCCTGCAGCTGGCAGGTTATTTCCAATTCATCGCCGTAATTATAAGAAGGGTATAAATTGGTTGTTACTAAAATTTTGCCGAAAACAAAGGTCAATTCCCCGGTCTTAAAAGCGCAAATTTCTAATTTTTGATTATTCTGCCTAATATCCGGCTCATTGCAAATTATACCCCCGGCTGCGACTGTCTGTCCGTTGTAATGCCAAATTTTATCCAAAGAATCTGTTGGCAGACCGATTGAATAGCGCCACAGGCCTAAAAATAAAAAAAGCCCCAACAGGACTACGATTCTAAATTTTTTGTTTTTCCAAAATAATAATAGCGCTACTCCGCTCGCCATTAAACCAATAAACCACCATAAATCATTTTCTATCCATCTAGTCTGTAAAAACGAGGCTACGGCAATCCCAACAATAAAAGCAATACAACCAGCTAAAAATATTTTTGATTTAGAAAAATTAAATCTCATTATAATAATCAATATTCAATAATTAATAACCATTCAATCCTTAATATTTCAATACTCAATTAAATGTCAGTCTATCTACTACGGCCATCCTTTCCCCAAATTAAAACTATTCATATTGAATATTAATTTATTGAATATTAAATGGATGTTGGATATTGATTATTTGATAATTAACTCCTGTTCCACCGCAAATACGCTTCTATAAATTCTTCTAAATCTCCGTCCAAAACGCCGTCCACGTCCTGGGTTTCATAATTAGTCCGGTGGTCTTTGACCATTTTATACGGCTGCCTTACATAGGAACGAATTTGGTTCCCCCATTCCGCCTTTTGCGCCTCTCCCCTTAATTTTAATTCCTGTTTTTCCTTTTCTTCCGCCTGCAACTTAAATAATTTTGATTTTAATATTTTTAGAGCGGTTTCTTTATTTTGATGTTGCGACCGTTCATTCTGACAGGTAACTACAATCTTGGCCGGTTTATATAAAATTCGGACAGCCGAATCGGTTGTATTTACACTCTGGCCGCCCGGGCCGGATGAACGAAAAGTGTCAATTTTTATATCTTCGTCTTTAATTTCTATATCCTCCGCTTCCGGCAACTCCGGAATTACCTCTACTAAAGCAAAAGAGGTGTGGCGCATAGCTTCGGCATCAAACGGGCTGATTCTGACCAAACGATGCACGCCTGATTCGCTTTTTAAATAACCATAAGCCCAGCGCCCATTTATTTGCATAGATACGCTTTTAATTCCGGCCTCATTGCCCATAGTTCTGTCCAAAATTATTGCTGACCACTTTTTTCTTTCCGTAAACCGCAAAAACATCCTTTCCAGTATCTGCGCCCAATCTTGCGCGTCAACCCCGCCGGTACCGGCATGGATTGAAAGAATGGCGTTATTTTTATCATATTTATTTGAAAACAAAACCTGAAATTCCAATTTCTTGAATCTATTTGCCAATTCATTATATTTCTTATTAGCATCCTTCTCTATTGAATTATCACCTTCTTTTTGCCCGACGGCCACCAACTCTTCCAAATCTCTTATTTCTTTATTTAAATTTTCCCACTCCCTAATCTCTGAATCCAACTCTTCCACTTCCCTGCTTATTTCTACGGCTTTCTCGTGATTATCCCAAAAATTTTTTTCATTCATTTTTGATTTTTGCTTTTTAATTTTTGACTTCTTTTCTTCAATATCCAAAATCCGCCAAGTCATAGATACGCTCTCCCGCAATTCTTCTATTTTTTTTAATAAATTTTCCATAATAATTTTCCATATTATTAAATTACATTTTTTTGAATAACATTCATAAGAAATTTCCGTATAAAATTAATTAAAAAATTCAATCTTAAAACTTCCAATATGTATCTTACAATCCTTCTTAATAAATGATAGAAATAAATAACAATTAAACCGCCGCTCAAACCTTCATATTTGCGCCTTATATTAAATTCTTCTTTTAAAGCTAAAAAGTACTTCCGCGCGCTTCTGCCAAATGAACGAAATTTTATCAATGGCGCAGGATCAAAGTACCATTTTAAATCTAAATTCTCCAATCTTATTAACCAGTCTATATCAGAAGCAATCGTATAATCTATGTTATAATAACCCACCTTGCTAATTACTTCTTTTTTCACATAATAAGTTGGATGGGCATAATAAGTTGAACTATAAAACTGCTCTTTAAAACTTTGCTTATGCGGCGGCGCGCCAAGAATAGCAAAGGCAGTTTTTAAACAAGAATCATAAATAATCATTTTAGAACAATAAAAAAATATTTCATTATTACTTAAAAAACTATCAGCTATTCGCGATAAACATTCTTTATTATAAAATACATCATCCGAATGAAGAAAACCGATAATTTCCCCCTTAGCAATCTTCAACCCTTTATTGACAGCACAATAAATCCCCTTAGCTTTTTCTGTATAAATAATGGGATTAGGATAATATTTTTTAATAATATCAATTGTTTTATCATTCGATTGGCCGTCAATAAAAATATGTTCAAAATTTTTATAAGTTTGATTCTGCACAGATTTAATGCAATCTTCAAGATATTTCCCACTATTCAACGTGCAAGTTATAATTGATATTTTAATATTAGCCATAATTTAAACTTTAAAATTTATGGAGGCAGTTAATCAATTTAGAGACTATAACCAAATACTCTTTTTTATTTATATATTCTGCTGATATTTGCCATATTTACCTTAAATAATATAACAATTTTTTTATCATCTTTTTGGCAAAAACAAATAAAAACGATAAAATATTATACCAAAAAACTGCAAAACCTAAATAAAGGCGTCTAATAAAGCTCATTTCACTTTTGGGTAATTCTAAAAAATTTAACAACTCTTCCTGCCGGATCTTCCATCTATTAAAGCCACATTTAACACTATGCCTGGCTTGCTGGCCGATTATTTTACAATCACTAAAATTAATCATCTGCGGTTTTTTAAAATCGTACAAATAGCCATTTTTGCCCGAAATTATATATTCATTCATAGTCGGGCTATCTGCGGCAATTACGCACATTCCTAAAGCCATTGCTTCTAAAAAAGCCATTCCTATGCCCTCAAATTGCCGTGAAGCAATAAAGATATTGCAAGAAGATAATAATTTAAAAAAGACGCTCTTTTCCAACCAGCCGTCAATAATTTGCATATTATATTTTTTTATATCAGTATAACTCGGCAAAGATGACTTATGCCCAGGATCGCAATCACTCTTAAAAATAACTTTATCTATTTTATTATTACCAATAATTTTTTTAACCAATTTCCAATTAATTTTATCCACTCTTTGCCAAAAGAAGACATTATTTTTATTGTCTTTGCCTCTGCCAACCGGTTGCCTTACTAAAAAAGTTGGGTCTAAAAAATATTGTAAATAAATACATTCAAATCCAATTCTTCTTATTTTGTCAAATAATTTCTTTGAAAAAGAAATTATTTTTACTCCTAAAAAAAGATAGCCGAAATAACTAAAATAATTCCGTTTTACTTCTGAATCAAACATGGGAATCCATATTATATTTTTGCATTTTATTTTTTTTAGTTCACTATAAGGATGTATAAATTGAAAATAAACCACTACATTAAAATTATTTTTATTAATTTTATTAATATCAACACTTTTCCCAAAATTCCAAGATTCATCATAAAATTCTACTATCTTATAATTTTCTTTTAAAATATTTTTAATAAAAGCATCACTTTTAGTTTTTTTATGGAAAGAATGGCCTATAAATCCCGCTGTCTTCATTTTATTTGTGTATTTAATATTATTTAATCTTTAATTATTTTGCTTTTTAATATCTTTTAAGAAAGTGGACTTAAATAAAATTTGCCAAAACATCGCCATCAATGAAAAATAAAATCACTATCAACTAATTATTTTATATTTGAAACAATAAATTTATAATCTTGGATAACTTTACTCTTTATAATTTTTTTAATAAATAAATCTATGTTAAATTTACTTAAAAACATTAAAATTTTAAATATTTTATTATTAATATTCTTTTCAGTAAAAAAATGCAAATCAGTGTTATTGGTATAAAAATTAAGGTGAAATTTTTTTGCCATAATTTTTAATGTTTTTATAGAATAAAAAGAAATATGCTGTCCATGCTCAAGGCCATAATACCACCATTTTTCTGGCTTAGGAGGATTGTCTATCGGCAATAATGTTGTTGAAAAAAAAATGTTTTTTGAAATATTTAAAATATTTTCTATTTCCCTTATAGGTTCATTAAAATGTTCAAAACACTCTAGACAAGTAATGGCTTTTATCTTTTGAAATTTATGCGAAAATCCTCTGGCAAATAAATTTTTTGCATATTTGTCATTCCAATAAAAATCCATCCCTAAATCCCTCATTAATCTAGTCAAAACACCATAGCCTCCCGCATAATCTAAATATTTATATTTTTTGCCAAATAAAAATAGGAATAAAAATAAAGTTTTTTTTGACAAACTTATATTTCTTTGCAAATATCCTGTATCTGAAATATTAATTGGTTCGCCATACGCTTCGGTCAACCAATAAGGTTCTTCTGTTTGCAAAAATCCACAATTATCACAATAAAAATAATCAACTCTATATTTATTTAAAATTATTGCATCAAAAATTTTTCTTGATTCATTTTGACAAATTTTACATTTCATAAAACTTCGTTTATTCCCCTGTGGCAAAGACCACGGGGGCGAAAGGTTTATTCAAAATAATTATTTTCATTATTAAGCTTAATAATTTTCTTTTTATCCAAAAATTTTGTTAAATTGACAGCGCTTCTGCCGTCAGCGGAAAATATTGAAAAAAGTATAACTTCCCAATCCTTGCCCCAAGCTTCAAATAATAAAAATTTTATCCTCCACCATATTTTTTGAAATAAATTCATTTTTACGTCCGAAGGCGCATAACTTTTTCTATCTTTAATTATATCTTCATTCATAATTTGTGTTAATAAAATTTTTTATATCCTCATTGTCAGGGGCTAATTTTAAGGCTTTCTCGGCGTACTCCGGGGCCTTGTCTTTATTACCCTGTTTCTCGTAAAGCAAAGCGATGGCAAACGGCCAAACATAATCAGCCGGATTCATTATCATTCCTTTTTTATTATACCATATCGCCTTGTCTAAATTGCCTTGTTTATAATAGGTGTCGGCTATTTTTTTATACATGGTTATATCCGGCAGATTATTATAAAGGGCCAACCAAAAATACTTTTCCGCCTCTTCATAATTTTCCTGTCTAAAATATAAACCGGCCAACCCCTTATAAATTAAATATTTTTCATACTCAATCGCCCTTAAATGCTGACCATTAATATAAGGATTGTTTATATCGGGAAGCATTTCCAAGGCCTTGTCAAAATATTCTTCCGCTCTATTAAATTCTTCCTTTTCCGCATATATTCTGGCCAACTCATAATAATTCCTCGGCATTTCCGGACTTAAATCAATTAATTTTTTAAAATTCTCCTCGGCCAAGCTGAAATAATCCTTTTGCCCGTCGGCCGCCAAGGCGGTATATATTTTAGCTTGGGCAAACATATTACCATAATTATTAATTTTTACATCTTCCAACTCACCGGCCAATATTTTTTTTATTTCTTCTTTTAAAATCGGAAACGGGATATCATTAAGTTTTTCCGCCAATCCAACCGCCATTTCCTTTTTGTAATAAGCGCTGTAAATATTTAATTCATCAATATAATTATACATTTCCAAAGCATTAAAAGATTCATTTCTTGCCAAAGATTCTTTAAACTCATAATAATAGTGGTCGGCAATTATATATTTAATTTCTTTATTTATCTGCCGCAATACCAACAAACTTAAAACAATAATTAATATTAAAGCAATTAGTTTGGTCAATTGCCTCGGCTTTTTTATTTCTTTATTTTCCAAATCATCAGGTTTGTCTAAATTATTGTGAATTAAAATTACTATTGCCAAAAATAACCAAAAATAAACATTAGTGGCCACAATGGAAAAATTAAACATTAAAGATATTAAATAACCCGTAACCGCCAAAAAGACAGCCACCGAAAGTCCCGCCCGTTGTTTATTTTTAATGTTTGCCAAAATCAATTTATAGAATAGATAAAGCAAGGCCAGATATAAAATTAAGCCCACCAGGCCGCTGGTTAACAAAATATCAAAAAATAAATTATGGGCCCGGTTGGGATAAACATTAACATTGCCGTGAATAGCCCAATCTTTTTTATAATATCCAACAAATACCTCCCCCTGTGTTTCCGGCCCGTAGCCTAAAATGGGATTTTTCTTAAAGGCCTGCCAACCGGCTTGCCAAAAATTAATCCGGGCGGCCACGCTACCGCCTTTAAAATCAAAACTGCTTTTAATTCTATACCTAAAAAAATCGCTTCTGCATAACAAACAGGTAGTATAAACGACTAGTAAAAATAGAATTAATAAACTGAATTTTATAAGTTTTTTATTTTTTAAAAAACTTAAAACGTTCTTTTTGGTTATCCACAAATAAATTAGGCCGGTTAAGGTTATCCCCAGTATTAAACCAATCCAGCCGCCGCGGCTATAAGTAAAAAACAGGCTTAAAATCTGAAATAAAAAAACAATAATCCAAAGAAATCTAATTAAAAATTTACTGGTCCGAATAATTAAATAAATGGTCAAAGGAATAACCAACAACAAATATGAAGCTAAAAAATTAGGCTGGCCCAAAGTTGAAGTTGCCCGGCCGGTAATAAAAGCCGGCTCGGTCCAATCCTTAAAATCAAAGCCGGCCATCTGCGCTAAACCATATAAACTTACCAAAAAAGAAGATAAAACCGCCGCTATTATTATTCTTCTTATTTGCTTGATGGTTTTAATATTTGATAAAAGCAATATAAAAAATAAAAAATAAAAAATATAACTATCAAGCCCTTGATAACGGCTATACAAACCATAAAAACTAATTGCCGGGTCCCGCGAGAATATAACGGTTATTAGTAATGACAATAAAAAGAGGCAAGGTATTAATAAATACTTATAAAAAAAGGATAAAGACAGCCAGCGCCTGATTTTATATTTATCGTCCGGCAAGGCCAATTTAAACAAACTGAACAGCAACAACAATAAAATTAAAATTTTAAATAAAACTATTTTATTTAGTTCAAAAACATCATT
>Ga0268276_1004310_pt1 | contig 10132 bp, 13 predicted proteins | sample saktaG_4_FD_190145 | JGI IMG/M metagenome (GOLD analysis project Ga0268276, IMG submission 190145) | Saline water microbial communities from Sakinaw Lake, British Columbia, Canada - sak_2010_1_5_45m | ecosystem: Environmental > Aquatic > Non-marine Saline and Alkaline > Saline ...
AAATAAAATAAGCCGGCTGGGGAGAGGTATCCCAACCGGCGGAGAAATAGAATTCGCCGATGACCAGACTCTCGGAGAAGCACTCGAAAGAAGAAATTGATTATTTTACGGTTCTTTTTACGACTCGGAGATTAGCCTTTTCTAATATCCCAAAAATTTCATCGCCCAAATTAGTCTTTTCAACTAATTTGAACTGATGTGCAACCAGCTCTTTTTCTCCATTCATTGAAATCGTTACTAGCTCGTTTTCCGACGCTATTGTAATATTAGTTCCTTTATACGGGTTAGTTTCCCCTTTTCCCCAACAACGGCCGCAAAGCTGCGACCTTGCCCAGATGAATTCTAAAACCTTTCTTGCCTTAACTGTTGGATCAAAAACTTCTTTTTTGCGCCTCATATTTTACCTCCTTATTTAAAAGTGCGTTCAAAAAAATAATTCCTTTCGGGATTATTTTATGGAAACTATTTTTATTTCGGTAAACTCTTGCCTGTGACCTTTTTTCTTTCTTGAACGAGTTTTTGAATGATACCTAAAAACGATTAGTTTTTTATTTCTCGCTTGTCTAAGAATTTCAGCCTCAACTTTCGCGCCCTCAACATATGGTGCCCCAATTTTAACATTATCTCCGTCGGCTGAAAGTAAAATTTTGTCAAAACTCAAAACGGCGCCCTTATCGCCCTTCATTTTCTCTATTTTCAATTTTTGATCCGGTGAAACCTTATGCTGTTTTCCACCAGCTTCTATAATTGCAAATGACATATTAATTTATGTATATGATAACCGATACTGCCATTAAAATCAATATGGACAATAAAAGCCCGGAAAAAACGAATAAATAAGAAATGAAGCGGTCACGAGAATAAAGAAAATCACTTAAATAAAAATTTATCACTAATATTACCAGAGCGGCAAATAAAATTCCGAAAACTTGCCATTTCCCGCCTAAAAAATCAATGCCGTTATAAGAATCAAAATGAAGAATCAACCTTTCATTAAAAGGCTCGGCAAAAGAAAAAATTATAGCCGTTAAAAATAAAACAAAAACGCTTATCGCAACAGTTACCCTCAAATATTTATCTTTTAGAATATTCTTTAAAATCATACGTACCGCCACCGGGATTCGAACCCGGGTTACCAGGATGACCCCGCATTAAAAATTTAGTAGCCCCAAGGGGAATTGAACCCCTGTTTCCAGGATGAGAACCTGATGTCCTAGTCCACTAGACGATGGGGCCTTAATTAAATAATAACTTAATTTTAGTGCGGGGCGATAGCAGTATTGTATCATCATTCAACAAATTTTATCTCCTCAACTATCTTATCCAAACCAATAGCTCTAGACGCCTTTATTAAAACCAAATCTCCAGATTTTATCAAGTTTTGAACCGATTCGCACGCTTCCGAAACTGAATCAAAAACCATTATTTTGTTTTCTAAAAACCCTTCATTTTTAGCTGCTTCAGCCACAAAGTTCGCTCTAGGACCGACAACAACTAAAACATCAACTATTTTTGCCGCCAATTTACCTAAAGATTCATGAGCTTCAATAGAATATTTTCCTAATTCAAGCATATCTCCCAAAACCGCTATTTTTCTTTTAACTTCAAGACTAGAAAGTGTTTCAAGCGCTTCTTGCATTGAAATCGGCGAAGCGTTATAAGCGTCATTTATAATATAGCTGTCTTTCACGCCTTTTATTAAATTCATTCTGCCTTTCGCCGGAGAATAATTTTGAGAAAGCGCTTCAGAAATTTCAACCAAATTCATGTCAAAAATTAATCCGACACAGGCGGCTGCCGCCGAAGCGTAAGCCTGAGCTTTTCCAAAAGTGTTTTTCAAATTCACCGGCACAAGGCTTCCGCCGTATTCAAGCTTAAAATAAGAACCAAATTCTAAAGATTCTCCTAATTCTTTTGAAAAATTTTTCAGATTGTTAATTTTCATATCCGCGCCATCGGTAAAACCAAAAGAAATTATCCGCGCACTTGTTTTCTCTTTCATGTTTATAACGGCCTCGTTGTCATAATTTAAAATTGCAAAACCACTTGCAGATAATGATTCTATTAATTTTGCTTTTTCTCTAGCTACCGCATCTGGACCAGTAAAAAATTCAACATGTGAAGGAATCTCGCCTATTGCTGTAATAATCGCAATGTTCGGTTTTGCTATTTCTAAAAGGTATTTTATATCCCCAGGCCTGTCAGCCGCATATTCTAAAATCAATACTTCCGGATAGGCAGACCCGCGCCGATAAATACGAATTAATGATGATGTTATTACTTTCAGCCAAAAAAAGATTTTTTTTAATTTGCTTGTTCCAGCTGGTTGCCCCCGGCTAACTAATTTTAAATCCTCTTCTGCCCAATCGCCTAAAATTGTAAGCGGCATACCCAATTCATTATTTAAATTGTCCTCAGATTTTCTAATTTTCCATTTGCCATCTTTTTTTAAAGAAAGCACGGCGAAAATCGCTTCCTTAGTCGAAGTTTTACCTACACTGCCCGTAATTCCGATTATTTGTGGCTTAAAACGCCGAATAGTCATTCGCGCTAATTGTTTAAGCGCATACTTTAAAATTCTTAATGGTATTTTTTTCATATTTCGTCAGGAACTATATTATAATAACTTAAAAGGAATTGCGCCAGTTCGCGAAATGCCGGCACAACGGTTTGCCCAGCCAAAGGGCTTCCTAATGGTTTATCTAATCTTATGATGATAGTAAATTTTGGGTTAGAGGCAGGAGCAAAACCAGCATAAGTATTGATAACTTTATCTGAATATCCTCCTCTTTCTGGCACAAAGGCCGTTCCTGTTTTTCCCGCAATTGAATAATTCGGAATGTCGGCAATTTTATTAATATCAACTGCTGAAACCATCATTTGTGTTACTTTTTTCGCGGTGTCTGTAGAAATCACTCTTCGTATAACTTGTGGTTCTTCATCTGCTAAAATAATTGGCTTCATTAAAACACCGCCATTAGCAAGAGTCGAAATAGCTCCAATAAGCTCTATCGGCGTTACCGCTACTCCTTGTCCATAAGAAGCAGTAGCAAAATCAATGTCCTTACCATTCGGACTTTTAAGATTATTCAAATTGCCTTTTATTTCTCCAGGTAAAGATATTTTAGTTTTTTCACCAAAGCCGAATTTAACCAAATAATTATAAAAAATATCCTGGCCAGTTTTCCTTTGGGCGAAAACCGCACCAGTGTTAATTGATTTTTCTATTACATTCGCCATTGTTTGAAGACCATTAGCTTTCAAATCCCAGTTTTTTATCGTTTTATCATTCGCAGTAAAATAACCTACATCCGTATATGTGGTATCCGGAGTAATTTTCCCACTGTCAATTCCGGCAGACATTGTTATTAATTTAAAAACCGAACCCGGCTCGTAAAGTGCCTGAACTGTCGGATTTAAAAATGTAAAAATCTCCGATTTGGAATAATTATTAGGGTCAAAATTGGGGAAAGCTGCTATTGCCAGAATTTTTCCGGTTTTCGGGTCTTGAACTATCACCGAGCTCGCCTCCGCTTCATATTGTTTAATCAAATTTTTAATTATTTCTTCCGCTTCTATTTGTATATTGGGGTCTATTGTTAAAATTAAATCTTTCCCCGGTTCCGCTGGGATAAGCTTCCCGTTTTCCACTCCGCCGCTTTTTCCCGAAAGCAAATCATCAAAATAAAGTTCCAAGCCATATTTCCCTTGCGCTAAACCACTTGAATAATCCAAAAAACCCAAAACGTGAGCCGCTAGGTCCCCGAACGGATAAAAACGTAAAAGATTACTGCTTATATAAACTCCTTTAAGATTTAAATTTTTTATTTCTGTTGTCTGCTGAGAAGAGGCTTTTTCAATAATAAGTTCATATTTATCATTTTCTTTAGCGAATTTCTGATTTAGTTCTTCTATTGAAATACCTGCTATCGGGCTCAATTTTTCCGCATAAGCCAAAATCGGATTTCCACTCGCCTGAATCTCAACTGGAACAGCGTAAACTATTGGATAATCTTTATTCATTGCGGCTTGGACAGAATTATTATTTTTATCCAAAAAATAAATATTTCCTCTTGGCGCTTTAAATCCCCCACTAGCCTCTTCTTGCATTTGGGCTTTATTTAAATAGTAAGACCCTTTTTCTATTTGAATATTATAAATATTAAATATTAAAAAGAAGGAAAGAACGCCAAAAAAAATTATTAATCCCTTAATTCTCCACTGCATATTTAGTTAATTAGATAATTGATTAATTGAATTATTGATTCGCCGTTAATTGTTTACCTTCCTCCAACTTAACGTATCGCGGGTTTTGTTCCAAAATTAATGTCTGTGTATTTAAAACCGCTTTTAAACTATTTTTGTCTGTAATACTATAAAAAGAATTTTTTAATTCTGCATTTACCACCTCCGCTTTCTGAATATCGTTTCGCGCACTCTTTGTTTCATGACGAATATCAACTAATTGATTAGATAAAAATATCCCCCAAAGCGCCACGATAACACAGACCATCATTAAAATAGAAACTAAAAAATTTGAACTGTTATTGCTTTTGTGTGGTTGAATTATTGTCATATGCCAATGTGATTTTAATTGCTCTTAATTTTGCTGATCTCGACCTTTGATTATTTTTTATTTCTTCCTGCGACGGAACAATTGGTTTTTTTGTTAAAATTTCTGCCTGTCCTCTTTTTGCTATATCCCTAAAACAATTTTTAACTAATCTATCTTCAAGCGAATGAAATGAAATTATCGCCGCCCGTCCGCCTTTCGCTAAAATATTATTCAAACTCTTCAATAGCTTTTCTAAATTGCCAAATTCATCATTTATATAAATCCTTAATGCCTGAAAGACTTTTGTTGCCGGGTGTATTTTCCCCCGACGCGGAACTGTGTTTTCTATAATTTTTACCAGCTCAAATGTTGTTTTTATCCTATTTTTCCTTCTTTTTTCAACTATTTCCTTAGCCACTCTCCTTGAATTCCCTTCTTCCCCATATTTCCAAAATATACCTGCTAACTCTTTTTCACTAAAACTGTTTATTATTTCCGTCGCAGTTGGCTCTTTACTTTCCGAATCAAACCTCATATCAAGAATTTCATCTTTTAGAAAACTGAATCCCCTTCCTGAATTTTCCAACTGGTCAGAAGACAAACCTAAATCAACTATCAACCCGCTTACCTTGAATGGAATCAAAGAGTCAGTTTTATTTATTTCTTTTAGAATTTCCGCAATATCGGCATAATTATTCTGAATCAATTTAATAGCTTTTAGTTTTGGGGTTTTAGGTTTTAGATTTTGCTGAAAATTTTCTATCGCACTTTTATCCCAATCCATTCCTAAAAATATTCCATTTGGTGAAATTCTTTTTATAATCTCCATCGCATGTCCGCCTCCACCCAAAGTACCATCTATGAAAAACTCTCCTGGTTGTGGATTTAAAACTTCAATCGCTTCTTTTAAAAGTACTGGTACATGCATATCACAATTAAATTACTATCAAATTACAGCCAAAGGCTGAATTACTACCGAATTACATCTATGAAATTCATGGTAATTCAATTGTAATCCGCTCGCTTCGCTCACGTAATTTATCATCATATTCCAAGTTCTCCCAATTTCTCCGCTATTTCGTCTGACTGACTTTCGGTTTTAGTTTTATATTGTTTCCAACTTTCTGCATCCCAAATTTCAAAACGGTTATATAATCCTGTTATCACAGATTGTTTTTTCAATCCGGCATATTCACGCAGATAATCCGGAATTAAAATTCTACCCTGCTTGTCTAATTCAACGTCAGCCGCACCGGCAAGCATCAATCTTGTGAATGCCCGCGAGTTTGCTTGCGCGAGCGGTAAAGAAATTAATTTTTGTGCCAACACTTCCCATTCTTTAAAATCGAAAACAAAAAGACAGTGATCCAACCCACGCGTAACAATTGCTCCAGTGGTTAATTTATTTCTAAATTTCGCTGGCACCGCGATTCTCCCTTTATTGTCTAAATTGTGATTAAATTCCCCAATAAACATATTTTTAGTTATCCCCCACAATGAGTACTTATCCCCATAGTTATCCACTTTCCCCCACTTATGTTTAATTCTGCCTTATTAATTATCTCTGGTCAACCACAACTAAATCTTATTTAAGCCATTCAATAATTAAAAAACCCTTTATTTAAAAGGATTTCTTATAAAATAGACAAAAAATTATCAACAAGTTTTCCACAATAAATACATTTTCCGCTTTTTCTCCGGAAATTTTTCTATGGCATATCTCAACATTGTCCGAGGCATATTTTTATAATGCGCCTTAAGAAACTTTTCCAACGCCGGTTGTGAGCATTTGCCCGCTTCCCTCAACATCCAGCCAACTGCCTTATGAATTAAATCGTGCTTGTCGTTTAAAAGCATTTTGGCAATTTTAAAAGTATCTTCAAATTTGTTTTGCCTGATAAACGCATAAGTTGAAACTATCGCAATTCGCCTTTCCCAAAGATTTTTTGACCTCGCCAGTTTATACAATATTTGTCGTGTTTTAGTGTTTGAGTTTTTTAATTGTGCCGCAAGATATTCTCCCACTATTTTCGGCGCGGACAAATCCACTAAATCCCAATTATTAACATATTTTGTGTTTTTCAAATAAAAATTGAAAATCTTTTTCCTCCCCATCCACACCTCTTTGTTTTCCCTGTTCTGTTGCGACAGTACACCGAAAGATTGAAATTGATGGACTAAGATTCTTAGCGCTGCCACGCGTTCCTCGTGTATTTTAGATTTTAATAATTCCTGTATTTCTTTAAGGCTTAAATCTTTATGCTTATAAGCCACTTCTTTTATCTGTGCCGAGGTTAAACCCAAAAACACATCGCCTTCGGCGTATTCCCCTTTCCCGGTTTTAAAAAACCTGCCACTACCCTCAGCTCTTTTAGGGTCGGCTTTTAATTTAAGCTCTTTGCGGAAAAATGAAAGATTTGGCATATTTTATTTTTCACCGGCTATCTCAAGAATTGAATTAAGAATAGAAGGCAATTCTTTGATTCCCGCCTCACCATTAATATGCCCTTTGTTATGTTCTATGATAATTTTTGCGCCAATTAATTCCTTCCAGCGCGTTTGATTTTCAGAAACTACAAACGGGTCATCGTCCGAAAAAATTGCGATGGCGCGATTAACCGCTTCACGAATTTTTTTATCATCTCGCGGCTCATTAACCCAAGGACCGGCAATCCGTTTTTCTTCTTCTGTCTCTAAATTACGCAAATTATACCAACCAGCCACAAAAACCGCGCCTCCAATTTTTACGCCTTCGGGCAAAGTCTGCAAATATCTAATAATTGCCTGACAGCCAATTGAATGTCCGATAAGATAAGTATTTTCATCCGCTTCGCCAACAAGTTTAGCTATAAAAGGAATCCATGTTTCAATTTTTGGTTCCGATGCATTTGGCATCGCAGGAACAAAAACCTTAAAATCTTTGCTTTCTAGCTCTTTTTTTAACCATGGGAACCAGCCTTCTTCCGGATAGCCATCCCAGCCATGAATTATAAAAACTCGTTTCATGATTTTAGTTTATTTTGCATAATTGTGGGCGCAATAGGAATCGGACCTATAGTCTTCGCAATGTGAATGCGACGTTTTACCATTAAACTATGCGCCCTTATCCCCAAAGTATATAACAAAAAAGCCCGTTATTTCAACAGGCTTTTAGTGTTTAAGTTTTTCGGTGTTTTAGTGCCGTTAGGCCAACTCTACCACTGCTCCTGCTGCTTCAAGTTTAACTTTCAATTCATCAGCCTCAGCCTTTTTAAGGCCTTGTTTAACCTGTTTTGGAGCCGCGTCAACTATGTCTTTAGCTTCTTTTAGACCCAAACCCGTTACTTCCTTGACAACCTTAATAACAGCAATTTTCTGTTCTCCTGCAGATTTAAGAATAACATCGTAAGAAGATTTCTCTTCTTCCACAGCTCCAGCTCCGGCTCCGGCAGCGGCCACAGGCATCGCGGCTGAAACGCCAAACTTTTCTTCAAGAGCTTTTATTAATTCTGCGAGCTCTACAACCGTTAATTTTTCAACTTTTTCGATTATATCGTTATATTTTTCCATAGTTTTATAAATTATAATTATTTAGCATCGACCGTTTGTTTTGATTTTTGTTCCAACACGTTCATAAACATTTTGATCGGCATCGCCAACATTCCGACGAATTGCCCAAGCAAAACTTCTCTTGAAGGCAACTGTCCGATTTTTATGGTTGTTGCCGCGTCAAAAAAGTTTTTCTCGCTTAAATTGTATGCACCCAAAATCTTCCCGCCTTTCTTTTCAACACTCTTGAAAAATTTATAGACCGGGCCGGCAATATCGGAAATTTCTTTTTCCGAATAAACTACCCCCAATTGCGAATCAAACTGCTCCGGATTGAAATCTATTTTTTTTCTTTCAAAAGCGATTCTCAAAAGTTTCTTTTTGATGATTTTCATTTTCGCTTTAACGGCCATTAGCGCCCGACGTAAAATTTTTGTGTCTTCAACTCCGATCCCGCTGAAATCAACAAAAATCAAACTCTTGTTCTTTTCCAAAAGTTCTTCGCCTATTTTTAATTGTTCGCCTTTTTGTATTCTATTTAACATATCCGTAATTAACAAAAAACGACCTTTCGGCCGCAAACCTTGAGAGACTTAAAGCTTTAAATACTAAAATACTAAAAGCTTTATTTTCCTCGGCAGGTCTTATTTTCGTGCCTCTCCCGACAATTCTGTCGGGATCCCGACTTTACGTCGGGGCTGTCTGCGGATTTAGTTTAAGTATAACAATATAAGAAAAACTGTCAAGAGCGTTTGAATATATAAAAAACTATTGATTATTGTTAGTAATTTGTTATATTTTACGGATTCTTATTTATCGCTTATCAATGGCACAAAACTGAAGCCAAAATACTCTTTTTGACTATATTTAGCTTTACCTATTTTATCTATCACTACCACGCTATCCCCGACCGGCGCCACTATTCTGCCACCAATTTTAAGTTGCTTTTTCCACTCTACTGGCACATCGCCCCTTGCAGACGCCCCCGCGAGAATTTTATCATAAGGCGCCTCTTTTTTATAACCTTTTGAACCATCAGCCGCGAAAAGCTTAATTATCTCCTTTTCTACCCCGTTAGAAATCCGCCTCATCAAAGACGCGTCGGCAGACGCCTGAGGTGTCTTATTTCTAATGGGATCTATAAATCCATATTTTGCTAAATTCTTTTCCGCGAATTCTTTAAGTTCGGGAATGCGCTCAATACCAATTACTTGACCCGTTATCTGCGCCAAAAGCGCAGTTGTCCATCCCGAACCAACTCCAATATCTAAAATTTTTTCTCCGGGTTTCGGTTCTAAAAGTTCCATAAGAAAAGCAACCGTTAACGGCTGGGAAATTGTTTGTTCATATCCAATCGGCAACGGTTCGTTGATATACGCACTATTTTTATATTCTTCAGAAACAAAATCAGCCCGGTCTATATTTTTAAACGCCTCTATCAGCAAGGGCGTTTTTAAATATCCGTCGCTTATCAAAAAATTTATTAAATTTTCGTAATCTTGGTTCATTTTCAAAATGTGGATAACTTATTGACCAAAAACACTAATTCTGTTATTATAGCATATGAGGGATAATTTAGGTATCCCGTATATAGTATCTTTGAAAACTTTTTTAATGAAAAGGAGGAAGGAAGGATGTGCAAATCGTTTGTAGTAACATTTAGGAATCCGAATTCAGTATTCAAACGAAAACAATTGATTGCAAAAGGACGCGGCCGCAAAAAAGCACTAATAAAAGAAATCGAACAAAATGGTCTGGAGGTTGTAAATATACAGCGCCTCAGGCCAAAACCCGGAGATTCTCCTATTCCTTTATCGGGCCGTGTCAACATTACAGCATAAGGCCTACAGCGCCACGAGGCGTTGAATGAGAGGGCAACAAGCCATCAATTTGGCACCCTCTCTCTTTTTTTATAAGAAATTTTTATGCGGGGATTAAAACTTGCCGGTCTTTGATGAAGAATCCCTGTCCGCTGAAGGTGAAGAACCTCTTAATTGCTTTATTATAACTCGTTATATTCGCGGGTCTACGAGGATTCGAACCTCGATC
>Ga0268276_1004314_pt1 | contig 10121 bp, 11 predicted proteins | sample saktaG_4_FD_190145 | JGI IMG/M metagenome (GOLD analysis project Ga0268276, IMG submission 190145) | Saline water microbial communities from Sakinaw Lake, British Columbia, Canada - sak_2010_1_5_45m | ecosystem: Environmental > Aquatic > Non-marine Saline and Alkaline > Saline ...
GCCTGGGAATTCGCGAAGAACTTGATGACGCAGACGTTAAAAAAATTTGCGAAAGAGGTTACCTACGAAAACGTATTAAGAGTACGGGCGTTTTAATTATAGACGAGATTTCTATGATAAAACCCTTGCAGTTTGAGGCAGTAAATAAGATTTGCCAGTATATAAAAAAGGTTGCACGCCCTTTTGGCGGAATGCAGGTTGTTTGCTCGGGAGATTTTTTCCAACTTCCTCCGGTTTATAAATCAGTTTCCGTAGACCCAGACCGCCAGAAAGCCCTGTTTGCCGACAATGGCGGAACAAGATTTGTAAATGAATCTGGCATATGGCGGCAGATGGAAATGAAAGTCTGCTATTTAGACGAACAACATAGAACAAAAGATAAAAAACTCCACAAAATTTTAAATCATATAAGAGATAACGATGCACAAAAATCAAAAGACTTTTTGTTCGCCGAACATAAAAATATAAGCGACTCGCAAAAGGTTTTTACGAAGCTTTATACTCACAACATTGACGTAGACTCAATTAATTATTCTGAATTAGATAAAATAAAAGGAAAAGAATATTATTACCAGATGACCTCGCGAGGAAATGAGATGGTTGCTGATATTTTAAAAAAAACTTGTTTAGCTCCTGAAAAATTAGTTTTAAAAAAAGGGGCGGAAGTAATGTTTATAAAAAATAATTTTGAAGCAGGATATGTAAACGGCACGCAAGGAAAAGTTATAGATTTTGTTGCCGCCGATTTGCCAGTTGTAAAAACGCAGGAAGGTAAAAAAATAACAGTTAAATTCGCTGATTGGACAATTGAAGAAGAAAATTCTGTTGTGGCGGGAATTTCGCAAATACCATTAAGGTTGGCGTGGGCGATTACCGTGCATAAGTCTCAAGGAATGAATTTAAATTCGGCTGAAATGGACCTTTCTAGATGCTTTTTGGAGGGAATGGGATATGTGGCGCTTTCACGATTGAAATCTCTTAAGGGTTTGCGATTAATGGGAATAAATAATTTAGCTTTTTGCGTAAACAAAAAAGCGCTAGAAGTAGACAAAACTTTCAAAAAATTATCTAAAATACACACAGCCGAACTAAAAAAAACGGGGACATCTGCCATCTCAAAACGCCAAAAACTATTTCTTAAATATCTAGGTAGCTAACAGATTTATTATTGACAATCTGGGAAAATAAGCTATAATATCAAACGTACATTGAAAAGTGAAAGTGTTTTCACAAACGTTTGGGAAGGTAAATCTCAACAATAAAGGAGTATAGAGAGATGACTATGTTAGCAGGGGTAAGAGGAACCATGGAGCCAAGAATTGTTCGTCGCCTAAACGAGGGAGACCAGCTAATTTACGAACAAATTCCGACTAATGTTCGTTTTGTTTGGGACGATAGTTTTTCGTCGCCCGAGGCCGAAGAAAATCTTTTCGGTAACGGCGGAGACGTGATTGAAATACCAAACTGGATTCAACCCCAAGAAGCACCAGATGAAGCGCCCACTAGAAGAGGTCGTTCGTTTAGTCTTAGTGCAGATCAGGAAAAGACCCTGTTTCTCCGATATAACTACGCCCGATATCGGCTTAGCTTATTATCAGAGAAACAAAAAAGACGCGTTTCTCTTCCCCGAGCGCAAGAAATGCTTTTGTGGTATCGTCGGGTGCTCGAAGCAGAGTCAAGTCTCGCCAAAGCGAACATGGCGCTTGTTTTGGCAATGGCAAAAAGATTCATGCACGGAAACCTCGAGTTTGGCGAACTGGTCTCAGAAGGAAACTTCGCTCTGCTACGTGCGATCGATAAGTTTGACATTTCAAGAGGATTCAAATTCTCAACTTATGCCTGCATATCTATAATCAGGTCCTTGCAAAGACTAGCCGGCAAACATCGGCTTCAGCAAGAGCGTTTTCCTGTGGAGTTTGATGATGACATGGGAACACCGCAGGTACACTGGGAAAGAAGAGAAGCAACAAGAACGGCTCACTCTTTAGATATGTTGCGCGACATATCGAAAACAAACGGAGCTGGACTCTCAGAGATTGAACAAAGAATAATAATCCTGCGGTTCCCTCCAGACGACAGCAGAGGAAAAACACTTGCTGAAATCGGCGCTTCAGTCAGACTTTCAAATGAAAGAGTCCGCCAGATACTAAACGTGGCGTTTGCGAAAATTCGTACCGCTCTTGAAGCAGGAATGAAATAAGAATCAACCCATATCCCCTATTAGGTAACAAACGGGGATTTTTTTTGCATTACCCCTTCTAATAAAACTTGCCTTTGCTATAATAGAATAAGAAATTAAATAATAAATATGAAAAAAACAATTTTTGTCTTTTTAGTAATTATTCTTATTTTTTTAATAGCCTGGCTTTGCCTAATTTTATTTAATAAATACTATGAGGCACCAGAAATTAATATGAACAACACAACTAAGCCAACAACTTTTATTATAGATGGACAACGAGTGGGCCAACCCGAATTTAATGAATTTAAGGCCGGGCTAAATATCCCGGAAAAACCCGACTACGAAGCCGAACTTGCACCAGCTCCCGATGGGCGTTCGGGATACGAAAACGACTACTACGCTACCGATAAAACTACAGGAAAACAATACCTATACGCCGAAGTATTTTACACAGATAAGATAATTTTTGAAATCAGGCCGAACTAAAAGTTTATAGAAATGGTCATCCAGATTTTTGATTTTGTAACAAATACAATTATCCAAGTTGTCAGTGCCACGGGATACGTTGGCCTGTTTTTACTTATGGTTGCCGAGTCTTGCGGAGCTCCGGCCTCATCAACTATTATTATGCCCTTTTCCGGATTTCTTGTAGCAATCGGACGAATGAATTTTTGGGTTGCGGTTACTGTTGGGACATTAGCAAATTTAACGGGATCAATTTTGATTTATTTTATATCGCTTAAAGGAGGCAGACCTCTTCTTAAAAAATATGGCCGATATATACTTATTGCACATCAAGATTTAGATAAGTCAGACAAGTGGTTTGCAAAATACGGAGAGGTAGCTGTTTTCTTTAGCCGGCTATTCCCTATAATTAGAACTGCCATTTCTTTTCCGGCCGGTGTAGCTAAAATGAATTTTAAAAATTTTGTCCTCTTTTCTTTTTTGGGGACTCTGTTATGGAATATCGCCCTCGTTTTTCTTGGAGTAAGGCTACAGAATAACTGGGAAATTATACGTGGGATTATCGAGACTTTTGGATCTGTGATTATGGTTCTTCTCTTTTTGGTTATTGGGATGTATATTTGGCACCATATCAAGAAACCAGAACGATCTTTATAGATTATCCACTAACTAAAGATACGCCCGGCCCGGTTTGCTGGGCTTTTTTGAAAAATTTGGACATTTCTCGGTTATAAGGCTTGAAATGTTTGTGTTATTCGTATAATATAGTCATAGATTAGCTTTTGCATATCTTTTTTTTAATTGAGCTGAGTGTATTTTACCCATTTTTACTTGACAAGCTATCTAAAAATGATATAATAAAAGGCGTAATAGTATTAATATTTCACGCTCAAACATAGTCTGCTTTGAGCTTTTTATTAAAAAACCCAAAAACATAAATGAAAGTATTAACAAACATAAGATTTGCACAGACCGCCGGGATAGCCCAGGTGCTTTTGGCGTTTATGGACTTTGTTGAGAAGGGCTCAAAGAAAAACATAAGAATTTCTGCCGTAAACATTATAGACCAGAAAGAAAATCTTTACAGTAAAGTTGATGGCAAAAAAACAAGCACCATCTCTATAGGGGTTAATGTCCCAAAAATTGGGAGGGTTGTTGAAAAGGCAAAAAATTTAGCAGACGTAGAAAAAAAGTGCGAAGCTATAATCAGAGCCTACCAAAAATCAATACAGGAGGAAAAGCCCGATATCATTTTAATTAACGGTACCTACTTTATGCCCTGGTGTTTACTTCGTGCCTCTGAAAGAGAGGGGGTTCCTGCTGTTTTGCACTACCACGGAGTGCTAACTAGAGAGACCCAGCACTGGAGAAAGCACGAAAGAAAAATTTTCTTCGATATGGAAAAAAGCTTTGATAAAAAAGACTTGTTTTACATTTTTCCTTCTAAAATTACAAAATATGTTGTAGAAAAAGAGGTTTTTGGCCACAAAATTAAAAGGTGCGCCATATTGCCCAACCCAGTTCCAGGTTACTTTTTTGGCGACAAAAATAAAGCAGAAAAAAGGAATATTGGTATCATAAGTAGATGGACGAGTATTAAAAACGTCCACTTCTGCGAGAAACTAGCCGAGTATAACAAGAAGATGGGTGCAAAATTTGTCCTTAACATAATTACGGATTTAGATAAAAGTAATGAGCATTATAAAAGACTATCGAGCTTAGTTGTCTTTCACGAACCAAAAAGTAACAAAAAGCTTGTTTCGTTCTATAGAAATATGGGGGTAATAATTAGCCCGTCCCATTTTGAAACATATGGAAACGTAGCAAAAGAGGCTATTGCCTCCGGAACCCCGGCATTAGTAAGTTCGAATATGGGAGTATCTGAAACGTTTGAGAAATTAGGATTAAATAATTGGATTACCAGTTTTGATTGTGTAAAATCTGCGTACAAGAAAATCGAAAATACAATCGGGGAAACGGTAAGCACCGATATACAGGGAGAAATTAAAAGATTATATAGTCCTAATAAAATATTTACTGAAATAATTTCTATTCTCGGCAACGCAGTATAGGCTTCTACAAAAGAACAGCCCTTTTAACGGGCTGTTTTTTGTGGGATATTATATTTTAATCTATTACTATTTTGGTTTTACTTGGTTTTTTAATGCTCCAGTGCATTAGCGTATTCCCAACATCCAATACAATTTTGTTTTTTGCCTTAGCTATTTCGGGCCCTATAATTTTACCCGCAGGGCCAGCGCTAAAAAGAATCAACTGCATACCAGACTTTACGGCTGCATAAATAGCTTGTTCGTTATCCCGCCAGTTATCCTTGGGAAAACCACCAAAATCAACCTTATCTCCCCCAGTAAAATTATAATTTCTTTTAAAATTTCGAATTATTTTTTTATAATCTCTGTGGACAATAAACACCCCATCACTTGCTAACAAGAGAATTTTAATCATTTCTGCCGTCCACTCGTTTACATAAAAGTTGTCAAAATAATGTGAGCGCATTTTAAAAAAGTCGTACACATGATATCTTGGTATAGAAATACCGGAAACAGAGGGAGCAAAGTAAGTACAGGCGTTTCCAGCCTCCACAATTTTTTTTTGCAAAATATCGGTAGGCATACCCTTTATACCCATTCTTTTATTCCAGCCTATATACCCTCGATTACAACCGGTAAAAGGCTTGCTCTTGTCTGCCCTCAATATTTTGGCCTCTCCATCTCCAGCGCGCACCACGGAAATGCTTCTGCGCCCTTTAAGTGCGTCCCCTATAATTGCGAACATCGCTTTTGCGCTAATTGTTTTGAGGCATTGCCTCTTCTCGAAAGCGGTTAATTTTTTTACGGTGAATATCATATGTATTTTAGTTAATTCTAGCAAAAAACTACCTTCTAGTCGAGGTGGTTTTTAAAATTTATACTATTCTGTTATAATAGAGGAAAATTAACGATTTTAAACTATTTTTAAATATGGATAAACTAGCAATTGCGATATTGGTAATTTTGCTGATTATTGTAGGTCTTGGGTTACTAATTTACTTCGGACAAATAAAAATACCTGAAGCAAATTCAATTCCAGAAAACAGCAGTCCTCAAGAGACACCAGAGCCAACCCCCATCCCCGATATTGTAATTGAGGGAGTTTTACCGGAAATACAGCCAAATGCACTGGAAAATAAACCTGACATCAATCCGATGAATGCGGTAAATCCCATACAAGATATTAAAACTAATCCCTTTGAATAGACCAAAAAATATGAAAAATTTACTTTATATTTTTATTATCTTAATAATTACTGGAATCATTTCTTTTGCCGGAGTAGCTTTGGCTCAGGTGACAGCGGAAACAACAAATATTCAATACCCAATCAAAGAACTAGGAAATTGCGGAAATAAACCAGCCTGCAAGACCTATTGCGATAAAACAAGAAATAGTGAAGCCTGTTTAAATTTTGCTCTAAAAAATAATTTAATGTCTCAAGAGCAGATTGAAACCGCAAAAAAATTCTTAGATGCTACGGTTAACCGCCCTGGAGATTGCACAACAAAAGAGTCCTGTGTAGAATATTGCAACGACATAACCCATATCGACGAGTGCGCGTCTTTTATTGAAGAAAATGGATTAATTTCCGCTGAAAAATTGCTGAATCTAAAAAAGGTTCAATCGGCCATATTGGAAGGGTTAAAACTTCCAAATTGTAATAATAAAGAAGAATGCAATGTTTATTGCGAAGGAATTGACCACATGCAAGAATGTATCGCTTTTGGGCAGACAGCAAAGCTTTTAGAGGGAAAAAATCTGGAAAGCGCACAAAAAATTTACAAAGCCATCAAAGACGGCATCACTCCCCCGCCATGCAAGGGCAAAGAGAACTGTGATATTTTCTGTAGTCAGGCAGAAAATATGAAGGCGTGCATGAATTTTTCAATGCAAGCAGGATTAATGACAGAAAAAGAAAGAACTAACGCCCAAAAAATGTTGACGGCTATTAATAAAGGAGCGAAACCACCAAAATGCAAAAGTAAAGAAGAGTGCGATACCTACTGTAAAGAACCAGAACACGTTGACGAATGTATAATTTTTGTAGAAATGGCTGGGATAATAACAACAGAAGAAGCAAAAACGATACGAGAAACGGGCAATAGGGGCCCAGGCGGATGTGCTAACGAAAACGAATGTGCCAACCAGCCCGAAGATAACGAAAATATCCCGACCAACAGAGTAGACGACCCCCCATCTTTAGATGTAGGCATATCACCCACATCACAGCCAAGCCAAAGTTCTTCAACACTACCCGCAGAACAGGTAACATCCGGAGATATAGAAGAGAATCTGGGTCTTTCTATCACGCCTCAATCTGTTTTAGGGGCAATCATTTACGGAATTCAATTATTTGTGCCAGGAAAATAGTAACAATGGTTCAATATTTAAGCGCAGCAATATTAGGAGTAGTTGAAGGAATCACGGAGTTTTTACCAATCTCTTCAACGGGGCACCTGATTATCATAAACCAGTTTATTTCTTTTGATAAGGACTTTACTCTGGTTTTTGATATTATAATACAGCTTGGGGCAATCCTAGCTGTACTGTTTTATTTTAGAAAAAAACTTTGGCCTTTTTCTAGAAACAAAGAAAACAATAAAAAAACTCTAAATATCTGGTACAAGACATTAGTTGGAGTGCTTCCTGCTATTTTCTTTGGATATTTGTTTGCAAATGTTATAGAAGAAAGATTATTCAACCCATGGACGGTAGCCATTGCCCTGCTAATTGGAGGATTAATTATTTTATTTGTTGAAAAAAAATATAAAGAACCAAAAATATTATCTATAGAAAATTTAAGTTTTAAAATGGCCCTGCTAATTGGTTTTGTGCAGTGCTTGGCAATGATTCCTGGCACATCAAGATCGGCAGCCACAATAATAGGCGCTATGGTTTTTGGTGCCTCACGGTTAGTTGCTATAGAGTTTTCTTTCTTTTTAGCAATCCCAACAATGGTAGCGGCTTCCGCATATAGCCTAATAAAATACGGAGCAGTTTTTGGCGTTAGCCAGTCTTTAGTTCTAGCGATTGGGTTTATAGTATCTTTTGTTGTGGCTTTGGCTGTAATAAGATTTTTAATAGGTTACATAAAAAAAAACAATTTCAAAATATTCGGCTATTACAGGGTAATATTGGGCATAATAATCATCGCCTATTTCCTTATAAAATAACTACTTTTCTTGACAATAGCTCTTTTATGTAATATAATAAAAAGAGTTGTTTTGAGGTCTTTGTCAATTTGCATCCCCACTCTTGAACACGAAGGAGCAAGAAGAATGGCGACTGGAACATCTGCACGGACGCTAAAGGCTTTCCGACCAGGTTATTTCGGATCAGATGACGACTACGACGAAGAAAATCGGCGCGTCAAGGACATTAATCTTGAGCGCTATGCTAAAAGAGTCGAAAAGGGACAATCAATTTTCGAAGTAACGAGAAAAACTAAAGGAGGAAAGTAAGATGAATTGGAGAGCATCTGAAACAGAATTCAAAAGGAAGGTCAAGATGGTGTTGTTCATCGTCTTGTCCTTCGCGGCAATGTGTTAACCACTAGCTCAAGAGGAGAAACCGGATGAAAAAGACAATTGCAGTGAGGCCACCCGCAAAGACTTTCAGGCCGAAGAAAGTCGGCAAGGCCAGACAGAAGCTCGCCAGGGGCGGCTATGACGACCCGAAAAAGGTCGACAAAATGCTCGACAATCGGGTTCTCGACAAGATCATCGACGACCTCAACAGGGGGAACAAGGCAGCGTAAGCTGCTAAGGGGCGAAAGCTCAAACATTCGTGGCGCACCAGGGAAACCTAGTGCGCCCTTTTTATTGCTTTTAAACAAGCTTATTATCTGTTAAAATTACTTAATGGCAATCTTAGATATAATAATTTTTTTGCTTTTTGCCTTCTTAGGTTATCTTATTGGCAGATGGGGAGATAATTATCTTAACTTCTGGCTAAGGGACCCTGCTTGGGCGCCACACCATTGGATACATGGATTAATTTTGATTACGCTTGGCACCTTTTATTTATCGAGTAACTTTGGATTATGGATAATCTTTTTTGGCATAGGACTTTTTATAAGTGATTTAAAGGATTTTTTGGAACTAAAGGTTATTAGGCCAGACGGTAAAGACATAACGCAGAGAAGATTCTGGCACATTGATTAAATTGTTTACAATTTTTTAATATGCTAAAATTATATAATAAACATGGATAATCAATCTCTTATAGCAATAATTATTGGAGCCGTTGTTCTCTTCTTTTTTGTAAAATTTATTCTAAGCCCCATAATTAGGGCTGTTTTAGGTGTTTTAATATTTTTAATTGCGATATATTTATTGCAAAGGTTTTATAATTTTAACCCTCTATCCCCTTTCGGGGTATCTTTAGATACTAAATCGTGGAATATCGACTGGATTTTTGCGCCAATAGGATTTTATATAGATAGAATAAAAAGTTTCATAGCTTTCATTTGGGGCAACTTCCCTAAAGACCTCGGTCAATAATAAAATTTTCGCACTAAAAAACGGAGCTTATGCTCCGTTTTTTTTATAAACCATTATTAATAACAACTATTAACGCAAGAACGTAAATCGCTTGCTGTCGAAGAAAAATCTAAAATACACCCCTTGAGTGTCGCATCACACCGGTATTTCACAGATGTAAGATCTGGCGAAGATTGAATGGTGCAATTTCTTGGAGCACAACCGACCACACACGATCCTTCGCTTCTATACCACGCTCCTTTATCGGTGCTACTACCAGGTATACAATAATATATCCCAGTTCCGCTTACGGTTACAGCTGAGCTTGCTGTATGGCTTTCAGACCCCCTAATCACGGTAACTGTAATAGTTGCTGATCCCGCAGAAACTCCAGTAACCAAGCCATTGGAACCAACCGTAGCCACGCTTGGGTTACTTGATTTGTAAGCGATCGAATCTGCCGAGAATATGCCCGAACTCACAGATGAAACGGTGCTAAATACCTGTGTTTTCCCGATGTCGATTGTGGAATTTGCGGGGGATAGTTCAACACTGAAAGACGATGGCGAAGGCGAAGTTGAAGGCGAGGGCGATGGTAATGGCGAAGGGCTTGATGAAGGTCTCACTCTTAAGGTTGACATTGCAGAAACGCCCACAGACCCTTTCCTTACGGTAACCGTAATTGTGGCGTAACCCTCAGATTTTGCCGCAACCAAGCCGTTCGGACTGACTGTAGCCACGCTTGGAGCGTTTGATTCGTAAACAATCGAATCTGGCAAAAATACACCTCCGCCAACATATGATGAAACAGCATAAAACGTCAACGTCTTTCCGGCGTCGATTGTTGGATTAAAAGGAAACAGTTCAACACTAAAAGACGATGACAATGGTGACGATGGTGTCGTGCTGGGCTCGGACTTATTAACGGTTATAGTTGACGT
>Ga0268276_1004316_pt1 | contig 10118 bp, 5 predicted proteins | sample saktaG_4_FD_190145 | JGI IMG/M metagenome (GOLD analysis project Ga0268276, IMG submission 190145) | Saline water microbial communities from Sakinaw Lake, British Columbia, Canada - sak_2010_1_5_45m | ecosystem: Environmental > Aquatic > Non-marine Saline and Alkaline > Saline ...
CAGGTCTGCGATCAGGTGGCCGCCGCCGCCGAACGGCTGCTTTCCACGGCCCGTGCCCTGGCCCACCTGGACGTCTACGCGGCCCTGGCCGAGGTAGCCATCCGCAACAACTACGTCCGCCCTGTCCTGACCGATGGCGACGAGATCGAGATCATCGCTGGCCGCCACCCGGTGGTGGAACTCACCCGGCGGGAAGAACCCTTCGTGCCCAACGATGCCCGGTTCTCCCAGGAGGAGGGGATACTGATCATCACCGGCCCGAACATGAGCGGAAAAAGCACTTATCTTCGCCAGGTGGCTCTCATCGTTCTCATGGCTCAAATCGGCTCCTTCGTCCCCGCCGACGAGGCCAGGATGGGGCTGGTGGACCGCATCTTCACCCGCATCGGCGCTCAGGATGAGATCTGGGCTGGCCAGTCAACTTTCATGGTGGAGATGATCGAGATGGCCAACATCCTCCACCATGCCACCAACCGCAGCCTGCTCATCTTGGACGAGATCGGGCGGGGTACCAGCACCTACGACGGCATGTCCATCGCCTGGGCGGTGGTCGAGTACATCCACAACCACCCTCGTCTCCGGGCCAAGACCCTCTACGCCACCCACTACCACGAATTGACGGAACTGGCCAGTCTCCTGCCTCGGGTGCGCAACTACAACGTGGCCGTGGCCGAGGAGGGCGACAGGGTGATCTTTTTGCACAAAATCGTCCCCGGTGGTGCCGACCGCAGCTACGGTATCCACGTGGCGCAGTTGGCGGGCCTGCCCAAGACCGTCATCCACCGCGCCGAGGAGATCCTGGAGGAACTGGAGCGCGATTCCCAGAGATCCCCCATCAGACCCCGCCACATCGCCGAAATCCGCCAACTCGCCCTCTTCCCTGAGACCAGTCCCATCATTGAGGAACTGAAGAAGCTAGAGCTGGAGTCCATGACGCCGTTGGAGGCACTCAACAGATTGTACGAGTTGCAGCGGAAGGTGGGGGGTGATTGAAAGCAGATTTACCACTGTGAAGTGGCCGGCGTCAGCGGGCTTTCAAGGAAGGAGGCCAAGAATGATACGATGCAGATGGCCGTTAAGTTTGGTTGCCATGTTTGGGGTTGCTTTGAATCTGTTGATCACACCAGCTCCGCCTACTGATGTCTATAAGAATACCGCACAATTGCAGGTAGTGGGCCAAGTGGGCGGGCCCACCCAAGCCGTAGCCGTGCAGGGGAGCTATGCCTACGTAGGCGTGGGCCTGCGCCTGATTGTGTTGGACGTGGCAGACCCAGCCGTACCGCAGGAGGTGGGTACGACCGCGCCACTCCCCCACTTCGTCGAGGACGTGGCCATCAATGGGATGGTAGCCTACGTCGCTGCTGGCGGAGCGGGGCTACGGGTCTTGGACGTGGCCGACCCAGCGCACCCCATCGAGATGGGGAGCTGGGATTCACCTGGCTACGCCGAAGGGGTAGCAGTCGCAGGCAGCACTGTGTACCTGGCAGACGGGCCGTATGGGTTGCGCGTGGTAGACGTTTCTGACCCGTCTCACCCAACCGAAGTGGGATTTGCCTATCCTTTGAACTATGCCTTTGAGGTGGCGGTTGCTGGCGGGCACGCCTACGTCGCCGCAGCCGGAGCGGGCCTGTTGGTGGCAGATGTGTCAGATCCCGCTCACCCCATCGAGATGGGGGCCTACGACACGCCGGGTTACGCCTATGGTGTAGCGGTAGCCGGGAATACCGTCTACGTCGCCGACGGCTGGGAGGGGCTGCGGCTAGTAGACGTCTCGAACCCGTCCCACCCATTCGAAGCAGGCTTCTACAAGACGCCCGGTTGGGCCTTCGGCGTGGCCTTTGTGGGGAACACTGCCTATGTAGCCGACGCCTTCGGTGGCCTGCGGGTGGTGGACGTGTCTGATCGTGCCCACCCTGCCGGGCTGGGAGGCTATGAGGTGTCCGGAGGCCATGCTGGGAGCGTGGTTGTCGCCGAGGGCATAGCCTACATAGCCGACCGCAACTGGGGCCTGCGAGTAATAAACGTGTCTGATCCGGCTCACCTGGCCCAAATTGGCTTTTATGGCCCCTTGGGCTACGCCGATGCGGTAGCTGTGGACGGTAGCTATGTCTACGTGGCTGCCGGTACCTACGGCCTGCGGGTCGTGGATGTCTCCGATTCGGCCCACCCGGCCGAGGTGGGCGCCTACGACACTGGAGGTTATGCGGTCAGTGTGGCGGTGTCAGGGACCTACGCCTATGTTGCCACCATGCCCGGTGGTCAGCAGCCAGATGGCTTGCACGTCGTGGACATCTCTGATCCCACCCGTCCCACCAGAACTGGCTTCTACGAGCGACAAGGGCTTGGCGCCTATCGCGATCTTGCCCTGGTTGGGTCGGTGGCCTACCTTGCCAACGAGCTAGGGCTTGAGCTGATCAGCGTCACTGATCCTGCACACCCAACCTGGCTTAGCTTCATAGACCTGTTCGTGTGGCCAAGTGCCACTGACGGCGTGGATGTATCCGGCACTGTTGCCTGCGTGGCCCAAGCAGAGGCAGGCCTAAGAGTGGTTGATGTATCAGACCCTTTCAATCCTGCCCTGGTTGGAGAGTACGATACGTCGGGCTACGCCGAGGATGTGGCCGTGGCCGGGAACAAAGCCTATGTTGCCGACGGTGAGCCAGGGCTGCAGATAGTGGACATCTCGAATCCAAGGCAACCGACTGGCATGGGAGTGACCCAGACACCTGGCAAGGTCATGGGGATAGCCGTTGTGGAGGACATGGCTTATGTGGCTGGTAACGGTGGAGGACTATCGCTCGTAGACATCTCTGATCTCTTAACCCCGACACTGGTTGAGTTCTACAACACGCCTGGCTTTGCCCGTCAGGTGGCCGTTGTTGGCAACTATGCCTATGTAGCCGACGGGAGTGGGGGGCTGCTTATCTTCGTGATTGTTTCGGGATCCAGCACAGCCAACAACAGGTCAAGGGTACAACCAAAAAGCTGGCTCGGATCAGATGAGAAGGCCGGCCGATCTCCGGCGGACGCTGCATGGTCTTCGAATCTCACGGAGATTCAACATACTCGTTCGGCAATCTGGAGACAACAAACGATCCCGACCCTTCAATGGTACAAATCATATCAGGGCCAACTTTCGTCTAGTCGTTACCACCAACGCACACCCGAGCCTGGTTCCACCCCTCAGTCAAACATCATTCTAACCCACGTTGCTAGCATCTGCACCGTCACCAGTGTACAGGATAGCGGTCCAGGAACACTTCGCAGGTGCCTGGAAAACGCTGTCACTGGTGACCTGATCACTTTTGATCCCCGCGTCTTCCAGCCGACCAACCCGGCTACCATTGCGCTGACTAGCCCGTTGCCGTCCCTCACCCAGGGCAACCTGACCATTGATGCCTCCAATGTTGGAGCTATCTTAGATGGCAGTGCCACCCCGTCAGGCACCTCTGGTCTTCATATCGCATCTAGTGGCAATGCCATCCGTGGACTGCAAATCTTGCATTTTCCAGACGATGGCATAAAAATCCTGGGGACTGACAACACAATCGGAGGAGACCGTACGTTGGGCAGCGGCCCGACTGGCCAGGGCAACGTCATCTCGGCTAATGGTAGTGCAGGGATCAGTATTTGGGGAGAAGGCAGCACCAACAATGTTATCTGCGGGAATTACATCGGTACAGACATCAGCGGCACTGTAGCACTAGGCAATTTCGACGACGGTGTCAACATAGTGTACGCTCAGAGGAACCGGGTTGGCGGCCCAACGGCCGAGGAACGTAACCTCATCAGCGGCAATGGCTACAACGGCATCCACATCAATGGTGCTGTGAGTAACACTGTCATCGGCAACTATATCGGCACCGACATTAGTGGCATGACGGCGTTGGGTAACCAGTGGGACGGCGTGCTCATTGCGGGGGGTGCCTCATACAATCAAATAGGGGGGATGGGGGCGGGAGAGAGGAACATCATCAGTGGTAATGGAAGCAGCGGAGTTAACCTCCTTGGAGCTGAAACTTCGGGGAACCTCGTCGTGGGCAACTACGTTGGCACTGACCCCAGCGGGGCGGTCGGTGTGGGAAATCATGATACCGGGGTAGCCATCCAACTTGCGGCGCTCAATAACGTTGTGGAGCGGAATGTCATCAGCAGCAACGGCAAGGTTGGTGTCCTTGTCTCAGATAAGGGCAGTTCTTACAATGTCGTCATTGGCAACTTCATCGGCACAGATGCCAGCGGCACGGCTGCGCTGGGGAATGACTGGCAGGGTATCCATGTCGCCCAGGGGGCGTCTTTCAACAGAATTGGAGGAACTACGGCCAGGGAGAGGAACATCATCAGCTCCAACGACGGAGGTGTTACTATGTGTGGTGACAGGGGAGGAACTGACAACCTGATCATCGGCAACTTCATCGGGACGGATCCTAGCGGTACAAGAGCCATCGGGAACGAAGAAGGCATTGGCGTCATACTGTGCATCGGCATTCAGCGCAGTTTCATCGGAGGTGTGACAGAGGGGGAACGAAACATCATCAGCGGTAACGACCGCGGAGTCTGGTTAGGTGGTGCAGGCATTGAACACAGCTTTATAGCCGGCAACTACATAGGCACAGATGCGAGTGGCAAAATAGATCTGGGCAACCGATCGTCCGGCGTCGGGATACATCACTACTCTCAGCACAATGCTGTCCAGAGCAACCTGATCTCGGGCAATGAGGGTAACGGCGTGAGGATCGATGGCGCCTTCAACCTGCTGCGGGCCAACCGCATTGGCACGGCCGCTGATGGTGCGTCACCTCTTCCCAATGGCATGGCCGGTGTGCGGATCGAGGCGGCATCGAACACCGTCGGTGGCCCGTATCCCAACGATGGCAACATCGTCGCCTTCAACAACGGAGACGGCGTAAAGGTCTGGACCTACCCCAGCAACACTATCCGCCGCAACTCGATCTATGGCAACTCTAGCTCTGGAATCCACCTGGTCAATGGGGGGAACAACCTGCTGGCTACGCCCATCATCACTCACGTTCTCCTCGATTCCGTATCGGGCACGGCCTGTCCCGGCTGCATCGTGGAGGTCTTCTCCGACGAAGAGGATGAGGGCCAAGTTTATGAGGGGAGCACTATCGCCGACACTTTGGGGGCTTTTGCCTTCAGTAAGGGTAGCCCTCTGACTGGCCCCTACATCACTGCGACAGCAACAGACTCTGATGGGAATACGTCTGAGTTCGCATTGCCGGTGTCTGTACCTGCTCCCACCCACACTCCCACACCAACCGGTACACCCACGCCAACAGCCACTTACGGCCCGACACCGACCAGCATATCCACGCCAACGATAACGCCAACGCCGACGAACACTCCCGTTGTCCGAGCCGTGTTTCTCCCGTTGATCTCAAAAGTGTATTCCGCAGTTGAAACGCCAACAGTGACACCAACCATCACGCCAGGGGCTCTGCGAATACGGGTAAACCAGAGCCATGACTGGGTTGATGCCAGTACGTCTTTGGGGGCGACGGTCTGGATCACAGTGACCGATGCCCTTGGCCGCGTCAAGGGGACCGCTAATGGCGTTGCTCTTCGCGATGGCGGTGCCATCTGGGGAGGCGACTTTGACTGGGACGACAACGCTCCCGACATTGTCGTTGGCGACCGTGTTGACGGCTCTTCAAGCGATGGTGGCACGGCTACGGCGGCCGTCATTACCATCACCGGTCAGGTAGATGCCGAAACCAACACCCTGAGCGGCCAGGTTCTCGGCGTCAGCTACCCAGCAACAATGAAGGGCGAAATCTGGGAAGAGGGCGCTACCTGGCCCGAGACCCAGACCGACGGCCAGGGGTATTTCACGCTGGATTTCAACCCCTTCGACATCCAGCTGGGGACGGACGTGGCCGCCTGGTACATCCGGCCGGACGGGAACTGGGTGGGGGCCATCTTCTAGCCGCAGAAAGATATGACCGTACTCAGCAACTCCAGGCAGTCTGTGGTGTTGTCATACTTGTAGCAACACCGTGCAGCAGGAGGAGGCAATGCCCACCATCAAAGTCATTCTCAACCCCGCCTCAGGGCGGGGAGCTGGCCAGCGGACGGCGGAGGTGATCCGCCAAACGCTGACGGAAGCGCAAGCGACGTTCGAGATCGTCGAGACGACAGAACAGCGCTCGGCCGTGGCCCAGGCCGCGCAAGCGGTGCGGGAGGGGTGGGACATCATCGCCGTCGCGGGCGGTGATGGCACAGGCAATGAGGTGCTCAACGGCATCATCGAAGCCAGCCTGGGCACGCCGGGCTGGGATGCTGGAGAGCCCGCCGCCGGGGCCCTGGGCCTCATACCCATCGGCACAGGCAACGACTTTGCCTGGTGCATGGGCGTGCCCATCGGCGACGTGGCCGCCGCCTGCCGCGTGCTGGCCGCCGGGCAGGCGCGGGTGGTGGATGTCGGTCGTGTGGAAGACGAGTTGGGGAATGTGCGCTACTTCTGCAACAACTTCGGCGCGGGCTTCGACGCTGCCACCACCGTGGAAAGCTACAAGCTGCGCCACCTGCGCGGGTCGCTGGTCTTCCTGGTGGCGGTGCTGAGGACCATCTTCCTGTACTACAAAGCGCCCCTGGTGACGGTGCGTTACGACGAGCAGGAGATGGAGCTGCCGCTGCTGATGGTCTCGGTGGCCAATGGCCGCCGCACGGGAGGCATGTTCATGATCGCCCCGCAGGCGGTGCAGGACGACGGCTTGCTGGACGTGACCCTGGCCCGTCAGGTGAGCCAACTGGGTATCTTCCGCCTGCTCCCCTATTTCATCCGTGGCACCCACGCCACGCAGCCGACGGTGACGGTGGGTCGGACGGCCCACATCGTGGTCGCTTCGGAGCAGGACTTGCCGGTGCACGTGGATGGGGAGATCATGCGCACCGATGCCCACCGGCTGGAAGTGAGCGCGCTGCCGCGCCGTCTACGGGTGGTGTGCGAATAATGTTGATAGGTCGTCTGCTCATCGCCGCCGTGTTCGGCTACCTCGTCGGCTCTTTCCCCACCGGCGTGCTGGTGACGCGGCTGTTGGGGAAGCCAGACCTGCGCCTCAGCGGTAGTGGTCACACCGGCGGGCTCAACGTCTACCGCCTGGCGGGCATCGCCTGGGGTGTGTTCACCATGCTGGTGGACGTGAGCAAGGGAGTGCTGGCCGCCTGGGTGGCGCTGAGGCTGACGGGGACTCCGTGGGCGCTGCCGGCCGCGGGCATGGGCGCCGTGGCTGGTCACTGCTGGTCGGCCTACGGCGGAAGGACTCGCTTCGGATTAGCCGGGGGGATGGGGCTGAGCACGCTGGGCGGACTGCTCCTCTGGCAACAGCCGCTGGCGGTGCCCATCGCCGTGGCTCTGTGGGGGCTTGGCTACCTCCTGCTGCGCAACAGCCGTTCGGCTGAGCGCTCACGACGAAGCCCACGGGCGGTGATGCTCATGACCGTACTGATGGTGCCTGTCTTCTGGCTGCTGGGCAACTTTGGCCACGCATCGCCGCCAGCAGTGGCGCTGGGCATCGGCGGAGTGGGGGTGATCTTTGTCCGCCACTTCACCCAATTGCGCGGTTACGACCAGCGAGTGGCGGCCGAGTAGCTGGAGCGTTTTCCAGTGGACTCGGGAGATGAAAATGACAAAGGACAACACGCAACAACCTTTCAACAAGATTCGTCGTCAGGACCGGGCCAAGGACGATGTCTGGATCAGGGCCTTTTTGCACCGCGCACGTTTTGGCTCGATGGCGACTGTGTGCGATGGGCAGCCGTTTATCGTGGCGCGCAAGTTTGCCTACGATGAGCCTATGCACGCCATTTACTTGCATGGTGCAGTCGAAGGGCGCACCTACGATAACGTGCAGGCTGATGGGCGGGTGTGCTTCAGCGCCAGCGAAATGGGACGACTGTTGCCCGCCCAAAGAGCTATGGATTTCAGTGTGGAATACTCTGGGGTGGTCGTCTTTGGCCGCGCCACAATCGTGACCGACATGGCCGAGGCCAGGCATGGACTGCAATTGATACTGGACAAATACTTCCCCCATCTGCGGCCTGGCGAGGACTATGAGCCTGCTACGGATACCGATCTGAAGGTCACCGCCGTGTATCGGATTGACATTGAGAGCTGGAGCGGCAAGGAGAAGCGGATGATTGGGTAGTCGGCTGCCTAAGAAGGGAATCGTGGAGGCAAAAAGAGAATGAACAGGAAACGATCCCTAAGAATCCCACCCAGGGTGATATTCTTACTGGCGGCCTTATGCCTCAGCATGTTGCTCCTGGGTGCGTGTGCCCAAGCCCGAACGGCTACGCCCACCTACAGCCCAGGCGTAACCTGGACCCGCTCTACTGACGAGGCGAAGATGATCCACGTGCCAGATGGTGAGTTCCTTATGGGTAACGAAGACGCTAACCTCAAGGCCGTAGCCGATGAAGAGCCTGCCCACACTGTATACCTGGATGCGTTCTGGATTGACAGGACCGAGGTGACCAACGTCCAGTACGCCCGGTTCTTGAACGTCCTGGGGGAATACAGGGGCGCCTGTGGGGGGCATGACTGCCTGGAAACGACGGTTGAAGACAAGGATAGCCACATCCTCCAGCAGGAAGGACGATACGTGGTCGAGAGCGGCTTTGAGGACCACCCGGTGATCGAGGTGACCTGGTACGGCGCCCAGGCATACTGCGAGTGGGCCGGCGTGAGGCTGCCGACGGAGGCCGAGTGGGAAAAGGCAGCACGGGGCGTAGATGGGCGCCTATACCCCTGGGGAAACGATGTGCCCGACTGCGACAAAGCACAATACGCAGACTGCAGTGGAATGACTGTGCCAGTAGGCTCAAAGCCGGCTGGAGCCAGTCCCTACGGAGTGCTGGACATGGCCGGCAACGTGTGGGAGTGGGTAGCCGATTGGTACGACGAAGCCTATTACGACGGCTCTCCAGCGCGGAATCCCCAGGGGGCGAATTCAGGTGAACGTAAAGCGTTCCGCGGTGGATCGTGGGGTTACCTTCCGAAGTTCATACGTACGACCGATCGCGCCAGGAACCGCCCGTCGTATGCAGGGTTCAACGTGGGGTTCCGCTGTGGAGCGCCAGTGAGATAGCATTAACGGACACCTAAAAGAAAAGCGGAAGGCTTGAAGCGCCTCCCGCTTTTCGCATTGACTAATCAACCTCCAACCCTAATCCCACCCCTCCACTGTTATCTCGCCCCTCAGGTAGCGGTCAATGTCCGCTGCGGCGCGCTTACCGGCGCCCATGGCGCTGATGACGGTGGCGGCGCCGGTGACGACGTCGCCGCCAGCCCACACCCTGGACTTGGTCGCTCGACCCATGTCCTCATCGGCCACCACGGTCCCCCACCTGGTCCGCTCCAAACCCCCGGCCTCGGTGAAGACCAGAGGATTGGGGCTGGTGCCGATGGCGACGACCACGATGTCCACCTCCATGTCGAACTCCGAACCTGGGATGGGGACGGGGCGTCGGCGGCCGCTGTCATCAGGCTCGCCTAGCTCCATGCGGATGCACCTCATGCCGCGCACCCAGCCGTTGTCATCGCCGTAGATCTCCACGGGGTTGGTGAGCAACTCGAAGATGATGCCCTCCTCCTCGGCGTTCTCCGCCTCCTCCGCCCGGGCGGGCAGCTCAACCTTCGAGCGGCGATAGACGATCGTGACTTCCTCGTTCCCCAGGCGCAAGGCGCAGCGGGCAGAGTCCATGGCCACGTTGCCGCCGCCCACCACCGCCACTCGGCCCTTGACCTTGATGGGCGTGTCGTATTTGGGGAAGAGGTAGGATTTCATCAGGTTGGTGCGGGTCAGGAACTCGTTGGCCGAATAGACGCCGTTATAGTTCTCGCCGGGTATGCCCATGAACCGAGGCAAGCCCGCCCCCGTGCCCAGGAAGATGGCATCGTAGCCCTGTTCTCCCAGGAGCTCGTCAATGGTGAAGAGCTTGCCGATGACAGCGTCGAGGCGGATGTCCACCCCCAACTGGCGCACGTAGTCCACCTCGGCCTTGACGATGGCTTTGGGCAGGCGGAATTCGGGGATGCCATAGATGAGCACGCCGCCTGCCGCGTGTAACGACTCGAAGATGGTCACGGCGTGGCC
>Ga0268276_1004319_pt1 | contig 10116 bp, 11 predicted proteins | sample saktaG_4_FD_190145 | JGI IMG/M metagenome (GOLD analysis project Ga0268276, IMG submission 190145) | Saline water microbial communities from Sakinaw Lake, British Columbia, Canada - sak_2010_1_5_45m | ecosystem: Environmental > Aquatic > Non-marine Saline and Alkaline > Saline ...
TAATTTAAATAAAATAATTCCTTTTATGGAATTAACATTAGATAATCCAAATGCAAAAAGACTTATTAAAAAAGCAAAAGAAAAAGGAATTGAACTTAATTGGATAAATATTACTAAACTATCTAAGGAGGATAGTGATAAGTTACAGGATTTTGCTAAATCTGTTGCAAAGGAGCATGGTTGTGAAAGATGTTATTTAGATTTGTATTTTTGGAGAGGAAATATGGAGAAGTAAACTCTAAAAACCTGCTTATTCTATAAAAGGTATGAATAAAAAACAACTAACTGAAACAGATATTAGAACAAAATTCATAACTCCTGCAATAGTTGATGCTGGTTGGGATAGAAATAAGCAGATTAAAGAAGAGTTTTATTATACTGCTGGAAAAGTCATGGTTGCAGGAAAAGTTGTAAAAAGGGGTAAGCCAAAGAAAGTTGACTATATCCTTTATTATAAATCAAATATCCCTTTAGCAGTTGTTGAGGCAAAAGACAATAAATGCTCTATTGGCGAAGGAATTCAGCAGGGAATTGATTATGCAAGAGATCTTGATCTTTTATTTGCTTTTAGTTCAAATGGAGATGGATTTATTTTCCATGATAGATCTACTGGAGAAGAAACAGAAATAAAACTCAGCAAATTCCCGAGCCCTGAAGAATTATGGGAAAAATATAAGAAATACCATAAAATTACAAAAGAAGAAGAGGAAAAAATTGTTACTTCTGATTATTACTTTGAACAACAAGGCAAGGAGCCAAGATATTATCAAAGGATTGCGGTTAATAGAGCCGTAGAGGCAATTGCTAGGGGAGAGAAGAGGATTTTATTAGTTATGGCCACAGGTACTGGAAAGACTTATACTGCTTTTCAGATTTTATGGAGATTAAGAAATAGTTGGAGACCTAATGGGAAAAGTCCAAGAATCTTGTACTTAGCAGATAGGAATATTTTAATTGATCAGGCCAAAAATAATGATTTTAAGCCATTTTCAAAAGTTTCTGTAAAAGTAAATAATAGGAAGGCAGATCCTTCTTATGAAGTTTATTTTGCTTTATACCAAGGAATTTCTGGAAATGAAGAGACAAAGAATATTTACAAGCAATTTTCAAAAGATTTTTTTGATTTAGTTGTTGTTGATGAATGTCATAGGGGTTCAGCTAGAATAGATTCGGCATGGAGGGAGATTTTAGATTATTTTAAACCAGCTGTTCAAATAGGAATGACTGCGACTCCAAAAGAAACAAAAGAAATTTCAAATATGGATTATTTCGGGAAGGCTCTTTATACTTATTCATTAAGACAGGGGATTGAAGATGGATTCCTTGCGCCATATAAGGTGATTAAAATTGCACTCGATAAGGATGTGCAGGGTTATAGGCCTAAAAAAGGGGAATTAGATAAATATGGAAATGAGATTCCAGATGAAATTTATACTAACAGGGAATTTGATAGGACCTTAGTAATTGATGAAAGAACTCAGGTTGTTGCTAAGAAGATATCAGAATTCTTAAAAAATACAGATAGATTTTCAAAAACAATTGTTTTTTGCGTTGATATTGAGCATGCTGAAAGAATGAGGAGGGCGTTAGTAAATGAAAATAAGGATTTAGTCAAAGAAAATGATAAATATGTTATGAGAATTACAGGGGATGACAATATTGGCAAAAAGCAGATTAGTAATTTTATTGATCCTGCTGAAAAATATCCTGTAATTGCAACTACTTCTAAACTTATGACAACAGGAGTTGATGCTCAGACTTGTAAGTTAATTGTTTTAGATTCTCCAATTCAGTCTATGACTGAATTTAAGCAAATAATTGGGAGAGGTTCGAGAATAAGGGAAGACTATGGGAAGCATTATTTTACTATAATGGATTTTAGGAATGTTACTAACATGTTTGCTGATAAAGATTTTGATGGAGATCCAATTCAGATTTATACTATAAAATCAGATGAAGAAGCAAAAGAAAAAGAAACACTGGAAACAGAAGTTTTAGACGGAGAAAGAGTTTTAGTAAATCCAAGTGCTGCATTTTATGATGAACCTGAAAAAATAAGAAAGTATTATGTGAAAGAAACAGAAGTCAAAGTAATTAATGATCAAGTAATGCATTTAGATTCTTCGGGGAAATTGATTTCAGAAGATTTGAAAGATTATACTAAAAAGAATGTTACTCAAGAGTATAAGTCCTTAAAAGATTTTATTCAAAAGTGGAATATAGTCGATCAAAAAGAAGTTTTAATTAAAGAACTAGAAAATCAAGGCCTGCTTTTTGACTCATTAAGAGAAGAAATTCCAAAAGGAAAAGAATATGATCCATTTGACCTCATCCTACATATTGCATATGGTCAAAAGCCCTTGACAAGAAAGGAAAGAGCAGCCAAGGTTGCAAAAGATGCTTATTTCAAAAAGTATGGAGAAAAAGCAAGAAGAGTTATTGATGCTTTACTGAATAAGTATACTGATGAAGGAATTGAAAATCTTGAGAACCCCGAAGTTCTTAATGTTAATCCATTAAACAAGATTGGCAGGCCTCTTGAGATTATGAAGCTGTTCGGCGGGAAGGCTGGTTATTTGAAGATGATTGCAGAGATTGAAAAGAGGATTTATGGTCGAGATGGTTTGTAAATAAAGCTAATCAATAATCTCTTTTATTTTATTATCAATAAATTCGTTAATCCTTTCATCGTTTTCGTCTTCAAGTTTGTAACTAGCTAATTTTATTATATCCTGATCGTCAAGGACAATAATATACTTATCTTCTTTATTTGCATCTTGACTATGCTTTAATACCTTCTTTGCATCTTTTTTATCTCGACATAACAAAAAGCCAAGCATCCCCCTCTTAGGAATTAACCTTGTAGAAAGTTGAGCATATTCTTTTGTAGTAAGGTTGTAATCATAATTCTTACATTCAACAAAGATCTCTGGACATTTTATGTCTCTCAACTCTTTTAGATTTTTAAATACTCCTTCTTTGTTTTTATTCCTGTAAACAATATCAATACGCCCCCTTCCTTCATTTATTTCATTTTCTAAAATAGGTTCATTTAGCTGTAAACTAAACAACTGATAAAATACTCTTGATGAAATTAAATGATACCTATGAGCATCTACTTTTCCTGGTTGAATCGTTTTCAGTTCATCCAAGTATAACTTCAAGGGGTTAATTACAATAACATTGCTTATGGCCTTTTTAGGATCGTGTTTTGTTTTTATTAAGTTCTTCAAATTTAATGAATTAGAAATAAGATTCTCATGAGTCGGTTTAAATAAATAAGAATAGTTTATTCCACCCAATTTAGAAAGCGGAATTTCTTTGTCATGCTGAAACCCAAGAGAGTATAACATTTCGTGAGTTTCGTCCCGGTCATATTCTCTATAGAAAGTGTGGTTTGGTCCTTGAAGCAAGTAACCATCTATAAACTGATTTTCTTCAGTGTACCTATCCGGTGTTATTGCTAGGGCTCTCCATTGATGCCAAAACAGATGACCTTTTTTATTCAGTTTATCATGGATTAATGAAATCAAAGCGTATCTTTCCAAGGGAATTGGCATAACATTTATAACATTAATTAACATTATTAAATCAAACTTACCATTCAACTTAAAGAAATCTTTAGGAAAAGAGACTTTATGAAAATTAGGATATCTCTCCGCCTCCTCCCATTTATCTTTAGCTTCTTTCAGTCTGTTCTTTAATTCAGGGAACTCAACAGACCATACATGATAGCCTTTTTGTAATAACCATAAGGTATTACGTAATTTTGCAGCACCAACATCTAAAATATGAGTTTTAGATGGAGCTTTATCTTTTAGCACACGATTAAATATGTTCACTAGTTGTATCCCTGGATCGGGATTATTTCTAGGAGCAGAATAAGTAACATTTATATGGAATTGCTTTTTTGTAATTTTCCCCCCATCACTTACTTCTCTTTCAAATGTATAAATTGGATTCTCCCACATTTTTATCCTCTTAAAATTTTATCAATTTCCTCTTTTAATTTACTCAATAGATCAATTTTTGCATTATCTTCTAGTATTGTTTTGTTCCCATGAGCATTAAGATTTCTTAAAAGTTTGTGCGCTTCCAAGATTACTTCGAATTCCTTGTCGGATTTTTCTGGATCTTTTTGATAATTAAAATAGGCTTCTTTGATTCCTTGCTTTTGGAAAGTTTTCATTAATTCCTTGTTGTTCAAAATTAAAGACAAATAACGAATGTCCTTAGCTCCAGTTAAATTAAATTTATTATCTACAATCCATTTATGAAACTCAAATCGCTCTTTGGAATCTTCTACAAATTCTTTAATATTCTTCTTTTTATACGCTTCTTCGAAAAAACTATATCTATCTATGGATTCTTTAGGATGTTGTTTTAAGAAGTTCTTAGTCTCACTGAACGCCCATAATTTCTGATGAATTTTTCCCTTACTCATACCAATTAGATTTTTTATTTGCTCAATAGTCAATCCCCTTTTTGTATAAAGGTTATAAATATGCTCCGCTTGATTTAATGATTTCCATTCTTTTTTACCAGTTACATGCCATCTAGCAAGAAGAACATCAATATCAGTAGGGTCAGTATTTAAGGGGACAATATAGGTTGGAATTTTTTCATATCCATTCTTGGGAAATAAATTTTCATTGCTTGCATACTTCTCTTTTATCTTTCGAAGACAAACAACTCGCCTATTTCCTTCAATAACTATCCCATTAGGTTTTGTGAAAATTGGTTCTGAAATTCCCTTTGATTCAAGTATTGAATTGTAAAGTACACCTATGTCCTTTTCATTCCATATTTCATTCTCGATTGCTTTTTCAGAAGAAAGGGGGGCATGATTAAATCTAGGATTGTCTAGATCTAGCTTGAAGAAAGAAATATCCTTTTCAGCCGACTCTACTTCAATCGCATTCTTTCCTGAAACATTTAATAATATTTTCTGTGCCATTTTTGGGATAACTTTATATATCTTATTTTGTTTATAAGACTATCAGGACTTGCACCTGAATCTGAAGTTAGGTCTGCTGTGTGCTCTTTAAGACTGGGCACAGTGAGACTTCCGCTCTTTCTGTTAAGCTATAGTCTTTATAATTAAAGCAATTAGGGGTTTATAAATTTATTCATTTTTGAACGCCATTTAAGTATGATCATTATGACCTATAAAACTCTCCTTCAAAACAGCCCCCATCAACTTCTCAGAATTCTGCTGATTTTCCTTAACCTGCTTTTCCAACTCATCACAATAAGCCATCAATTTATCAACTTTTTCTACAATCCGAGCTTGTTCTGGGAGGGGTGGGAGTGGAAACACGATCCTGGAAAGAGAAGTACTGTTCATTGTTTGCCCCATGAGCACATCTTTTTTACTTTTCTGGATTTTAAGAATTATTGGTAAAAAATGCCACAAATATTTTTTTGTTTCTTCAAGATAAGGAAAGATAGAAATAATTGCCTCGTTATGATATGCATCCGTATCTAAAATAGATAATTTGCCCAAGGTTAATTTAAAACTCATTAAAATTGTACCTTTTGGAGAAATGGGATTCTTGAATACTTCTTTAGCAGCTAAAGAACTTATTTTCTCACGAGTGTTTATAACTTTTTCTTTGTGAGTCATATCTCTAATACTCACCCAAGGAAAAATACCATTATTCCAATATTTAGGATCTCCTCTTGTAGGAGTCTTACCGATTCTAAAATTAAGCAGATCTATAAAATAGATCCACTCCCAACCCTTTGGCAAATCATAAGGAACTTCATCCTCTTCAATTGTAGGAAGAGGCTTTTGCTTTTTTATCTTGCCTTCTTTTATTAGTTTTTCTTTTTCTGCTTTAATCTTTTTTAACAGAATTGATGCTGGCTCATCTTTTGGATCTTGTTTTACTAGTTTGCCTTGAACTGCTTCTTGGAGGATTTGTTGGCGGAGATTTTTGATATATTGGGAGTTTTTGTTGTTGATTTTGTCTAGGTCTGAGATTTTTCTAGAAGCTAAATTAATTTTGTCCTTTATTCTTATTTGGTTTTCCAAATCTGGAAGATTAATTTCTAAAGGTAAAAAATGTTTTGCTTTTAATTCTGTTTTTATTCCGCTTCTTGTTTGGGAGTTTATTACTTCCTTGAATGCTTGACTTTTTAGAAATGTTTTAAAATATTCAATGTCAATTTTAGTTTCATCAAAAACATAAGCAGAATAATGAATTGTTGCGATAATATCTTCATCTCCTTGATAAACTGCTACTGCCCCCTTTTCAACATTAATTCCGGAGATAACCAAATCACCTCTTTTTATTAAGATCATATCAGTATTTGTTGGTTTGTTTGTTAAATGTATTTCCCCTGAAAAATCTATTTTATTAAGTCTTTTCAAACCAATCCTATTTGCCTCCGTTGGTTTGATTCTGCTTTCTCTTTCTGTCAGGAAAGAACTAATTTTTATTTTTTTCCAAGCCATGCTTAATAGCCTCCTCTGCAACAAAAATGCTTATTTTGTTTAAATCTGCGAATAATTTTTGTATAATCTCATAAAATTTTCTATTTAATTCTTTAATAGATTCAAATTCATTATGGGCAACTTCAATAGAACCCTCATCATTAAAAACATCTTCAGGGTAATGGGCATAAATGTTTCTAATTCTAATAAACTCATTAAAATTTGATCCAAAATCAGAAGAAATGTCTAATTTTTCTTTCAATTGTTCATTCTTAAGTATTGTGTTAATTATGTCCTTCTTTTGGCTAAGACTTAGAGTTTTAAAAAGAAAATCCTTTTTGAAATTATCGTGGTTTTTGGGGTCGTAATATTGCAATAAAATTTCATTTAAGATAGCTTCTAAGTGAATTGACATCTCAATTATAGATCCCCTTACCAAGATAGATTTTTTCATTACTCCTTGAACAAGTTCATTATTCGATTGTAATGCTTCATCAACGCGTTTTATTACTTCGTCAACCCCCACGTCATTGTTTTGTGAAACTATTTTTTTTATTGTTTCTGAAACTATTTTTTCTGCTTCTTCTTTAGTTTTTGCTTTTTTCATTTCAAATCTCTCCTAAAAGATTTAATAAATAAGATTGCGGCTAAAATTCCTGCCCAGTCAAATAAAAACTGAATAAATTCATATCTTGGAGCCCAATAAAATAATTTAATTGCCCCAACAAAAGCAAAGAAACCGTAATTGTTTTGTATAACAACTTTTATTAATAAATAAAATGGAATTAAGAAATCCCAAATTAGAGTTATCGTCATTATCGCAATAAATCCTAAAAATGCTGACATCTTCTGATTTCTGAGGTTTACTTGTCTGTGAAATAATAAGATAACCCCTCCAAGGATTATAAAAATCCAAATGGGCATAAGGAAGCCAGCCATGAAATGATCTAAATAAACTTTCCACCAGAAAGTTAGAGCAGGAAAGCCGAACCAAAGACAAGAGTATCTAAATAAAAATAAGATTCCTCCGAGAATAGAAGCTGTAGTAAATAAAATACTGGGGATAATTAGATTAATTTTTTTCATTTTTCATTTTTGATAATTTATCTAAGTTTTTATTATCCATTAATGCAAAGAAAATCCAAAATATACCTAACCCGATGTGAAGTGCAAATAAAGATGAAGACAGATTAAAAGAAAGTGTAGCCGAGTAAATATATAATCCTATAAATGATAAAAACAATATACCAAAAAAAGGCCATGCGAATAAATACCCTCTAAACTCTTCATCTGCATCTTTCCAAAGATCTCTGAAATGTCTTAGTAATGGTTTCTTTTTCTTTTTTTGAGAAATTCTTCCCCGCATCCTCTCTAGATTTTTTTTTGTTAAATCATATTTATAAGCTAATAAAATAAAAAAGATAATGAGATATGACACAAAAACAATCTTTTTATTGACTAAATAAAAAACCAGTAAGGGCAATAATAAGAACACCCATGAAAGATTCTCCGGATTTTTTATAAAATTGATAGTCTCTTTAATTACGTTCATCTCACCACACCCCCTTAATTTCCTGCAAGATCCCGTGAGTCCTCTTGATGTTCGCTTCAATCCTTGTAATTATTTCTTCTTTACTAAGCTCTGCTTCTTCTTCTGGCTTTGTTGGATTATTTATATCAAGATTAAGGCCACGCTTGATAATCTCATCTTTTGAGACTTTCCAGCACAGGTGTTTGAACTTTTCATTGTTTCTATCATTCCACCATTCTTTTTCTAGCTGGAATTCTTCATGCCTCATTGGCTTTGTTTTATTATATGTTTTAGCTCCTTCTGGCAGGGGATGTTCAAAATACCAAACATCTTTTGTGCCCTTAGAAGTTTTATCAAAGAAAAGAAGATTTGTTCTAATTCCAGTATATGGGCTAAAAACTCCATTAGGAAGTCTTACTATGGTGTGCAAATTAAATTCGCTTAGAAGTTTTTCTTTTATTCTTGTTTTAACACCTTCTCCAAATAAAAATCCATCTGGCAAGACTAAACCGCATCTACCTTCATCTCTTAAAAGTTTCATGATAAGGACAAGAAATAAATCAGCTGTTTCTCTTGTTCTAAACTCCGCTGGAAAATTATTTTCAATTCCTTCTTCTTCTGCTCCTCCGAATGGGGGATTTGTTACAAAAATATTCACCTTATCCTTATCAGTATAGTCTACTAAAGGTCTTGATAATGAATTATCGTGTCTAATATTTGGAACTTCTAAGTCATGTAAAATTAAATTAGTCATACACAATAAATGAGGAAGTGGTTTTTTCTCTATTCCTCTTAATGTTTTTTCAAGTATCTTTTGATCATCAAGACTTTGTACATCTTTTTTTAGATGATTAATTGTAGAAATTAAAAAACCACCTGTTCCGCAAGCAGGATCTAGAACAATATCTCCTAATTTTGGATTAACCATATCAACTATAAATTGAGTTACTGGTCTTGGGGTGTAGAATTCTCCTGCACTTCCTGCTGATTGTAATTCACGTAAGATTGTTTCATAAATATCATTAAATAAATGTCTATCCTCCTGCTTAGTAAAATCAATTTCATTTATTTTATTAATAACCTGCCTAACCAAAATTCCATTTTTCATATAATTATAAGCATCCTCAAAAACCTGTTTGACAATATATCCCCTTTTGTCTGATTTTTCATCTAAAGGGAGACTTTTTAGAGTTTTGAATAAATCATTATTAACAAAATCAAGCAGCTCTTCTCCAGTCATTCCTTCTGGATCTGTTGCCCAGTTTCTCCATCTGATTTTTGCTGGTAATGGGCTTTTGTATTTTGGATTTTCTGCCTCTCTTTCTTCTTCCATGGAATCAAATACTTTTAAGAAAATCATCCAAACCATTTGAGAAATTCTTTGAGCATCCCCATCTACACCTGCATCTTTCCTCATTATGTCTCTTAATGATTTTACGATATTACTTAGGCTCATGTTTTTACTTATGTTCCTCTGTTTTTATGCTTTGTTGTTATCGGTTTTTGTTATTCTCCAAACCACATCCACCCAAAACTCAAGCACAACCCCAAATAACAAACCTAATAAAAATACACTTGCTAATTCATTTAATGTGCAGACCATCATCTAACCCCCATTTTTTTATTTGAACCTCTTCAAACCTATCCCAGCTAGATTCAATAACTGAACCATAAGCAATCCTTTCAAGCATTTCTTCTAGACTAATCTTTGTTTTCATAACTTCCTCCCAGAGCTCTGAGAAAAATTCCTGATTAAACATATTAATTAAATACTCTATCCATCGAGGGTTTGCGTAGAATTTTCCTGCTTCCATTAAAATAAGTGGTACCACCCGTTTAAATACTTTTTGGTACCACCTTTTATAACTTTAAAATAGTAGCGGTACCAAATATTTATATATAATCTTAGGTTTGCTATTTTATGAAGTTACAGAAGCATTTTGCCAAAAAAATAGGTGATAAAACTTATCATAAGTATGTGGTGGTGATTCCTCCAGGAGATATTGAAAAGGCAGGCTTCAAAGAAGGTGAAGAGTTAGTTGCTGAGAGTAAGAAGGGCGAAGTGAGGTTGAGGAAAAGATGAAGAAGAAAAAAGAGTATATTGAAAAAGAAATTGATGGGAGAAAGGTAAGAATAAAAATAATAA
>Ga0268276_1004321_pt1 | contig 10113 bp, 8 predicted proteins | sample saktaG_4_FD_190145 | JGI IMG/M metagenome (GOLD analysis project Ga0268276, IMG submission 190145) | Saline water microbial communities from Sakinaw Lake, British Columbia, Canada - sak_2010_1_5_45m | ecosystem: Environmental > Aquatic > Non-marine Saline and Alkaline > Saline ...
AGCCATTTTTGCTCCTCATGTTTTGTGGTGAAACTACAGGGCAAAGTTTATGACAACTTGCCTGCTTTTTCAATCCTTTCATGAGTTGCACTTACTACTTGAATTCAGGCAATATTCAAAAAAGTGAGTTTTATATTAGTATTCCGAATGTGACAAATTCCAATGTTCAGCTGGATGGTCTTGGGAATTTTACCTATGAATACAAGTATGGTCGCAGGGCTGGCTATGTTCAGGAGTATGTCAAGCGGGTGCCTTTTCACCGGGAAACACTGGGAAATGAAACCATTCATCGCTTGGTGGAAGGAACTCCCGCCGTATACAAGTTGATTCACGAATTCAATTTATCAAACTCAAAAACGTCTTTCCTGTCTGAGCAGAACAGACTGTAAAACATTCCTCTGTTCATAAATTTACTTCCCTCCTATAATAATTAATTAACAATTTAATTCCACGACAACTTTTTAGGACGTTTGTTCGTCTTATTAAATGTATTGTGAAATAGAGATTAAGGGGAGTAAATCATGAAACACAAAGATTTTTTTATTCAATTCTTTTGTTGGGTGTTACTGGTTCTGGTAATCATCAGCCCGGCTGTGTTGTCGGCCAAAAGCATCCATGGCAGTGGCAAACAGACAACAATTAAAGAGAGTTACACGGATTTTGATGAAGTCGAAATTTCTCATTCTTTTAATGCCCGGGTAAACTATGGGAAAGAATATGGCATTACAATTCGTGTTGATGACAATTTGAAAGATTATGTTGTTGTCGAAAAACGAGGCAATACGTTGCAGATAAGTTTGAAAAACGGGAATTCCTATATCAACAGTCATCTGGAAGTGGCGATCACCCTGCCAGACATTCGAAAACTTGATCTCAGCGGGGCCTCGTCTGCGGTTATTAATGGATTTGTTTTCGGGCATGCTATGGATATGAATTTATCCGGAGCAAGCAAAGTTTACGGGACTATTGAAACCGGCAACTTGGCTCTGAGCCTTTCGGGGGCCAGTGATGTAAACCTAAAAGGTAAGGGTGAAAACCTGATGATTCATGCTAGTGGTTCCAGTACAGTCAAAATGGATGATTTCAGTGTAAACGATGCCAAATTGCAGTTAAGTGGATCAAGTGACTGTATGGTGAATATTGGCGGTGAAATGGATGTTCATGCAAGCGGTTCCTCGAAAGTGAAGTATTGCGGAAAGGGAGAGCTCGGTTCCATTGAAACAAGTGGTTTTTCCAAAGTGAAGCGAATGTAAAGATTTTTCTATATTTGGGATAAAAGGCTCATGGACTGTGAGCCTTTTTCATTAAATTTCCTTTCCAAATAGGGTTTTAAAATATTTTGAGACCTTTGACAAACCCAATTCTTTATAAACAATGCATCCATTCCAGTAAATGATTCATCATGTCACATTTTTGAAGACCATTTTACGGTCATAATTGGTTACAAATCGTTTATTATTGTCGATTTTAAAGAACATTTTACCCGGTTATTTCCGTCCGGGCGTAGTTATCCCACTATACCGGACACCTTACCAATTGACAGGCTCTCATAATATTCTAGATAATGCAATTCAACGTGAACCGAAGATCATTCCGGGGCAATGTTTTTACCATCGAAAAGAGCGGCGACTGCGACGTTAAGTGTATCAATTGCCAAAGATAATCCTGGGAATAATTATAGTATTTTGCTGCGTCCCGAAGGGATATCAATGCATTTTGGTCCCATTGTATCGACACTTTTTTCAATTCGATTATATGATTGCTTTAATTGTTTGAGGATAATATTTTCCATGGCAACCAGATTACTTTTTTTGACAGTATTGTCAAACATATCAATTGTTGATCACCGCCCGGCTTCAATGCTTTTTAATAGATCTTCTATTGCCTGATCTCTGGTTTCAAGAGCATTGTAGTATTTATCTCTGTCTGTTTTATCCTTGACAATTCATAAAAAAATGAATATAATATGCAAACGTTTGCGGGAAACGTTTGCATCAGAAGTGGAAACTGGGAATTTATAAACAGACAGACAGAATGAAAAAAACTCAGGCAACAATAAAGGATATTGCGTCAAAATTAAAAATTTCTCCATCAACTGTATCAAGAGCACTTCATAATCATCCTGATATAAGTTTGGAAATGAAAAAAAAGGTTAAAACAGTTGCAAAGCAACTGGATTATCATCCTGACTCAATTGCTCAGAGCCTAAGACAACGTAGGACTAATCTAATTGGAGTGATTGTTCCTGAAATTAAACACAATTTTTTTTCAGCAGCTATCAGTGGAATTGAAGAGATTGCTTATAAAGCCGGATATACAATAATCGTATCTCAATCTAATGAGAGTTATGAACGGGAAATTTTAAATATTCGCGCTCTTATTTCAAACAAGATAGCCGGATTACTTATTTCAATTTCACAGACAACTATAAATAGTGATCAGTTTAAACTTTTGGAGCGTCAAAAAATTCCATTTGTATTCTTTGATAGGATATGTGAAGATATTGATGCGAGCAAAGTTGTGGTTGATGATTTTGGTGGTGCATATAAAGCGGTCGAACATTTAATTGCTTCAGGGCGTAAAAATATTGCCCATTTAGCCGGCCCCAAACATTTATCAATTAGTAAATGTCGATTAAATGGGTATCTGGAAGCTCTTAAAAATAATAAAATATCTTTCAACGAAAAATTTATTGTCTATGGTGGTCTTAATGAGGAAGATGGTAATATAGGATTCCAAAAACTTTTTAAATTAAAGACAAAACCCGATGCTATTTTTGCAGTTAATGATCCTGTTGCAATTGGGGCGTTTGAAATAATTAAAAAACAAGGATTAAAAATACCCCAGGACGTAGCATTGGTTGGATTTTCTAATAATCCGGTATCATCATTAATTGAACCTTCATTAACTACCATTGGACAACCTGCATACCAGGTAGGTAAACGAGCTGCTGAATTGTTAATTGAACAAATTAATAATCCCAATAATTATATATCTAGGAAAGAAATATTAAGCACTAAATTAATCATTAGAAATTCAACATAATGCTTTTCGTAACAATGAAGGAGGATATTGAATGTATTTCCGCCGATTCGGACGTTTTATTGTTTTACCATTATCGCTATGCCTTGTTATTGCAGGTAATGGAAAAGAAAAAGATGCAGTTCTAAAAACTGTCAGTAGTACGCTTAAAACACACCCATCAAATGCCCTGTTCGAAAAAGTTGTACATGTCCCCCAAGGGATAACCGTCAACCAATTTTCAAGTCATAATAAAAAGGGTTTTAATAGTGATGAGACATGGCCTCTGTATATTGATGAGAATAATGACGAAGTTATTTTTGATGCCACTGGGCCTGGTTGTATCCGTAGCATGTGGGCAACATATCTGGATTCAAGTGCAACGGTGAAATTTTATTTTGATGGAGAAAAAAAACCAAGTTACAGTATGAAGTATGTCAACTTTTATAATGGTGATGGAAATAGTAAATTTTCAAATCCGTTAATTTCCTTTGAACGGCGAGGCACATGCTGTATTAACGAGCCTAATGCCGGTAATAGTTTCATTCCAATTCCATATAAAAAATCATTAAAAATAAGCATTCAAGGACTTTCACGTTTTTACCACATTCTTTATGAGAAATATCCCTATGGTACGCCAATTAAGACGTTTACCGGTCGCGAAGACCGGGCCGCCCTGGAGGATTGTTTTGAACGAATTGGCGAGGCCCCATTAGATACCATCGGCTTGACGGTTTTTAATACTAGGGTTGATGAAATTGAACCTCTTCAGACTATTCCCCTTTTGGATATAAAAGACAGGTCAGGGATTATTAGAATCATTGAGATGGATGCTGATGGTTCAGAGGAATTTTTTCAGAAAGCCCGGATTCGGATGCGCTGGGATGGTCACACTCGTTGGGATGTTTTAGCGCCGATCGGGATATTCTTTGGTTCGGCGGTTGAGGCAGAAGATATGCGATCACTACCTCTCCGGGTAGAGAAATTAGAAAATGGGAGAGTGCGATTGTATTGTTATTTTCCTATGCCTTTCTGGGAAAAGGCGGAGATAAGTTTGGTCAATTTATCAGAAGAATATAAGGGTCCGCTGGATGTGACTATTTATGTTAGTGATAACACGGTAGAACAACCTGTTGGTACCTATTTTACAACGCTGTATCATGAAGGTGAAACGGTTTATGGGCATGATTGGCTGCTTTATGAAGCGACGGGATCAGGCTGGCTGGTAGGTGTTGTACAGTCGATGCAATACGGTCATTATTGTGAAGGTGACGAGCGGTTTTATATTGACGGTGCCATCTCGCCTCAAATCAATGGAACCGGAACCGAAGACTATTACCTGGCATGTTTCTGGTCCAATATCGATTTTGATTTACCCTTTGGTTGTGTCGTTGGAGATGTTCTAAAAAAAGGTGGCGGCCATTGGCGAGGAACCTATTATACTCCAGCCTGTTACAGCCGATACCATCTGGAGGCACCTATCCCGTTTTATTCGTCGATTAATGCCCGAATCCAGCATGGTGGTTTGAGTAATATTCGGTCGAATTATCGGAGCCTGGCATTTGCATATTTGAATAAACAGGCCAAGATACGTCAAACTGATTATATAGATGTTGGCAATAGTATCAGTGAAAAGATTCATAATTATCAGGCGACACAATCAGAATCGGTTGTTACATTGTCAGCATATCCAGAGGGAGAGAGTTTTGAGACATTGATAAAAGATGATGGTCGCTACCATGGTCCGGGCGAAATTAGTTTTACCGTATCTATTGATCCCAATAATCAAGGCGTTCGTTTGCGAAGACGTATTGATCAGGGAATTTCGAGGCAGCGGGCCAAGGTTTATATTGATGGAAAATATGCCGGTTGCTGGTATTATGGTTATGAGAATGAGCACCTACGCTGGTTTGACCTGGATTATGAGATACCTTCCGATTTTACTATTGGGAAAAACTCACTTAATGTGAGACTTGTAGTTGAACCAAAAGATAATAAAGTTACAGAAGCGTTTTCTGATTTCAGGTATACTGTCTTCTGTTATAACGAATAATTGATTAATGTAAACTGGTCATTGCATGAACATGAAAAAGATAATATTATTGCCAAGGGGAAAAACATTAATTTATGGCCTTGTCATAATATATCTTTCTATTAATTTGGTTAATGCAAAAGATTATCATCTGTATTATTTGGGTGGACAATCAAATATGGAAGGCCTTGGGTATGTTAAAGAATTACCTGATAGTATGTATTCAGGCTTTAGTGATGTGATGATTTTTCACGGGAATAGCTCGCCGGATAATTCTCTTCCGGATGGTAAAGGCATCTGGTCTGCACTTATTCCCGGACATGGAGATGGATTCAAGTCTGATGGTACAAAAAATACGTACACGGATCGTTTCGGTGTTGAATTAACATTTGCTAAAACATTGAAGATGTTAACACCTGAAAAATCCGTTGCGATAATAAAATATTCCCGTGGAGGTACTTCGTTGTGCGAAGAAGCTGCGGGTGGCGCCGGTTGCTGGGAGCCTAATTATCACGGATGCGAAGGAATAAATCAATATGATCACTTTTTAGCAACACTTCGAAATGCTTTTGCTGTTAAAGATATTGATTCAGATGGTGAAGATGATGTCCTGATTTCAGCAGGGATAGTCTGGATGCAGGGAGAAAGCGACGCTGCTTATACTATTGAAATAGCAAACCAGTATGAAGAGAATTTAAAACAGCTTATGAATTTGATTCGTGCTGCATTGCGGGTTGATGATTTGCCGGTAGCGATCGGACTAATAACGGATTCCGGCCAGTACGAAGATGGCAAGGTATGGGATTATTGTGACGTTGTTCAGAGAGCACAAGAATCCTATGCCGCAAAAGATTGCTGTGCCGCCCTGGTGTCCAGTACTAAAAAATATTCCTATTCAGATCCTTGGCATTACGACACTGAAGGTTTTTTAGATTTAGGACGAGAGTTTGCACTAGCGATAATCGACTTACAAGCTTGTGGTAGTGTACATTATAAGAATAAAAACGGATTGAACTAATGCAGAATGACGTTTATGTAATCGGTATTGATTCTGGGACACAGAGCTTGCGTTCCGGAATTTTTGATTTGTTTGGTAATCCAATCATATATGCCACGAAAGATTATCCCATTTTTCATGCTCAGGTAGGTTGGGCGGAACAATCAGCGAATGATTGGTGGGAGGCAGCCAAAATAACCATCAATGAGTGTGTTATTAAATCAAAAATTGATCCTGAGAAGATTATTGGGATCAGTGTTGACGGAACATCCTGTACCGTTCTTCCTGTTGATAAAAAGGGAAATCCCCTTAGAAACGCCTTACTATGGATGGATATTCGAGCCCACAAAGAGGCAGAAAAAGTAAATACTACTAGTCATCCAATATTAAAATATGTTGGAGGACAGGAATCTCCAGAGTGGATGTTGCCAAAAGCTCTCTGGTTAAAGAAAAACGAACCTGATATTTATAATTCTGCATTCAGGATTATTGAAAGTACCGATTGGTTCATGTTCAAACTGACAGGGCGCTGGACGGCATCAAAATGTAATGTGACCTGCAAATGGAATTATGCTTCTCCCGAGGGCGGCTGGGCCGATGATCTTTTAAAGGACCTTGGATTAGACGATTTAAAAGAGAAGTGGCCATCTGACATATTGAATATGGGAGATTATGCGGGCGAGCTTACTGATGAAGCTGCTAAAGAGTTAGGATTAAAAAAAGGAACCGTTGTTGCCCAGGGTGGCATTGACGCTTATGCTGGTATGTTAGGATTGGCGACGGTTAAACCCGGACGATTAGCACTTGTCATTGGAACATCGACCTGTCATATGGCTTTTTCCGATAGACCAATATGGGATTCAGGAGTGTGGGGTCCTTATCCTGATGCCTTAATCCCGGATAGTTGGATACTTGAGGGCGGACAAACAGCCACCGGTTCAATTATCCAATGGTTTATTAATAATTTTTGCGAGAAGGAAAGATTAGAAGCAGAAGCAACAGGTAATGATCTATACCAGATACTAGATAGAAAGGCTGAATCAGTTGGAGTTGGCGCAGAGGGATTAGTATTATTGGATTACTGGCAAGGTAACAGGACTCCCATTAGAGATTCATTGTTAAGAGGTGCTATTTGGGGACTTAGCCTAACGCATAATAGTGGACATATATTTCGATCTATTTATGAAGGAACTGCTTTTGGAACAAGAGATATCCTTGAAAATCTAAAGGAACATGGATATAAAGCTGAACAGATTTATGCTTGTGGTGGTGGTACAAAAAGCCAGCTCTGGCTTCAGATTCATGCTGATGTATGCAATGTTCCTATTTACCTTACGAAAGTTCCAGAAGCTCCAACACTTGGATCGGCCATCTGCGCTTCGGTCGGTGCTGGTAAATATAAAAATTTGGTTGAAGCGTCTGAATCGATGGTTCAAATAACAGAAAAAATTGAACCGAATCCAGAAAATAAAAAAGATTATGATTTTTATTTTGATAAATATATACGAACGCATCTCCAACTAAAGGAAATGATGCATGAAGTTTCAGGTAAAATAGAAGGAGTGTAGCTTACGATCAAGCACAGACTTACCAATCCCGAAATTATTTCTGCTCTGGCTACCGCGGGTCATGGCTCAAAAGTATTAATTGCTGATTCAAACTACCCTGTAAGCACAAAAACAGGAGAAAATGCGAAGTGTGTGTATTTAAATTTGACACCCGGTATTCCTTCTGCAACGGATGTCTTGAGTGTTATACTTGATACCATTGAGGTAGAATCTGCCTATATTATGAAGACTGACGACGGCAGTGAACCAGTAATTTTTAAAGAATTCAGTAATATTCTCTCGGACAAAATTAATTTAGAAAAATTAAGTAGACTTGAATTCTATCACTCTGCTTGTAGTCGAGATACATGTTTGGTTGTTCAAACCGGTGAACAGAGATTGTATGGAAATTTACTGTTAAGTATAGGTGCAATTACCAAGAATTTATAAGGATCCAAATTATGAAAATGAAAGTTGGCGTATTTTCCCCGAATGATCCCAGACCATGGGTTCGATCAGAAAATATCGACATGATGTTGTCCCATGAAAAATCCCTGGTGGAGACACTGGAAAGCGAAGGGATAGAAGTTGTTCGTGGCGGAGAGGGATTTCCACGGGAAGATCAGATAGCCTGGAATACCCAATTGGTTCGGGCCCAGATCAAGAATATTGCTAAAACCAAGCCGGATGCCCTGATTATCAATCAGGGTTCGTGGACATTTCCCTATGATTCGGTGGATGCCGTGAAAGCTTTCATGCGTGAGACCAATGATATTGCCCGCGTCATCATGTTTTCTTATAAAGATACACAATATCCCGGATTAGTCGCCGGCATGGCTGCCGGAGGTGGTTTAAAGAGGATAGGTATTCCGTTTTCGTCCTGCTATGGCATTATTGATAAGGATCCGGAGACCAAAAAATGGCTGCTCGACATTTTGAGCTTTTACAAGAGAAGAGCCGAATCGGAAAAGAGTGTGAAGGACGCTATCTACAAATTGGGAGATCAGAAATACTTATCTCTGGGTGGAATGGCTTTAAAAATGTCGACCACGACCGCTGATGTTGATTTATGGCAAAAACTATTCGGTATCAGTTTTGAGGCACTTGATCAATCGGAGATGACCATCCGTGCATTGAAGATGGTCGATTGGGCGGGAAAACCGGGCGAAAGCGATTATTCAATTAAAGACAGCCGGGTAAAGGCTGCTATTGATTACATTTGGGTGAATAAACACGGCACATTTGATTTTTCCCGTGACAAGCTCAAAAATATTAACAAATTTATCTACCAGATGTCGTTTTATTATGCAGCCTTGGATCTGGTTGCTGAATATGGAATTACTTTCCTGGGCGTTAAATGCCAGGATGAAATATCGGCTCGTGAATGCACAGCCTGTTTGGTGACCTCGTTTATGAGTAATGATGTCGGGCCGGATGGCTGTCGGAAACAGATTATTCCATCCGCCTGTGAAAACGATATGGATTCGGCTTTAACTCAGCTTTGGCTGAACTTGTTATCGGGTAAACCGGCCGGATTTGGCGATTTTCGTGATGTCGATGGGGATATTCTGGCGATTGTCAACTGCGGCCAGCATCCTCCGTACTTTTTCGGCGGGCCGGAAGAAGATTCGGTGAAAAAACTGGATAATGTGGAATACATGGGACAGGAAATATTCTATGCTGCCGGCGGTTCTTCGGTTCGCGGTAGGACACCCGGTGGGCACAAGATGACGATTGCGCGGCTGGGCAGAGAAAATCTCCGCTATCAGCTTGTCGCTACGGTAATGGATACGATTAATGTATCTCCTGAAGAACATAATAATTATGATTTTTCATGGCCTATTATCCGGGGAAAAGTGCCGATCCCTGGAAAGGTTTTGATTGATATCTGGCCATGCAATCATTTAGGTTTTGCGTTTGGTGATTACACACCGCAACTGGTGGAAATGGCGCAGCAATTGGACATTGGATTCAGGATATATGATGAAAAAGGCCGCGAGTACTACAAAGCGACCTAAAGAGGAATGAAGCGAACACTATGCTTTCCATGAGGGGTGTTACCAAAGAATTTTCCGGGATATTTGCACTTCAAAATGTCGATTTTGAAGTGCTGCCCGGTGAAGTCATGGCTCTTATGGGCGAAAACGGCGCCGGCAAATCCACCCTGATGAAGATCCTGGCAGGAGTCCATACGGATTGGGTGGGAAAAATATCAATAAATCAAAAGGAACTGCGATTTAAAAACACCCGGGAAGCAGAAGATGCCGGAATCGGGATTATTTACCAGGAACTGAATCTGATACCGGAACTTACGGTGGCCGAAAACATGTTTTTAGGGCGAGAGCCAACCCGATTCGGCACAGTGATCGATTTTTCGCAAATGAACAGATTGGCTCGTGATATTCTTACTGAATTGCATTTTACGGAACCGGTGACGATGCCGGTATCACGGCTACGCGTTGGGCGTCAACAACTGGTAGAAATTGGGAAAGCGCTTTCGTTAAATGCCCGCGTTC
>Ga0268276_1004323_pt1 | contig 10108 bp, 6 predicted proteins | sample saktaG_4_FD_190145 | JGI IMG/M metagenome (GOLD analysis project Ga0268276, IMG submission 190145) | Saline water microbial communities from Sakinaw Lake, British Columbia, Canada - sak_2010_1_5_45m | ecosystem: Environmental > Aquatic > Non-marine Saline and Alkaline > Saline ...
CCCATGCTCTGGTCGAGACCGGTCGGCGCAACGGCTGGTACACGGGGGCGCCGTTGGGCGGCGAGCTGCTGGTGCCGGCCGGGCTCGCCACAGTCACCGACGTTGTGCCGCTGACCGGCGAAAACCGTCTTTTGGTGTGGAACGCCATAAAGCACTGGCGGCGCTGTGCCGGGGTGGGGTTGCGGGCGTTGCTTTCACGGACCGCGCAGACGACCGTGACAGCTCCCGACGCGTATACTTTCGGCTATATCCTGGGGCCGCGCATCAATGCCGCTGGCCGCATGGCTTCGGCCATGGTGGCATACGAGCTGCTCACCACAGGCGACAAAGACCGCGCGGCCGAGCTGGCCGCCCAGCTCGAGGGACTGAACGGACGGCGCAAAGGCATAGAGGAGCGCATCATCTTGGCCGCCTGCCGCCAGTGCGGGCTTGATAAGAACGGCGCGGCTTATAGCGCTTCGGCTGTGGTGGTGGGAGGGGCCGGAGCTCACAAAGGCGAAGACGGGTGGCATCCCGGGGTGATCGGCATTGTGGCGTCGCGGCTCAGCGAGTTCGCGGGCCGGCCGGCGGCTGTGGTCTCTTTCAATGCCGAGGGCTGCGGGCGCGGCTCGGTACGGGTCGGCGAGGGTTATCATGCCCTCGATGCGTTGAGCGCGGCAGGCGAGACGCTTGAGCGTTTCGGTGGCCATGCGCGGGCGGCGGGCTTCGATGTGAAACCCGGCGCGTTCGAGCAATTCAAGCGGCTGTTCAACGAGGCCTGCGCCGCGCAGGCCGTCGTTGCCGGATACCGTCGCACGCTGACGGTTGACGGCTGGCTGGAAACGGAAGACCTCGCTTGCGATTTCTATCGTGAACAGCAGCGGTTGGCTCCGTTCGGGAACGGGAATCCGACACCGCGCTGGGGAGTGCGCGGGGTAGTCTTGTCGGATGCCAAGCCGATGGGTAGCACTGGGGCTCACCTGCAAATGGCGTTCAAACGTAAAGGCCGTCTGTTGCCGCGCGGGGTGTGGTTCCGTAACGGTTGTCCGGTCGAGAAACTGCGTGCCCACAGCGGGCTTTTCGACGTTGTTTTCGAGTTGCGTGAAAACTGTTTCGGTGGTACGGCCAACATCGAGCTTAACGTGGTTGACATGGCGCCGCACCGAACTTGATCTTTTCGCAGACCGGTACTTTACGGTTTGAGCCGGGTTGGTCAATGACGAAACGCGGCAAGGCGAGGCCGCCGATGCGAACGGCAAGTTCACGTTCGAGACGACGGGCTTTCACGAGAGACACGCGGAAGTGAGAGATGCCGGTTACGGGGTCACACATGAAGACGTAGTAAGGTCTAACTCGTATCCGCTGCAGTCCTGCGCATAGTTCGAAAAGGGCATCGGTAGAGTCGTTAACCCCTTTTAAAAGCACGCTTTGGTTGGAGACGGGGATGCCGGCTTCGACTAGACGGGTACAGGCGGCGGCGGACTCTGGGGTGATCTCGCGCGCGTGATTGAACTGGGTGTTGACCCACACCTTGCGGAATTTGCCGAGGCTTTCCGCCAGTTCAGCGGTGACGCGCATGGGCAGTGTCACGGGCACGCGCGTGCCGATGCGGACAGCGTCGATCTGCGGTAGATGCGCGAAGGCCTTGACCAAGGCTGTGACGCGGCGGTCGGGAAGGAGCAGGGGATCGCCGCCGGATATCAGCACTTCCCGGACTTCGGGGTGTGAGCGCACCCAGTCTACTGCTTCGGCGAGCTGCTCGGGGGTGCGTATGATATCTGCGTCGGATAGCAGGTTCTTGCGGGTGCAGTGGCGGCAGGCCATGGCGCAACGGTCATGCGCCATGACCAGCACGCGGTCGGGGAAGCGTCGCTTGAGACCATGGCAACAAGCGGCCTCGCTGCGTTCACCGAACGGATCGTTTGAGGTTCCGGGTTCGCTTTCCAGTTCATCCGCAGAGGGCATAGCCTGAAGATTGAGCGGATCTTTATGATTCTCTCTGTCAAGTAGTGACAGTGCGTATGGGTTGATTAAGACTGGATAGCACTGTTTAACCTTGGCAAAGATACTTTCCGAAATACCGAATGCCGATAGCTCCGGCTGGTACTCTCTGACGGCGTGCCGCATTTGCCAGCGCCAGTCATGCCAGGTGCATCCGTGCTTTCCTTGAAGCGAGTGTTCAGAATGCGACATGTACTTTAGGCAGCGATTTACGGATGCGGACTTTCTCGTCCGCAGGAATCTGACAGCGGACCAGTGAGAGCACCTGCAGGCTTTTCCAACCGTTCAAATCTGAAGGAAGTTTTGTCACTTTGCAGCCGTCCAGATCTATCTGGCGAAGTTTGGGCAAGCCGGTCATCCAGTCGGGTATCTTCAAGATAGGATTATCGCTAAGGCTGATGTCCTCCAGCAAGGGCAACGCTTTCAGGCACTCCGGAACGGCGGTGAGCTTGTTCTGCCGCAGATATATGCGCTGAAGGCTGGTCAATGCACTCATTTCGATTGGCAGGACTTCCAGTTGGTTGCCGTTCAGCCTTATCCAGCGCAAAGACTTGATACGGCAGAGTTCGGGCGGTAGCGTGGTCAGTTGGTTGTGATCGAGATTCAGATAGGTCAAAGACGACAATCCCGCTATATCAGGCGGCAGTGAAACGAGCGCGTTTTCAGCCAGATACAAGTGCTCAAGCCATGACAAACGAAAAATTTCCGACGGAACAGCGGTGAGACCTGCGGCGGACAGATCAAGCCGTTTCAAAGCTTTGAGTTTAGGCAGCCCCGCTAAAGATTTTAGCCCCTGTACGCCCCGCAGGTCGAGAAAGGCCAGCTTCGGCATGGAAGCTAGTTCTAAGGGCAAGGCAGCGAGCGGCTGTCCTGCCAGCACCAGACGTTCCAGCTCGTCGTTTTTTTCTGCGGCCTCAGCCATAGAGCTAGCGGTAACCGGACGGTGCGGCGCCTGCCTGTTTTCAAAACAGCCGGAAGACAATAGTAAAAACGGCACAGCCAGAACATAACAGTGTTTTCTCATAATTTTATGGGTTCCTATGGCTTATGTCGGCAGCCATGACATTTCTGCGTCTTGATAATCAGGCACGCCAAGGCCTTTTGCGTTCGATCGGGTTGTCGATGATAGTGTTGACCAGGTTTACGTCTTCAACAAGCTGGAAATCATACATGCCGACGCAAATAAAGTCAGCGCCGCTTTTGAAAGCGTATGGAAAAGAATCTTTGGGATGAAGTGCTCCCGCGGCTAGAATCTTGAATGCTATCCACGGCTGCTCGAGTTTCTCCATATAGGCGATGACATCATCGGGATCCAGGCACCAGACGTTGTCTTTTGAGAAATAACCGTCTTCGGTATGGGCAGACCAGTATTCGGTGCGATGAAGGGTTTTGACCCAGAAATCAGGAATGATGCCGTTTTCCACGCAGCCCTTGACGGTCTCTAGCCGATGCGCACCGATGCCGACCGGAACTCCCAGCTTGCGCATTCCTTCCAGCGCCTCGCCGAGTTTGTCGAACTGTCCCTTTTGGGCGAAACGATCCGATATCCCGCCATGGCAGTAGACGGCGCACGCGCCGTTTTCAACAGACAACTCTGCGCCTCTAACGAGTCCCTCCTTATGGCCGCTGTCGGAGATAAACTGGATCTTGCCGCCCTCTTTCCTCCAGTAGTCGTTGATAACGCGCATCAATGCGGGATTGGTGAGGATCGTGTTCATGCCGCACGCCTCCGCCATGCGGAAGGTACGGAAGACGCGATCGTCAGAGTGATAGGCCTTTACCAGTTTGTCGGTGTATAAAAGATCGCGGCCGTGGGCCCAGCCGCCTATCAGGTTTCCGCCCAGAAACATGCGGCTGAGTTTCACGTTCTTGATATACCCGAATTTGTCGACCGGTTTATTCAGATCCTTGATGTCGTCAAAGTCAAAGGCCTTGACGGTCGCGCTGGTGACCGCGTCAGTGTTCGTGAGGTTTTCGCGTTCCCAGATCTTGCCGTGTTTGCGGTATAAGGCATATCCGAAAGCGCCGATAACCGGCAAGGATGTCAGACTCAATAAAAGCTCGCGCCGACTGGCCGATGTCACGCCCAGGCCGCTTCCGCCGTCAGCGGCGATGTCGCGTTTACGCAACAGAAGGCAGAATGAGCGCGTGAGATAAGCGCCCAGGTTGAAAGATGGTACCAGAAACACCGCCAGCAAAGCCGCCGCCTCTACCACGTTGCGGTCGATCCATAAAAAATGCCCTTCTGCATAATAGGCCAGAAAAGGCGGTTGAGCCACATAGTAAAAGGCCAGAAGCGCAATGCCGGCAATGGCCGCTGGACGTGTTAGCACCCCCAGTATCAAAGCTAGACCGATAAAGGTCAAGCCCCACATGTTGAGCCGGTCACAGAGATTCAGTAGCCAGGGCGTGTCGGCGATGTAGCGGAAAACCGGGGCGGCGAACCAACGGCTCATGCGCAGGTAACCCGCGCACGACCAGCCACCGGGCTGGATCAATTTCCAGATGCCCTCATAAAGGAAATGCCAGCCGACAAGCATTCGCAATAAAGTGATTCCCCAGTTTTTCTTCATTTCGTTCCTTTAAGGATATGGCCTATTTATGGTGGCACTCATACTTAATTGACCACATAGCTTTCAACGCCACCAATATTAGAGTTTAGCGTCACCCTAGTCAAAGTGAAAACCTTGTTGAATCGCCTCAGCCATCATACATCGCATAAACGCACGGCGTTCCTAAGCGACTCCACGCCTTTTTTTGGCGAGAACTCATGTGCGACATAACCTTTAAACTTTTTCTCCTCCGTCAACTTGGCGACAGTTCTCATTATGGCAGGATAAAAGAGTTCCTGGTCTTCGTCCAGATCCTTGCGCCCCGGATTGCCGGCAGTATGAAAATGATCGATGAATTGTATATTGTCGTTGATCGTGCGGATGATATCACCTTCCATGATCTGCATGTGGTATATGTCATAAAGCAACTTAAAGTTAGGGGAAGCCACGCGTTTGCACAGTTCGACGCCCCATGCGGTCTTGTCGCACATGTAGCCTGGGTGGTTAACCTTGCTGTTGAGCAGTTCCATGCAGATGGTCACGTTATGGTCCGCGGCGATTTTGACAGCCTCTTTCAGCACATCGGCGCAGTTCGTCATGCCGTCCGCGTCACTGATGCCCGTGCGGTCGCCGGCCATGGCTATAACGCGTTTCCATCCGAACTTGGCGGCTGCCGGAATGTTACGTCGAAAATCATCCATCCATTGATCCCTCTTGATACTGTTGTTGAGGCCGTCTTTGATTGTGCCGGCGCCGGGTACCATCGTGGCCGATAGCCCATGATCTTTGATGGCCGGCCAGTCATTCTGTCCGACCAGGTCAATGCCGACAATGCCGAGAGACTGAAGTGTGCGGCAGAATTCATCGATCGGCATTTTTCCCAGTATGCCGCGTACACAGCTCTGCTTGATGCGTCCCTTAAGTTTCAGTGGTGCCGCAGTCTGTGCGCTTGCCGGTGTAATGGCTGCCATACCTAATAGGCGCAGGGTATCACGTCTGCTGATTCTGATCATTGTTCAACTCCTTTGTATTGTTAACTTTGCAACGCGAGGTTTTGTTCGGGGGATCGAAAACAGACTTGTAATCTATTAAGCGTAATCAAAACGCTTAAGAAGACACCATGCTGTTATTGAATAATCGATATATAAATGTTCGCTTAATGACGCAGAAAAGTCAATCGGCTAATGAAAGTTACTCTGCCGTCAAAGATAAATACATATAATGCCTCACATCTTTTCGTAGTTCTGCAAGCTGAAAAATATTTTTATTTTTTTAAAGGTGTCGGTTGACACGGTGTTGGGGTTCTGATACATTCCATCTCCGCGCCGCAAACGGGGTTGACGCCCTGAAGCAGCGCGTGATCTTTGAAAACCGGAGCTCGAGCGCGGAACCGAAGGGCCACGGCCCGGAGGGGACGCGGGAAGATGATAGGAAGCTTGTGTCAGCGGGATTGAATTCGAAAATAAGCGTCCTGCGCGGCTTGTCCGCGCATGACGTTTGAAGGTTTTTTCTTGAGAGTTTGATTCTGGCTCAGAACGAACGCTGGCAGCGTGGATTAGGCATGCAAGTCGAACGGGATCCGTGAGGTAGCAATACTTTGCGGTGAGAGTGGCGGAAGGGCGAGGAACGCATGGGCAACCTGTCCCGAGGGTGGGGATAACGCCGCGAAAGCGGCGCTAATACCGAATGTGGCGACTGCGGCGCATGCCGCTGTCGCCAAAGGCGGGGACCGCAAGGCCCGCCCCCTGGGGAGGGGCTCGTGTGCCATCAGCTTGTTGGCGGGGTAACGGCCCACCAAGGCTTACGGCTAGCTGGTCTGAGAGGACGACCAGCCGCACTGGGACTGAGACACTGCCCAGACTCCTACGGGAGGCTGCAGTCGAGGATCATTCGCAATGGGCGAAAGCCTGACGATGCGACGCTGCGTGGAGGATGAAGGCCCTCGGGTCGTAAACTCCTGTCATGGGGGGCGAGACGCGGGCGGTAAACAGCCGCTTCGCGCGGACGGTACCCCAAGAGGAAGCCACGGCTAACTCTGTGCCAGCAGCCGCGGTAATACAGAGGTGGCGAGCGTTGTTCGGATTTACTGGGCGTAAAGGGCGCGTAGGCGGCCGAGCGTGTCGGGTGTGAAATCCATGGGCTCAACCCATGAAGTGCGCCCGAAACTGCTAGGCTCGAGAGCGGGAGGGGAGATCGGAATGCATGGTGTAGCGGTGAAATGCGTTGATATCATGCAGAACACCGGTGGCGAAGGCGGATCTCTGGAACGCATCTGACGCTGAGGCGCGAAAGCAGGGGGAGCAAACAGGATTAGATACCCTGGTAGTCCCTGCGGTAAACGGTGCACACTTGGGGCGGGGGGATTTCACCCCCCCCGTCCCGTAGCTAACGCGTTAAGTGTGCCGCCTGGGGAGTACGGCCGCAAGGCTAAAACTCAAAGAAATTGACGGGGGCCCGCACAAGCAGAGGAGCATGTGGCTTAATTCGATGCAACGCGAAGAACCTTACCCGGGTTTGACATGCAGCTGCACGTCCCATGAAAGTGGGATTCCTTCGAGGGTGCTGCACAGGTGCTGCATGGCTGTCGTCAGTTCGTGCCGTGAGGTGTTTGGTTAAGTCCAGCAACGAACGCAACCCCTGTGTCCAGTTGCCATCAGGTAATGCTGGGGACTCTGGACAGACTGCCCGTTCACGCGGGAGGAAGGTGGGGACGACGTCAAGTCAGTATGGCCCTTACATCCGGGGCTGCACACGTGCTACAATGGCCGGTACAAAGGGAAGCTAAGCCGCGAGGCCGAGCCAATCCCCAAAACCGGCCCCAGTTCGGATCGAGGTCTGCAACCCGACCTCGTGAAGCCGGATTTGCTAGTAACGGCGCATCAGCTACGGCGCCGTGAATACGTTCCCGGGCCTTGTACACACCGCCCGTCACATCATGAAAGCCGTCTGCACCCGAAGCCGGCGCGCCTACCCGCAAGGGAAGCAGCCGCCTAAGGTGTGGGTGGTGATTGGGATGAAGTCGTAACAAGGTAACCGTTGGGGAACCAGCGGTTGGATCACCTCCTTTCTAAGGAGCAGTCCGGCTAACGCCGGACGATGGTGAAAACCCGCAGGCGCAAGCCTTCAGGAATCTCCCGCGCCCCTTCCGGGCCGCCGATTGAAAAGGCGGCCTTCATTTGCGCTCGAGCATGCGTCGAGAAGATGTCCCCGGGGGCATAGCTCAGTTGGCAGAGCGCCAGCTTTGCAAGCTGGATGTCGCCGGTTCGAATCCGGCTGCCTCCACCAACCCGATTAAGGGCTGGGTCCGTTTAGTCGGACATGAGGGCAGGCGGACCTGGCCAAGGGCGTGTAGCTCAGTTGGTTAGAGCGCGTCCCTGATAAGGACGAGGTCCCTGGTTCGATTCCAGGCACGCCCACCAAAGCACTGGTATCCTCGAGCGCTAACGGTTTTCCCGCTTTGGCGGGATTGTTCTTTGACAACTGCACAGTTTGGGAATAGACGGGAAAAGCAACGTAAACGAGACGAAGCCGGCGGCCTGAAGGCCTCCGGCCAAGCGTATACGGGCGCACGACGGATGCCTTGGCGTCACTAGGCGACGAAGGACGCGGTAAGCTGCGAAAAGCTACGGGGAGCGGCAAGCACGCATTGATCCGTAGATATCCGAATGGGGCAACCCGCCGCCCTTCATAGGGCGGCACCGCGCGGTGAACACATAGCCGCGCGGGGCGACACCGGGGGAAGTGAAACATCTCAGTACCCCGAGGAAAAGAAATCAACAGAGATCGCGCGAGTAGCGGCGAGCGAAAGCGCGTGAGCCCAAACCCGGGAGCCTGCTCCCGGGGGTTGTGGGACCGCGACACGGCACGTGCTCGGTTAGGCGAACGGCCTGGAAAGGCCGGCGGCACAGGGTGACAGCCCCGTAGCCGGAAGCCGCAGCACGGCCCAGCGGTATCCCGAGTAGGGCGGGACACGTGAAACCCTGCCCGAATCTGGGGGGCCCACCCTCCAAGGCTAAACACTAAGTGACGACCGATAGTGAACAAGTACCGCGAGGGAAAGGTGAAAAGAACCCTTTTTAAGGGAGTGAAACAGACCTGAAATCGTGCGCCCACAAGCTATGGCGGCCTGCCTCCGGGCAGGTTGCTGTTTGCCTTTTGCATAATGAGTCCGCGAGTCACCCTGCGCAGCGAGGTTAACCGAAAGGGGAGCCGTAGCGAAAGCGAGTCCGAAATGGGCGATGCAGTTGCGCGGGGTGGACCCGAAGCCCGGTGAGCTACCCATGGGCAGGCTGAAGCCCCCGTAACAGGGGGTGGAGGGCCGAACCGGTGTCCGTTGAAAAGGGCTCGGATGACCTGTGGGTTGGAGTGAAAGGCTTATCAAACCGGGTGATAGCTGGTTCTCCCCGAAATGCCTTTAGGGGCAGCCTCCCGACAACCCTCCCGGGGGTAGAGCACTGACTGGTCTAGGGCCCCTACCGGGGTACCGAAGCCTGTCAAACTCCGAATACCGGGAAGTGGATTCGGGGGAGTGAGACCGCGGGGGCTAAGCTCCGTGGTCGAGAGGGAAACAGCCCAGACCGCCGAATAAGGCCCCTGAACACGGCTAAGTCACTAAGGAGGTGGGGCCGCGACGACAGCCAGGATGTTGGCTTAGAGGCAGCCATCATTTAAACAGTGCGTAACAGCTGACTGGTCGAGTGGTCCCGCGCCGAAAATGATCGGGAGTCAAGCCGTGTGCCGAATTCGCGGATCTACGGATGGTAGGGGAGCGTCGCCTGCGGGGCGAAGCCGTGCGCGTAAGCGGCGGTGGACTGCAGGCGAGTGATTATGCGGACATGAGTAACGAAAACCAGGGTGAGAATCCCTGGCGCCGGAATCCCAAGGTTTCCCGGGGCAGGTTCGTCCGCCCGGGGTCAGCCGGATCCTAAGCCGAGGCCGAAGGGCGTAGGCGATGGGCAGGGGGTCAACATTCCTCCGCTTCCGGCAAGAGCTTGACCGATGGGTTCAGCGGAAGGCTAAGAGAGAGGGCTGACAGAATAGCCCTTTAATGAGGCCGAGGGCGGCGCGCAGGCAAATCCGCGCGCCACAAGCCTGAGGCCCGGCCGAGCGCGGCGGCGACGCCGCGCGAGTCTCTGATGCCCAGCCGACTAGAAAAGGCCCTAGGGATCGAGCCGGAAACCGTACCAAAACCGACACAGGTGGGAGGGTACGAATATACCAAGGCGCGCGAGAGAAACCTCGTTAAGGAACTCGGCAATCTAACCCCGTAACTTCGGGAGAAGGGGTCCCTGGCGCAAGCCAGGGCGCAGTGAACGGGCCCATGCGACTGTTTAACAAAAACACAGCACTCTGCAAACGCGCGAGCGGACGTATAGAGTGTGACACGTGACCAATGCGGAAAGGTCAAGGCGAGGTGTCATCCCCATCCGTGGGGAGAAGCTCCGAACCGAAGCCCCCGTGAATGTCGGCCGTAACTATAACGGTCCTAAGGTAGCGAAATTCCTTGTCGGGTAAGTTCCGACCTGCACGAATCGTGTAACGATATGGGCGCTGTCTCAACGAGGATCTCGGTGAAG
>Ga0268276_1004324_pt1 | contig 10108 bp, 7 predicted proteins | sample saktaG_4_FD_190145 | JGI IMG/M metagenome (GOLD analysis project Ga0268276, IMG submission 190145) | Saline water microbial communities from Sakinaw Lake, British Columbia, Canada - sak_2010_1_5_45m | ecosystem: Environmental > Aquatic > Non-marine Saline and Alkaline > Saline ...
TTGGCTCTGTTGGCTTCTCTCCCTTCATGAGGTTGTTTATCATCTCCTTAAGGGCGTTAACAGCAGCAGGGTGCATCATCATGAAGTAATCAACACCTGCTAAGAGCAGGGTCTGACCTGTGATGGCCTCCCATATGGGGCCACGAAGTTCTCTTGGGTCGAACTCTGGACCCATCTTCATCCACGCTTCACGTGCAGCCCAAGCGTTTGTAGTACCGCTGGACAAGGGGTGATTTAGCTCAGGGTCACCTTTGAGTGCAGCTAATCTGCATCTCTCCATTACAGTGAAAGCATAGTCCAGCCCATAGCCCAGTGCAGCTGTTGTGGTGTCCATGATGATCTGGGATTTGGGGACAAAATCGTAGAGCTTCCTATTAAGCTCTCTAGCCTTGTTAACATCCATGCTAGTGAATGCGATCACCGTATTGTTGTGATCCCTGATCATTTTGGCTGTTTTCTCGATATCCATATCTAACGTGACCGAGTTTATGAGAAGGTTTTCACCCTCTAACTGCTCGGATATAGCAGTGAAAACCGCTAGGTCTTTCTTTGGGTCTCCACAGCCACCGATGCTGAGGGGCACGTCAACTGCCTGAAGCACATTCTCAACCGTCTTTACAGCAGACTTGGGTGTGGCGTTCTCGATCAGTGGATCGATTGTGAGCAGGTGTACATTGATAACCTCTGCGCCAAACTTGTCTACGCAGAGTCTTGCCCACTCAGCTACATCATCCACGACTTCTCGGAAATGCATCTTGACTGCCTTGGATAAGCTGATCTTGGGCCAATCAAAGACATCCATGGCTATAATTGGTTTATTCTTCGGGGGAATCTCAAAATTATAGTAGGCTGGTGCCTTCTGCCCACCGATCACAAATGATTTTCCACGTGTTCCACCCTCAGATTTCGTCGCACCGAGCCTAACCTCAACGATCTCCCCCGAGTAAGCCCCATGGGGAATGTTTGTTTTGGCTGAGATTAGCTGAGTTGGTAATACCTTAGTGGCTACAAGCGGCTGTGTTATCTGCTGGGGCTGCATCTGCTGAGGAGCGTACCCCATTGGAGGTATGACGCTTCCACCTAGAATCTGAGTCATCCTGTTAGCTGAGTCCCTGATTAGGGCGAACTCGAAAGCCATCCTGCTCATTATAGCGGGGTTTATCCCTGCGCCTCCAGCTGAACCTAGATCAACCTCAATCTCGTCGAACTCGATCTCAACGTCCTGCAGCTCGATCTCCTGAAACTTAGCTAGACGCTCAAGAATGTCAGCGCTGATGGGCAGGCTGATTTTCTTCTCTTTTGCCATCTAGGTCACTCCTTCTCTACCCTGATGATTAGTTTATCCGCTTTGATCTTGGCGTTCTTCAGTATGATCTTTATATTGAGACCCTGAGGTAAACCCAGCATCGGTAACGCGCTGGCTGGCAGTTCAAGGCTTGGCACCGTGAACCCAGTCATTGGCATCTGAGGCTGAGCATATTGCTGAGATGCCTGTTCCTGTTTCGGTTCCTCTTTCTTTGGCTCCTCAACCCAGCGTTCAACGATGGGGTGACCTTTAGCCTTCAGCCACGTTTTTAGCTCATCAAGACTTGAGACATCTTTCTCTGTTGCTATCTTGGGAACAATATCCTCGGGCAGGTATTCCTTTATCCTGTCGCGGATATCCTCGGGCATCCAAACTATCCGGTCCCAGCCACCGTCTGCCTGAAGGAACTTGGGGCTCCTCATGTACTCGATGCTGAGTCCGTGGAATCCGTCAACCTGTCTACCACCAGCAGTAAGGTCACTGATTGTAACAAAGTCCAAACCGTTGACTGTCTGACTCTTGTAGTTTCTGTGAACAACTCCAAAGCCATCAACCTCGGGTATGTAGAATGCGCAGCCCTCAAAGCATCCACAACTGGTATGAGGATAACCGAAAGCAGTGTACAGCTGAACTCTTTCTATCTCACCCAAGCTCTTTTCTCTAATCACCTGATTTACCTGCTCGTATTCTCCGGTAACTGCATCTATCAAAGCGCCCTTGGGTATCTCGAATACAGGGCCCTTTGGGTCTACCTTGGCTGTGGCTCTACCATCAAACCAACTTATGGCGCCACAGTTTGCATACCTCTGGGGTGTAATGACACAGAGATGTGTAGGCGCGAAGCTCTGGCATAGACTGCAGCCATAGAACACGTCCACGTCGTCATCGCTCATGCCTCTTGCGCGTGCATCCCTAGCCTCGTAGATTTCCAAGGTCGTAGGCTGCATCTCCTTGACCTTCTCAGGGTCTGTGATGAACGTGATCTGCATCTTCTCGATGAAGGGCATCTCGCTCTTGTAGAGCCTGAAGAGAACCTCGCCGAAGATTTTTAGAGTGTTGAAGCCTTTTTGGTAGCTCTTCTTGCTTAGCCTCATCTGAATATCATACCGCTGATTCAAGTGCATGAAACCCTCGATGAAGTTAACATACTCATGCAGACGCCTCTCGATGACGCCTTCAAGGTCTTTCTCTATCTCAGCTCCACCGACCTCAATTACCATCCCAAAGGGAATGTTTGTACCTTCAACTATATCCTGCAGGTCTGGGCCGATTATCGTTACTTTACCGTCCTCGATCTCGTCCACTGGTTTAGCTTGGACAAGTTCAAACTTGTACTCCTCTCTGGGTCCGCCGAGCTCAACTTGCATCTCGCGGCCACGTATTCTTTCTCCCTCATAGATAATTCCTACATCCACGGGGATATCATCAAACATCGACATAATTACGCATCCTCCTCTAAACTTGATATAATTGTATTGATTGACTCCTGCCAATCTGGCACTGGCATCCAGCCGAGACTCCACTGAGCGTTAGGCTGATATGTGCGGTCTAGGCTGATTGTTCTCAGCTTTGTGAAGTTTTTTAGACCCGATTCTACGAGCCACTCCATATAGTAGGGATAGCCGATGAAGACAGCCATATCGTACTGCCCTTCCCCATCAAATCCCTTCCACTCAGAATCGCTCAGATATTTACCTAAAACAAATAATGGCATACTATTAGCTTCTTCAACGCCACGTTTCCTGAACTCACCCACAAGGTGACCCGTAGCGACCACGGTGAGCTTCTTGTTTTTCATTGCCCGGATCGCTGAATCAATGATGTCTCCATCATTGGTTTTCTTCTCGGTCGCTTCAGATCCAACAATAAGCAGAGGACGCTTGGCACTTTTTATGAGGTTGGCGGCTACGCCAACGTTGGGGAATATCTTGGCTTGAAGTGGACCGCCGACCATCCCGGTCTGACCTCTTTTAAATTTCGCTGACATTACTCACGCCTCCTGACCATACGATCTAACAGAGTTGGATCCGGCATACCGATTTTATCCTCAACCCATCCCTTCGCCTTCAAGTGTTCAAGCAACTCCGCTTTCATAGTGAAAGGCAGATCAGCTTCCCTTCGTACAAATAGGTCTAGATCGTCGGGTAGTCCACCGTAGTATTTCTTATGTAAGTCTATGTAATGGCTGAGTTTTACTGCTCTTCCTTTGGTGGTGTCGTTTGGCCTCATAGAGAGCTTCGCTGTCAGCACTATGGCTTCTTCAACTGTTTCAGCAGCGTAGAACAGGTGCTCAGGTACTGGACCAACATACATATCTTGTCCAGTTCGAGCATCAATGGTAACCCAGTCTTCCTCCTTGTCTTTCGCTCCAAGCAGATTACGCCTATACTTTGAGCCATGCGGACCCACAATTACTGGGATTCCTAAACGCCAGCATCCTGATGCGATACTCGATGCTTTCTGACTCATGGCTCCCCAAGAGATTCCGACAGCTCCAACACGGTTATAGACATAGTCTGCTATCTCCTCGTAGTTACCTCTGAGAGGTCTCTTGGCGAATATGTTAGCGATCTTGATGGTAGCACCCGTGATGTGGGCGTTTGATACACAGCTTCCGATGTTGAGCAAACCTCCGGCGTCAAAGACAGCAGGATATCGATCATATAGATTCTTGCCTTCCTCATCAAGGGTTGTGGCTAGGTCCATGGCTGAGCAGCCGGTAGCCAGCACTATGAATCTGCGTTTGAGGAACTCTTCAGCTATTACAGCTACCTCACTTCCTCCATTGGGGTAGTTGGCGCATCCTACTAGCGCGACTACACCAGGTATCTCACCAAAGACTATTCCCTTGCCGACTTCCCTGATCTCAACATCAGTAATAGCGCCACTCCCAACTCTAACATTGTAACATTCTCCTTTACATGATTCTGCTGAAGCAGCGTACATGTAACTCAAGAGAGGTAAATCCTCTGGACACGCGCTTTCACAGCGACCGCATCCTACACAGAGTAACTGTAGCCCCTCAAAAAGTGACAGATCTCCTTTTCTAGCTGCGTTCACTGCTTCCATTATTGGAAGGGTGTTTGGACAAGCTGCAACGCACTCTGAGCAGCCGCGGCATCTATCTATACCTTCCATAAGGCTCTCGATTGATGGGTTTTTATACTCTGTTCTTTTCGGGGATACTGCCAACACTGTTTTTACTACGACCTCTCCAACCTTTCTCGGCTCGATGATCAGTACTCCTTTCTGACGACCAGAAACAAGGTCAGCCACAATCTCATCTGCATCATCATGTGTGCGGTCTGGTAGTCCCATCATACTTTTTTCACTTGTAGCAATTACTGGGGCTCCGATCTTCACTGCTTCATCGAGTATGTCAGTACGTATACACTGCTCATCGATTACAATAACATCGGGTATTCCTGAGCGTACATATCGTATCTGCCATGAGATTGGTCCCAAGATCTTAGCTCTGATGTTGTATCTACTGTTATCGTGGGCTGTGCAGCATAACCCGCCTATTTCTACTTTTTCAAATAGGTCATGCTCCATCAGGTAATCTATAATATCTACACTAGGTAGCACGTTGTGTCCAATGCACATGACCACAGCCTTACTTGTATCGATAGAGCCGAATCCCATGGTAGTCATTCCAGCCTCGGAAGAGCCTTTTGGCATCCCTAACACGGATATCTGGGAGATGTCAGCTACCTCCATGGCAACATGGTCAAGCATCCCTGCGTGGAAGGCTTTGGACTCAAAGTCAATGGCGTCCCCTTCCTGTCCTGTGTGCGCCGTTGCAACTAATTGAACAATCTGGGTCTCGACATAGTCCAATGCCTCCTCTAAGTCACCTATTGTTTTAGGTTTATAGCCACATACGAGACGGATATGAGGTGCTTCTACGTTGGTATTTAATGCAACATCTAACTCAGTATCACGCCCATATTCCTCAAGGAGATGGTCCAACATATGCCTCGCATGTGCACAGTGAGTAGAAGCGCCTATGCAACATGAAATTAACACAATACGTGACTGTTGAGCAGCCTGAGTAAGCCCACAGGCACCTTTCTTATCGCCTGTGAGATCACACTTACCGAATGTGCATAGACAACAAAGATCACAGATCGGCATGTAATATGGCTTATATCTCTTCAGCAGTTTCCTATCCCAGTCACGCAGGGTTCCGACTGATGGGAAGGGAGTTGGCCCCATGGGTTCTTCCCATTCCTCATCAACGAGTTTTCCGATCTGTATTTCAAGTCCTTTGAATGTTCCTAAAGCAGATGATAGTTCATCGATTTTTATGTTCAGATTTTTCTTTGACAACTAACTCGTTGCCTCCTTTACACAGTTTATTGCATTGGGGTTAATAATATATACGATAATTAGTGTAAGTACTGTATTTATGTTAAATTTTATGTTTATTACAAATAATAATATGCATATTCGAATATTAATCAAGTGAAAAGAAAAACGCTCTAAAAACCACATTTTATTGCCCAAACATATCAAAAAATAATAATAAAAGCCGCAGATGGATAAAAAAAAGTCATCTGATTTTTGCTGTAATCCCGTTTGCTACTTCTTGAGCTAGGATAGCGTCTTTAAGAGTAACAGAGGGAGTTTTATTGTTCAGGACGCTCTCGATGAAATGAGTATCGCACTGTCGGTGACCCCATACCCGGGTTCCTTTCACCTGTAAGTCAATTTCTTTAGTTTCTTTGTCAGGGCCATAAACAATAATCTTATCGACTCCGACGCCGTGAATGACATTAGTGTTATCACCATAGACCTCAAATCGGGTAGTAGATCCAGCAGCGTTAACTGATGCGCCAAAGTGGAAGGAAGCTACAATATCGTTCTTGAATTTCGCGATCCCCATGGTATTGTATCCGAGGATTCCACCAAACTGTTCAAGCTTTGGATAGCTCATCATCCAGTCCGCGTTCATGTATTCAGAGCCCGCAACCCATCTCAGCATATCTATACCCCAAACGGAGAGGGTCCAGTCAGGATAACCTCCAGCCTTGTCTAGATTCCAAGCCCATCCACCAGCTGGCCACTGCGCAGCTAAGTCTGCAGCTGGAAGGAACTCACGGTAATGCATGGCAACTGGTTTTCCTATCACGCCTTCCTTTATCATTTCCTTGAGTTTCACATAAACTGGCGCGAATCTGAAGTTCAAGTTAGGCATCACAGTTACACCTGCTTTTTCCGCCGCTTTTTCCATCTCTTTTATCTGTTCGATCTTTGGCGCAACAGGCATTTCACAGAGAACGTGTTTACCTTTTGAAATAGCTTTCATAGCCAAATCATAGTGATATGGAGTCGGAACCGCTACTGCAACGGCGTCGACCTCAGGGTCTTTTATAGCTTCGTTAAAGTCTAGGTAGTATTTTACGTCATTTTTCTCTGCTAATGGTTTAACTCTATCTTCAATCATATCGCAGAGTGCTATTAGGTTTGAGCCATCAATCTTCTTGAATGAGGGAGCATGGACTTGACCGCCTACGAAGCCCACGCCTACAACAAGCATTCCGATGCTTTTTGTCATAAAATCAACTCAATGTATAAGATGCTTGTAACTATATATAATATTTACACATAAATACCAAATACTAAATTCAATAGAATCCTGCCTAAAACGTCCAATTTAAATTTGAAGTGTTTCTTTGTATAAAATGAATAAGGTCCCGCCCGCAGGAGTTGAACCTGCAACCCTCCGGTGTCTGCTCATGGCCTGATTGCCACTGCCCCGCAGGGCGATGACTACAGCCGGATGCTCTGCCATTGAGCTAGGGCGGGCGGGACACCACATCCTCATACCTTACATTAATTTAAGCGATTTGGTCAGCCAAAACTACCCATTCGAATGGATATAGACTGTTAATTCCATATTTCTAGTACCGTTTAGGGCTCCGCAAATCATAACATTACATTAACAATTATTCATTTCAGGTGGGCAGTGTGGCAGTAAGGGTTAGAGATATCGTGGTAAAAGACGTTATAACAGTTAAGAAGGATAGAACAGTAGCTTCTGCAAAGAGTCTCATGACTTATTTTAACCTTGACGCACTCATCGTGACTGATGAGGATGAGCCGATTGGGATCATAACACGCTCAGATATCGAGAGAAGAGTGGCTGAAAAAGAACTGGATTCTCATAACTCTCTCGTGGAGGAGATTTGCTCAGAGCCATTAATCTGGGTAAGATATAATACAACCCTTACAGAGGTAGCTGAAATAATGGAAGAAGAAAAAATAAGAAGATTACCAATCTTCGGAAACCTCTCAAACGGCCCAATACTATTGGGACTTTATGTCTACGAGCCGCCTAAAATTAGTCTAGAAGCCTAGGTTCCTGCGTATTTGAACCCCGGGGGAAGCCCTGGTTGCCCAAAAAGCCATCTTATACCCTCATCAAAGGGTCGTTCAATTAAGCCATACTCCGTTATGAACCCATTTAGATATTTGGCGGGAGTAACATCAAATGCCGGGTTCCTCGCATGAGTACCCACAGCGGCTATCTTGATTCTTGTACGTTTCCCATCTTCACCAAGACCCCACATTGTAGTCACTTCCTCAGGGTCTCTTTCCTCAATCTTGATAGCATCACCCGAAAGAGTGTTTAGGTCAAAGGTCATCCCGGGCGCCGCGACCCAGAATGGTATCTTATTCTCAAAGGCTACAACTGCTTTCTCATAGGTTCCTATCTTGTTCGCGACATCTCCGTTTACTGCGATCCTATCCGCTCCAACAATAACCATATCCACCTCGCCCTTCTGCATGAAATAACCCGCAGCGTTATCAGCGATAAGTGCGTAGGGTATTCCCTCTTGCTCTAATTCCCACGCTGTGATCCTTGCGCCCTGCCCCCTTGGACGTGTCTCGTCTACCCAGACGAAGACATCTTTTCCTTCTTTGACTGCTTGACGTATAGGCGCCAGCGCTGTTCCGTGATCAACATATGCTAATGCTCCCGCATTACAGTGGGTAAGGATCTTGAAGCCATCCTTGATTAGCCTGCTTCCTGCTTTTGCGATCTCCTCGGATGCTTTAAGGTCGTCTTTGAATATCTGGTCGGCTGCTTTTACTACATTTTCAACACGCATTGACACTGTGCCCCAGTTGGCTGCTTCAAGGCATCTGTCAACGGCTTTGAAAAGATTAGCTGCTGTTGGTCTAGTCAGTCTTATGGTCTCCGCTGCCTCATTCAGATACTCTGTAAACTCTTCAAGTGACTTGTTCTCAGCCTCAAGAGCTGCCTGAGCCATCCCGAACCCGGCTGCGTTTCCAATCGCGCCCGCGCCTCGAGTTGCCATGTTCTTGATCGCCCAAGCGGTTTCCTTGTGATTATTGAGGGATATAATCTCAAAGCTGTGAGGTAGTTTTCTCTGGTCCACCATCTTTACGAGGCTACCTTCTCTCCAGAGAGACTTGATGTCCTCGGTTTTTCCATCAACTTTGATTTGCATTGTATGGGTATTGTGGGCGTGTAGCTAAAATGTCTTTATTTTAGGATTTTTCCCGTCTTGCGGTACCACATGTAGAGGTCGAGTTCTCCGGGTAGCATCTCTAGCTCATCTGCCAGCAAGTCTAGGGTTTTCTCGACAGCTAAGTATCGGTTCTTGGTTAAGCCTTTCTTGGGATCTAGATCTATTATCTTGTATTCTCGTAGATTATTGATAATGTGACGGTCTATTATCGCAAGATCGAAGTAGCCTATGTTTCTAAGGTAGTGGCTTGCCTCTTTCCAGCCTAAACCCTTGATATTCGCCTGGAGCCACTCCCGCGCCTCTTTGGTGTTCTTGAATCCCTGAATTTTTTCTTTAATGACTGGCGCTATGTGTCTGGTATTGTAGATGAACTCCGCTCTTCTATTGGGGAACCTGTGCCCTGTCTCAACAAGACATTTCTGTATATCATCCTCCTTACCCTCAAGAAGCATATTATCGCAGCAGAGAGCGTCTACGCATTTCTGCCCCATCAAAGCGCTGCTGTTAGCGGTTAGGAGACAATAGACCAGTTCTTCATACCACTTGTAGGTATCCATCAAGTGGACCTCCCTGAAGTCGTTCATTCGGTCTTCCACCATCTTCCTAATCCGAGAACTAGTCTGAAGTTCTCTGATTGTATCAGCGAGTTCCTTGATGCCTTGATGGTCATGGAGCTTTGATTGCATTATATTTCTTGATGAAGCGCTTCATATAAGGATAAAACGTTCTCACCATATGCGAGAATAGTACTATAAGCATGTCACTGTCTAAAACCTTCCATGAGTTCCCGGTCGCCCAGCTTGGACTATGAAAATAATATTGTACGATGTAAAGCCATAAGGAATATACCAGAGATCGATATTGTTGGACTAAAAATAGAAGCTGTAGAAGCCAATAGGGAATTCAAAACATTCTATTGGGTTGCTAGAGAGTTCTCCCGAAATGGCTTGATTGAGTATATTGATGAAGTTCTTGATAATAATGAGTGGACCCAGATTCACTTCAAGGAACGCATCAACCCAGCGGGACCACCGAGTACGCTACCAGATGATTTCTACTCTAAGGCATACCAGTCTTTCACTTCAACAGAAGACAGGGATAACACTGTGAATCTCAACAGGACACGTGCAAGATACAAAGACATACTTGAGTCAAGGATAAACAGGATAACACGTCTCGCCTCAGCAGAGGCAGATTCACCCACCCGAGTACTACAAACTGAGGAGATATCCCTTTATGACATGGTTCATCGCATCGTCTCGGAGTGGCGTGACGGAATGCGGGAGATAGGGGAAGAATA
>Ga0268276_1004326_pt1 | contig 10103 bp, 6 predicted proteins | sample saktaG_4_FD_190145 | JGI IMG/M metagenome (GOLD analysis project Ga0268276, IMG submission 190145) | Saline water microbial communities from Sakinaw Lake, British Columbia, Canada - sak_2010_1_5_45m | ecosystem: Environmental > Aquatic > Non-marine Saline and Alkaline > Saline ...
AACTGCGGTCGGTTTCCTCTAAAGATCACTCTATGGTTCGATCATAACTTCATTCAGTCTAACGATTAACACCTGGCTCAAGGGTGAATCGGACGTAGGTTGAGCTGTTTGACATGACTCGTTTGTAGCACGTTCAGGCGCTTCACCGACGGGGAAAGTCTCAAAATATCACGCGCAGATCAGAAAATAGTATAGGAAAATATCACGAATCGGACTGAAAATGAAAGAAGTGTATTGGAAAATAAAACGATTCGGGCTGAAAATGAAAGAAGTCGGCGCGTTAATAACAAAAGTATATAGGAAAATATTACGAGTTTTCCTGAAAATGATCGAAGACTTAATGTAATACTACGGATTTTGGGTGAAAATGACGCAGATCTGCCGGAAATAATCGTGATTTATGAGTCAAATGCTATGCGACGTGGAGTGCTTGAGGGGGATAGCCAAGTATAACTGGCAGTTTTTTCCGTTTCGCCATTTTGAATCCAGTTGTGGCGCGTGATATAAGCGCTTCATTTTGATAAATATTTGCAATAGGTTGACAATTGTCGTATATTATGGCGTTATTGTCAACCAACGAGGTTCAGGATGTTTGGTGAAAGATTAAAATCAGCGCGCAGGATGGCGGGGCTCTCCCTGCAAGGCCTTGCCGATAGAATGGGAAACCTTGTCTCGAAGCAAGCGCTTTCCAAATACGAGCAAAATCGTATGAAACCCGACGGAAAGGTTCTGTCGGCCTTATCAAGAGTACTGGATGTATCGCCGGATTACTTCTTCAGGGCGCCGGCTTATGAGATCAGGAATATTGAATTCCGCAGGAACTCCCGCCTGAATGTCACCGATCAAAACCGCGTGAGGGAGTTGAGTATTGCCTTCGTTGAACGCAATGCAGAACTGGAAGATCTGCTCGGGATTCATGACCTGTTTGTTTTCCCCGTCGAGAACAATACTGTGAAAACCATCGAAGATATCGAACGCATCGCAGAGGAATTACGCCGCCGCTGGAATCTCGGGGAGTGGGCCTTACCCAATGTCGTGGAACTGCTCGAAAACCATGGGTTGCGGATATTCGAAGTGGAAGCCCCAGAAGAGTTAGTCGGATTATCGGGCCGGACGGATCGATCCCCCCTGATTGTACTCAATCGAACTTTGAACGGCGATTTGTGCCGTAAGCGTTTCACTGTGCTGCATGAATTTGCGCACCTGGTATTGGATTTTCAAGCGGTGGAAGAATCCCGCCGGAAAGAGAAACTCTGTCACTCCTTCGCCGGGGCCTTCCTGATGCCACGCGCAACTTTCGTTCGGGAATTCGGGAGCCGCCGTAAGGGAATTACTCTCGAAGAATTAACTCGTATCAAAGAGACTTTCGGTATCTCCATCCAGGCTATTATGGCCCGCGCCAATTCTCTGGGACTGATCGGTGTGCGCGAATATGAGCTGTTCAACAAATGGATTAACCGGATGGGCTATCGTAAAAATGAACCCGGACAATATTGCGGCCTGGAACGTTCGGGTCGGTACAGAAACCTGATCAACCGGGCCGTGACCGAAGAAATCATTTCGATATCCAAGGCGGCGGTGCTTTCCGGTCAGTCGTTGGCTGATTTCCGGCGCGATTTCAACGAGATATGACGGATATGAAGCGAATATGTGAATAAATCATTCGATGGAACAAACAGTGGGAATGGGTAATAAATAGTGCCATATATTCAATAAAAATGATATAAATATGAACGAAGACAATAAAAATCCTAAAGATTTTAATTCACTTGATAATATTCTTCGAGAAAGATATCACGGTGCTGTCAATATACGCGGAATTCGTTATCAAATACTTTATTCCATTTACTGCTCATTACAGTATTATCATGAAGAAAATTATTCAATAAAGTTAGAAGGTATAGAAGATTTAGATCTTAAAAGTATAAAACAGAAGAATACATATATTCAGGTAAAAACATCTTCGAAAATGTGGACTTGGAACCAATATAAAGAGGTTTTTGACAACTTTAGTAAAGTCTTCAAAGAAGATAATAAGGCAGATTTTATTTTAGTTTCAAATTTTCAACACAATAATGACTGGCAAAAAATAATCAATCCTGATGATTTGTCGAAAAATGAGAGGAAACGATTAGAAAAGAAAGTAAAAAATATTAATCGAGATTTTGGTGTCGATAATTCAAGTTTCTACAATAGAATTAAACTTGTTACGCTGAGAGAAGGTGAAATATTAGACTCTATAAATAGATATATTTTCGATATATATATAGTTGTACCAAGCAACCTGATCCCTTTCTATCGAGATGCATTGTTTTCGAAATTTGTCGAAATTGCCGAGAAACGGGGAATTATAACAAAGAACACCCTTGATTCTACATGGAAAGAATTGAATGAAAATATTGCTAGACTTCAAGAATATTCTGCTTATGGACAAGGACTTATTTCAAAACTTGAGTGGAGAATTGATCAAAATATTCATGACTTTTACGATGGAAAAAGGGTTCGATCTGGCCATATTGCAGCACAAATAGATATACCACGGTTGAAATGGCTAGAGAAAATAGATCAGGCAATCAAAGGAACAAATATCTGCATAATTAGAGCCTCGAGCGGGCAAGGTAAATCGACACTTTTATACAGGTACGCTTACGATTACTGGAATGAAAGATACATTTATATTCTTAGATCATCAAAGTCACCTCGGGAAAATGAATTAATAAAGGAATTTCTTAAGTCTTTGAGAAATTTTGATTTTCCTATTCTATTATTGATTGATAATGCAGATCTACAAATAGCTCTATGGCCAGAAATTGCCGGATATTGTTCTGAGATCGGCATAAAAGTTTTGGTAAGTATTAGACATGAAGATTGGTTTCGTTTAAGTGATCCCAATGTTACTAATTATGAGATTATTCAGCCATACTTAGATACTGATGAAGCAAAAGATATCTTTATTTCATTCCAAAAGCGGGGAAAAATTCATCAAGATACTAGTTCTTACCTGTGGGCTTATGAAAAAATTGATGAACCTAAATTATTATTAGAATATGTCTATTTACTTACGCATGGTGAGATGCTTTGGGATAGACTAAAAAAACAAGTTGAAAATATATCAGAGCTTCGCGAAGACAAATCCAAGATCGAAATATTACGCCTGGTTTCCGCCGCTGATTTATTGGGATCTACTGTAAAGTTGAAGAAATTAATATCCTTATTATCATTCAATTTGGACCCACAAATGATTTTTGAATCATTATTAGACGAATACATAGAAATTAAGGGCGATGAAATACAAGGCCTACACTGGATCAGATCTAAACATTTAGCATCTCTATTACACGGAAAAATATGCACCCTAACGGATACTGCAATAAAAATATTAAAAATAATACCGGTTGAAAATTTATCATTATTTATATCCAACTGTGTTGTAAACGGTCATATCGATAATGTTATATTCTTAAAAAGCCTTGCCTCGGATGTTCCTAATCATTCACTAAATGAGTTGGAGTTAGTATTTCTAGGCCTTTTCCTTGGCGGAGAAAAACAATATTTTATAAATATTAAATCACATTTTGATGAGGCATTTGAATTATTGGGCCAATCAGGTGTATCCCTTTTGGGCATGAGTACAACTCCGACAAAAATGATTAATGCGATTGAAGATTTAAAAAGAATTAAAACAAATGAGACTATTGATCATTTAGATAGAATTGCTTTGAACATAAAAAATGGGGCAAGAGGAGAAGACCTATGTAAAGAATTTTCGAAATTGCTGAATCGCGAGGACATACAAGATAAATTCAATAAAAAAGCATTTTTATCTGCTCCTTCCATATTCTATTGGTTAAAACTTATTGATTTTGATGTCACAACTATTACTTTTCAATCACAATTTTCAAATATCGTGGAGTTCATAGATATAGATGAAAGAGCATTTTTTAAATTAATCTCAGGACTATATGAATATAAACCTGATGTATATTCTAAGTGGTACAATACTAATAAAGCAGAATTCCACTCATTCCTGATGTATTTAACAGATACAATCGATTTGAAAATAAATAATGATGAATTAAAAATAAAATTCATTCCTTTTATTAATAGCCATTCTTCTAATGAAGATGCTATAAAGATATTAAATAAACTCAGGGAAGCTTTACCGTTCTGTGCAAAATATTCATCTGATGCAGTTAATCTTTTACCATTAGGCCTTGAACCTTCCATAAATGATTTAAAAAAACGAATTCCAGTTAAAAATTTACCGCTTGAATTTTACACAAAACTAAACAGATATTGGTTGGATATTCTAGAAAATGCATATTTACCAGATACATTTTTTATCTTTGAAGAAACCCATTTCAAAATGAGATCTATGATAGTAGAATTTCTCACAGTTCTTACAAACTTCTTTAGATGTACCTATCTGGGGAAAAGATATGATTTGCAATTTTTTTTAAACAAGGACAATCTCATTGGGAATATAAAAAAACTTCTTGATACTATACCTGATCCACCTAATCAGTGTAATAACGAAATCAAACGATGTTATAGAGAATTGACAAATAAGTGTCAATTTCATTTCAGAAATTTTTACTATCAATTTTTTTACATAACCCAGGAAAATAAAGATGATCAAAATGGTAAACTTGCATTACACAATTTGAAAAAATATCGAAAACATTTAATTGATCTATACAATGGTTTCGAAACGATTCTTGGTGTTGCTCCTATATATTTTCGATTTTCCGATTTGAGGAAAAAGGAAATTGAAATTGCAGACGATTTTATAGACTTATTTGAATATTTTATTGGTAACAAGATTCTTCCTCCAATATATGATTATAAGAAACGGATTGACTTATATAAAAATAAATATCACTCAACAATTTGTGAAAGTGTTAGGCAAGCTCTTTGTGAGACGGATGTTGTTATTCCAGATCATGTATATATCGACTTTCCATTAACTTACTTACCGCTTTACTTTTCAATCGAAAATCCTATTTATCCCGAGGATGGCTTACAACGGTTGTTAAACATTTTAGAAATTCCCGCTCTCAAACCCGATTTCTACTATCTTATCCCAATATACCAAAATAGAAGGATTATTCCCGGAGGATACAAAATAGCCACATATCAAAGCATAAACGATCTGAGTTGGGAATCGTTTGTACCTCAAGAAATTCCTAATGAAATAATGGCTTTATTGCCAACAAAAGAAATATTAGAATCAGAAGGATTTTCTTTCAGATCGTTTTTAATTGGTACAGTTTTATCTTTTGAAACTTGGATGAAACAATTTGATTTATTTAAAAATACTGATGATGATTTCTTCTTAGAAAAACTCAACGAAAAAATATTAAGGATGTTTAATGACACTTACACTCTACTAAAAAAACAATTTGTTGAGATAATTAACAAATATTCAAAAAATACTTCATGCCTAACATCTATATTTTCAGGATTGAACGTCAAAGAGATTTTCTCATTTATAGAGGAATTTAATCGCACTGAATCACCCATTAATGGGATGCAATTTGTTACTGATAATTTTGTTGTATGGAAAAATGTGATTGAATATTTTACCATTAACCAACATAATAGACGACTAGTTTAATAGGCGAAGGAGCATGGTCTGAAAAAAGGAATTGTAGGTAGATTCAGATTTCAAAAATTTTCAGACCTGCAGCTGGTGGCAAGCCACTCCATCCCCTTTGCTACAATTTTAATAAAATTATTTCCGTTGGATACTGGATCAGATTTCATGTGGTTCCCCATTTCCATTCGTCAACATCCCGAAAAATTACGATGAAATCAGGCGCATGAGAGCTCGGTCCAGCCGGCTGTTTTCCCGTCTTGTTATTTCGAATCTGCTTCTAACGGGGGAGAAATCGGTTCGGCCGGTCGGCGGGGATTTGGAATTACCGTCGGGGGATTGAGGCAATCTCAGGAGTTGCTTGCCGCGCGCCTGATGGCGGTAACGATACGAAGCCGGACGTTGAGGATATTCGGAAAAGACCCGAATAATTTAGATATAAAAGATAATCTCAGACCTGACGGAATCCAGTAACCGATCTTTGATAACACAACGGGGCATATTTAAATGTCCCGTCGTCGCATCGATATGGGTGGGAATCTATGAGGAACTTACCACTAGTCCAGACTGATGCTAAAGCCAAAGACAAGGAAATTGGTCTCCTGGTCCGGATTCACGACATAGGCGACATATCCGGGGCCTTTAGACACCGTCAGTCCGATATTCACCAGCCCAAAACCATCTCCGACTGAATAAAAACCGTTTCCTGCTCCCACTGTCAGGTTTGCCGTGATTTCATCTTTTTCGTAAAAATTATATCCGGCTTCGAAATAGGTCGAATTATCCGTATCGCCGGAAAAAAAGAATCCGCCCAACAGGCTGAATTTTCCGAAATTGTAGGAAGCGCTGATCTCAAGCAGGTGGATGGCATCGTCACTCTTATAATTGAAGAGCTGATTCGCCTCGGGAAAATAATAATCGTTCAGTGTGATTCCCAGGTTCCCGATTCTGTAGAATAAATAGAGATCGTTTTCATTCACTCCTATTCTCGATGAATCCGAAAAAATCGGATAGGAAGCCCAGGCGCCGATTTCAAAATTTCCAAGAGCGTAGGATAAGGATGGCTGGACGCTGGCCGCATTTCCAAAATCCGTCCCGCGCCACACATAGCGGCTGACCAGATCACTTCCGATACTGAATTGGGCAAAAGCCGATCCACTGAGGGATAGGACGGCCAGGATTGTAATCGTTATTGATTTCAATTTCATTTTACACATCCTTTCTGCTGATTTATCTTATTCATGATAGCGTCTAACATTCAATCACTGAGTCATGAATATCTGGGATCCATTGCAGGCCTCCATGCTATGTCCGCCGGTAATAAGACCGCGCAATTCTTCATCTTCGGATACCCTCAATCGGATCGTTTATTTCAATAACTTTGTCAATGAACACTACACTCAATACTACAATTATACCGGCAAGAAAACCAATAATTATTGAAGCAAACGCGACACGGAGGCATAGCCGGCGGTAATTGTGCCGGAGTTCCATTCATCGACGTTATCCCTCACGTTGCTGAAGCAGGATATCGGAATAATCATTGTGAGGGTGCTGCGATTTATTGATCTCATTTAATTTCTGGGGATTCCGTCGCAATCGGTCTAAATTGCAATCCATGAAAAACGAATTCCGCAAACGCTATTATCACAATCCGCTTTCCTTTCTGATAGATATTTTTTTCCTGATGACTCGCATACCCCGGATCATCCGCAATAAGTTTCGCGGCTGGGTCAGCCCCGAATTCCAAGAGCGCCTGATGATGGCCGTGACGGCCGTGAACGGCTGCCGCTACTGTAACTATTACCATACCTGGCTGGCGCTTCGTATGGGATTCGAGCGGGCGGAGATTGAAAACCTGCTGGGCGGAGAGGTTCGCAATCCCGAACCGGAAGAATTAACCGCCCTGCTCTATGCCCAGCACTGGGCCGAGCAGAACGCAAAGCCGGACCCCGAACTACGCGAAAAACTCTATATACAATACGGTCGGGACCGCGCCCGCATGATCGAAATCGTTCTGCGTATGATCCGTCTGGGCAATCTCTCCGGCAATTCCTATGATTATTTGCTCTTCCGATTATCCGGTGGACGCTGGGGGCTTTGAGTTCGGCCTCGGAGGCATCGGACCGGTCATTTTCCATCTTAATATCCATAATCAACTTTTCTGTCAGGCAGCATCTTGATCAGAATCACAATTATCGTTAAAATATTTTAACCATCCGATTTTTTCGGTTGTCTAAAGTACGAATTGCATATTGCAGAAATTTGATGCAAAACATAAAGGGAAAGGCGGATATTATGAAAGAGCGAAATTTGAGCAGTCATTCCGGATGGATAGTGCTCCTGGTTGTTCTCTTTTCATTGACTGCATTGGCAAGTCCTCCTCAGAAAACGGTTCGTCACCGAACCGGCGGTCACGGGAAAGTAGTCACGCATCTACCGCACGATCATTCGCGGATGATCGTCAATCGTACGCCCTACTATTATAATCGCGGTGTCTTTTACCGGAATGGCCGGACCGGTTTCATCGTAACCCGGGCGCCTATTGGAGCCCGCATCCGGGTGCTGCCGCCAGCGTACATCCGTTTTTATTGTGCTGGGATTCCCTATTATTATTACTACGGAACCTACTATCGGTACTATCCCGATGAAGATTTTTATACGGTAGTGGAAAAACCGGCCGACGCCAGGAGTGCGATGGAGAGTGGATTCGATACCGTAAAGATGCAGGATGGTACGATATTGAAGGGTGTCTTCATCGGCGGGACCCAGAGCGTCGTGCAGCTGGATGTTGATGGTGAGATCCGCGAGATCGATATTGCGGATATTGCCTCGATTCAGTTCGCATCATCGGTTGAATCCGAAAAGTAAAGCACTTGTTTGCCAGAGATAGAACGGCTGTCCGGGCAGGGCGGCCGTTTTTTATATAAAAAAAGAAGTACGTGACAACCCAATGCAGGAATCGGGCATCCACAATAGAGTCAAAATGCTAGTATTAGAAATCGAGGAGGGGAAAGATGAAGTACACCGTTCGATTGAATGGGTTTGTGTTGCTGTTGTTGTTTGGTGCGACGCTTGGCCTTGCCCAGCAGCCGTTTCAAGCGGCCATCCAATCGGGGAGCGTCGATCAGGTCGCCGCATTGCTATCGGAAAATCCGGCTTTATTAGAGCAACGAGATGAAAACAACCTGACGCCTTTGATTCTGGCGGCGGCCAATGGACAGGCCGCAGTTGTCCGCCTGTTGCTGGAAAGGGGCGCCGATATCGCAGCCGGTGATACTGAAGGTAGCAACGCCCTGCATAACGCTGCTGCTACCGGGCAACTGGAAATTGTCAGAATTCTACTGGAAAACGGATCGAATATCAATGAGCAGGATAACTTTGGAATGACGCCCTATCTGTTTGCGGCTTCTTATGGTCATGTTGAGTTGATGAAATACTTTGAAGAGCGGGGCGCCGATACGGCGCTCACCACGACCAACGGACGCCGGGCAATCCATCTGGCGGCCGGTTCGAATAGAACGGCCGGACTGGAATATCTGCTGGAAAGGGGCGCTTCAGTGAATGCCACTGATCACGACGGCAATACAGCGCTGCATGGGGCGGTTGACCGCCACCGCGTCGATGCAGTTCGGATGCTGATGGAGCACGGTGCGGACGCAAATGCGAGAAACAATATGGGTACGACTCCATTGCTCTGGGCCGTTTACGCTCAGTCGGAGATTGTCAATATTCTGGTGGAGAATGGGGCGCCGCTGAATGAGTCCGATAATGACGGGGAAACGCCTCTTTTGATAGCTATGAAAACAGGCAGGCTCAATATCGCCAAATTATTCATTGAGCATGGAGCAGATACCAAAATCACAGATCCGGTTTCGGGACAAAATCTGCTGCATATCACTGCTATCCGGGATTATCCAGATGTGGTCGGTCCACTGGTGGAAGCCGGTGTGGCGGTTAATGCGAAGGATAATTCCGGGGCCACACCGTTGCGTTATGCGGCTTTATACGGTCATCGCGGGACAGCCGGGATGCTTCTGAAAAACGGAGCGAGCGACGCCGGTTACGAAACGAATTATGGCTACTCGCCGGACTTGCAGCGCAAGTTAAAGAAAAATGATGCCGTAATCTGGTATCTCGGGCACAGCGGCTGGGCGATCAAAACTAAAAATCACCTGTTGGTTTTTGACTATTTCGAGACAGCCCAAAAACCGACCAACCTGACATTGGCCGGCGGCTACATCAATCCGGCGGAGATCAAAGATCAGAAAGTGATCGTCTTCGTCTCCCACGAGCATGGTGATCATTTCGATCCAAGGATATTTTCCTGGGCAGATTCACTGAGCAAAATTAACTATGTACTCGGTTTTCAGCCGGAAACCGATCGCGAATATATCTTTATGAATGCCCGCGAGAAGCGCAATATCGACGGCGTCGAGGTGCGCACGATTTATTCTAACGATTCGGGAGTTGGATTTTGGGTCAAAGCCGACGACGTGACGATCTT
>Ga0268276_1004327_pt1 | contig 10102 bp, 13 predicted proteins | sample saktaG_4_FD_190145 | JGI IMG/M metagenome (GOLD analysis project Ga0268276, IMG submission 190145) | Saline water microbial communities from Sakinaw Lake, British Columbia, Canada - sak_2010_1_5_45m | ecosystem: Environmental > Aquatic > Non-marine Saline and Alkaline > Saline ...
AATCCATAACCTTTTTGGTTGTTAAACCATTTTACTTTACCCTTTTCCATTGTCTTTCTATTCCTCCTTTCAGCTATATTAAGCAGCTCTTGAGGCGCATCCCGCCAAAAAGCGGCGGGATTGTTTGCCACCCTCAAACGACAGCAAACAAAAAAACCGCAAGGTCTAGTCTCTGCCTCACGGTTCAAGATGCTAATAACCTCAACTACTACTTGGATGGGATTATACACTAGCGAAACAATTTTGTCAAGAAGAATCTTATAATATTTTCAGCAGGTTGAGTCCGGTTCTGGGGTCTATGGCTTTGGTAGCCTTAACGCCTTTCAGCTCAAATACGATCGCTTCTATGACAAGAAATACCTTAGAGTCTTTCCGGACACAGCCGGTAATGACCCTGTCCTTTTTGCCCATTGAGGTATGGATATGTATCTGGGGACCCTTCTTATTGGTGAATATAGTGCCTATACCCATGACCTCCCAGCCATCTTTGAACTTCTTCCAGTTCGGCTCCGGTGGTATAACGGGTTTCTTAGGGCCGGTAACTATGTGGCCTTTTTTGAGCGCGCCCAAGAATATGAAAGTGGCGGCCTTAAGCTTCTCATGCCTCGCCAACTTATCCAATTCATTCAGAACGATGTCGTCGTCTTCGAATTTTAAAAGGAAGATCCTGCCTATACTGCCTTTGGTGTATTTCATTTACAACTCAGCCTCTATCCGGTCTATAAGCATCTTCGTCTGCTTAAGTATGTCTGACGGCAGTACCTTGGTCACTTCTATCTCGGTCTTCAGAGATCTCAGCGTAGTCAAGAGCCTATTTATTGTGGTCTCTCTCTTCTTCTTCCTGGCCTCATCAGGCTCGAGCTCTTCCCTCTGCCTCATAAGGGCGGTAAGGTCCTTCTTCACTTCACGGGCGTCCTTACCCTTTTCGAATACGTCTTTCCTGAAACGCTTATAATCGTCTTCATCCAGCATTCGCTTATTCTTCGCAAGACGGAGTACATCTACCGCCTCATAGCTCGGCACTTCGGAGGCATCCTTGGTCTCGACATAGCCTTTATTCAGAAGGCTCGGCTCTTCTTTCTCAAGAAAATAGTATGTCTTGAGAAGCTTCAGCGCCGTATTCTTTCTTATACCTATCTCTTTGGATGTGTAAGCGTCAAATGTGAGAAATCCCCAGTCCTTGAAGAGCTTGTCCTTCCATACGCTGTAGAGCGATTGCCCCAGGTCTATCCACGAGGTCTTGAAGCTCTTGGCGCTCGACAGGATCTTGTACCTCAGCGAATCCTCGTCAACTCCAGCCATCTTCTCCTCGATGGCGCTGAGCGATTTTGTTTTATATTTATCCACAAGTAAATCCTTTCAACTTATGAGTAATCTTCTTAATCAGGACCGCGCACCGCTCGCACGGGAAACCAATTGGCCGTCTTATCGTTATCATGAATCCATACGTCGCCATCGTGGAAGTCAACCCACCACGCGATGCTCGAGTCGTCAGCGCGTGTAGTGCTGGTCCAATAGAAGGATGTAGGATTGGAGGGGCGGGTATAATAGGGGGGCGTATTAAATATCGAATAAATAGACGGTTCAACAGCTCCGTAATTGACAATTGACTGTAACTCGTTTACGTTTGGAATACGCCAGTCATTGTGACCTGCGAAATTGGCGGTATTAAGTCCTTTTAGAAAGACATCAAAGGCGTCTGCCCATGTATACAATGATGTAGGATTACTGGTCTTGGGATTATTATAATCGTGTATGGTATTGTCGTCAGTCTTTTGCTCCCACATAAGCCCTGTGGCGTTGTCGATAACCGTACCTACTTCGGTGCCGGTACCGGCAGTAAATCGGGGCTTTACTGGATTGCCCATTTCATAGAACCCGTCGTCGAGATATGTTAGGTATGGAACGGTCTTACCTGTCTGAGGGAATCCGAAAATGACGGGTCGACGGACATTTGCCGCTACCTTTATCTCTTCCGCAAAAGACGAAGCGGTGCCTGTGAAAAAAAGAAGCAACAGAAAACATTGGAAAATATTTTTCATGACCCTCCTTCGCCGCCGCGCACTCCACGCACTCGGTACTCCCGTGAATTGCCACTACTGATGTCTACAGTGACACCAGTGTAGAAATCAACAAACCAACAATAACCGCTCAGCTCATGGTCTCTCGTGCTTGACCAATAGGGAGCGTCGGGCACCGAACCACCCGTTCCGCCGTAAGTAAAATAAGGAGGAGTATTGAATATCTGGTATATAGCAGGCTTAAAAGCTCCGTAATTCACGATCGTTCGCAGCTCGCTTACGTTTGGGATGCGCCAATCGTAGTGACCGGCAAAACCAATACCGCCATTCATCATATTCAGCCCTAGCGGCTCTACCGGTTTATTTAGAAAATCATTGAAGGCTTCTAGCCAGTTATACCTATTATCCACATCATGGATGGTGCCGTCATTGGTCTTCTGTTCCCACATAAGCCCTGTCGCGATGTCGGTAACCGTTCCTGTTTCGGTGCCGGTGCCGGCGGTAAACCGGTCAGTTATAGGATTGCCCTTTTGACCAAGGAGAGGATCTCCGTCATCACCGGTTTTATACGACACAGTCTGGCCTGTCCTGGGCAAACCGGATACGGGAGGCCTACGCACAATCGCCCTCACCTCTATCTCTTCCGCAAAAGACGGGCCGACATCTATCAAAAAAAGAAGCAATAAAAAGCTCTGTATAATCCTCTTCATGATCCCTCTCATTAAAAAATAGCTGTTGATGTTACTTCGTATACTCCGTCCACCGGACCGGTATAAGTAATCACTACATCTTCCGTGCCCGTAAGTCCAAGAGCGCCCCAAAGCGTCGGGTAAGTAGCATGCACATATATCGGCGACGTTGGAATTGGAGAATTCGCGAAGATCACTCTCGCGTAACTCAAGCCAGCGGAGGCCGCGTAATAAAGCCGTGTTCGCCTGACTTCACCTATACCTTGCATCTTGCCTGCAAGATAGATGCCATTATACATACCGACACTCGTTATGGCTGCCACTATCTGAAGAATCGTTGCTATAATAAGAATAGAACCTTTTTTATTCATAATTGATATATGTTTTTCACAATCCTCCCAAAACACGGATCCTCGTATCAAGGGAAGAGTTTTTGTTGCCTTGTTCGGCTGTAAGCTGTATCGTTAAATTTGGGCTCACCCACCATGCGGCTACTACCGGAAAAGCTTTTATACGATTCGAGATAACAATAGCCGCACTGGCTCCTCGTATATATTCAAAACTATTATTGCCCGTACGGCCATAAGTTACTGAAGTATCGGCTGTGAATTCAGGCAGACTGATGCCCGCAACGGTACTGTCTATAGTAGCCGTAATGCTTGTGGTATAGGTGGTTAGCCCCAAGGTCACAGGGGTTGAACGCACAACTACGGTTAATGGTCTCGCGTATCTAAGGACCCTTGTGATGTGGTGCATTGCAATAGAGGCTTCGTCGGTAGCGGCTATCTGATCGTTTATCATAGCTCGGAAAGTCAGTTCGGCTACAAACTGACACGTCAGCGCGAAGACGATGATACCACCTATAACCATCGCAACTATAAGCTCTACGAGTGTCAAGCCTCTATTATTCATTGATTACTGGTTCCATGTTACTTTTACGGTTATTAATTTATAATCGCCTGCATCAGTAATAGTATATGTCCTCGATGGCGTCGTTGGATATCGGCTTAAAACACTGCCAACGGGTAGCGCCTGCGAGGTATCGATTTGAGGGTTAAGGCGGGCGTCGTTGTAATCCAGCTTGTAAAGACCTTCCATCGTTGAGCGTGCAAAATTAGCTGCAACCATGCGCGCGTCATTCTGTATGGCCATACGAGTACAATAAACAAAAAAAGATAAAGCCACTACGGAAATAATAGCAATGAGCACAAATGTTATCACCGCCTCTATTAAGGAGAAGCCCGATTTAGCACTATTCATCATTGCCTATATTATATCTTATTGCGCCGTTATTCTCAAAGATAATTATTGACCATGCACGGAGTGCGTGCTATTCTTGAGTCGAGGTGAAAATAATGAAAAATTCGAATGAGTTGGAGAAGGCGGCGATCAAGGATATAGCGGAGTTCATGGCGGTCGCGGCGAGGACCGCGCCGAAGACACGCGGTATAGACAATATAGAAGTTATCGCTATAGATGACGATGCGATAAAAAAGAGGCTCATCGAGAAGATGAAGGAGATCTCAAAGACGGACTCGAGGCCCGGTTTTGAGCGTGACGCTAATTGTATTACGGATTCTCCCGTAATACTTGTTGTAGGAGTAAGGAATAACCCTGCCGGACTAAACTGTGGATTCTGCGGATATATTACTTGCGATGATATGGCCAAGCACAAAGGGACGTGCGCATATAACCCTATAGATTTAGGGATAGCGATAAGTTCTGCCGCTGCAATGGCATCCGATTTTCACGCCGACAACCGCGTGATGTATTCAATAGGAAGGGCCTGCCTCGATCTGAAACTTTTCAGTCAAACCGTTAAGCAGGCCCTGGGTATCCCATTAAGCGTTACGGGCAAAAACCCGTTCTTCGACCGGAAGTGATCAGACCTTCAGGCTAAGCGCTATCTTGTGAGTTACAGAATCGACCTTCACCACTTTAACCTTAAGCTCATCCCCTACTTTAAATTTCTCTTCCAGCTTCTCGCCTTCAGCTAAATTTATCTCGGAGATATGAGCTAATCCTTCGAGGTCCGAAGATATCTCTACGAATAACCCGAAGTTCGCGATCTTTGTCACTTTGCCCGGCATCTGGCTGTCAGGCGCGTATTTGCCGGCGATCTCATCCCACGGATCGGCGCTCAACTGTCTTACGCCCAGGGATATCTTTCTGTTGATCGAATCCACTGCCAGCACGACAGCCTCGATCTTCTCGCCTTTTTTGAAGACGTCCTTGGGGTGGCCTATCCTCTTCGTCCACGATATATCCGAGACGTGCACCAGGCCATCTATGCCATCCTCAAGCTCAACGAAAGCTCCGTAATCAGTAAGGTTCCTGATCTTGCCTTTGACCTTGGTGCCAACCGGATACTTTGCGTCAACGTCCACCCACGGGTTCGATTCAAGCTGCTTAAGACCCAGGGATATCTTGCGGTTGGCTTTGTCCACATCCAAGACCTGCGCCTCTATCCTGTCGCCTATAGCGAGCATTTCATTGGGGTGATTATACTTCTTCGTCCAGGATAACTCGGAGATGTGCAGTAATCCCTCTACGCCCTTTTCAAGTTCAACAAAGGCACCATAAGGCATGAGATTTACAACCGTCCCTTTCACCTTGGTCCCGGCCGGATATTTAGTATCGACGGTCTCCCACGGATTTGGGGTCTTTTGCTTCAATCCTAGCGATACCTTCATGCTGTTAGGGTCAAAATCCAATACCATGACATCTATGGTGTCGCCTATCGCGAGAACTTCGCTCGGATGAGATACTCTGCCCCAGCTCATATCGGTTATATGTAATAACCCGATTATGCCGGCATTTATCTCCACAAAGGCGCCGAAGTCGGTGATATTCCTTACTATGCCGCTTATTAGCGTGCCCTTCTGCAGGGTCTCGAAGACCTTCTTCTTATCTTCATCCTTCTGCTGCTGCATAGCGTCTTTTCTTGAGACGACTATATTTTTACGCGGCTTATTTATCTTGATGATCTTGAACGGAAAGGCCTGGCCTACCATCTGGTTTAAATTACCAAACGTCTTCAAAGCGGCCTGGCTTGCCGGCAAGAATGCCTCCACGCCTATGTCGACCATAAATCCGCCCTTTACCTTCTTGGTAACCTTGCCGTCTACCACATCGCCTTCGCCGTATCTCGATATGACCATATCCCAACCAACAGCGCGCTCGGCCTTCTGCTTCGACAGCACGACCATGCCATTCTCGTCTTCCTTGGACTCCAGATAGACTTCCACATCGTCGCCTATCTTCAGCGCGTCAGGATCCGAGAACTCCGAAATAGCTATGGCGCCTTCCGATTTATAGCCGATGTCTACGACGACTTCCTTGGAAGTGATCGCGACGATCTTGCCGGTTACTATCTCTCCGTTATTGAAGCTCTTTATGGATTCTTTGTAGAGTTTTTCAAACTCGCTTACGTATACCTCCTCTTTATCAGTATTTTCTACTTCGATGTTGTTCTTCTCTTTTGCCATGTACTATTTGCAACCTTCCTTTCTTTTCCGCTATTTTTAGCGGATGATTTTACCGATTTGGCAACGCGCCTTACTATATTGTCTGGCGTCGATGCACCGCTTGTGATGCCTACCACTGAAACACCCTTAAACCACTGACTCTTTAGATCTCTCTCCGTCTCTATAAGATATGATTTACGGAGGGTATTCTTACATACCTCAAACAATCTTTTCGTATTGGCGCTATTCTTCCCGCCCACTACCAGCATCAGCTCGACCTCGCCTGATATATCGCGCGCGGCGGCCTGCCTCACCTGGGCGTCCTTACATATTGTATTGAAGACCTTCAACTTCTTCGGCTTGACGTCTATTATCGCCTTCACGACCTTCAGGAAATTATCCATCGATTGCGTCGTCTGCGACAATACACCTATCTCTTTATTGGGCTTCAATTTTAAAGCCTCTAGACCCGAGGCGTCCTTTACCACATGGGCCTTCTCACCGGCGAAATCATAAAGCGCCTTGACTTCGGGATGATTGACGTCCCCTACTATTATGACTGTATACCCCTCTTCGCCCAGAGACCGCGCTGTCTTTTGCGCGTTTCTCACGAAAGGGCACGTGGTGTCCACCAGCTTCAAAGAACGTTTCAAAATCTCACAGGAAAGTTCCGGGCTTATTCCGTGAGACGATATTACCAATACGCCGCTATCGGCGTCATCTATATCCTTTATTACTTTCAAACCTCTTGCCGAGAGGTCTTCAACCACCTGCTTATTATGGATTATGGATCCGAGAGAGTTCGCCTTGCCTTCCTTCTTCAATACTTCTTCGGCCATATTCACGGCGCGCCTTACTCCAAAGCAGAAACCCACTTTTTTCGCTAACTTTAGGCGCATATATAGCTTAGTATCTTCTCGGTGACTCCGTCTATCGAAAGTCCGGTCGTATCAATAAAGATGGCATCATCGCATTTTTTCAACGCCCCTACGCTTCGTTTCATGTCGGAGTCGTCTCTCGTCAAAATATCTTTTTTTACGCTCGTCTCGCTTACGGTCTGGCCTGACTCGATCAATTCCTTACATCGCCTCTTTGCTCTCTCTTGGGGGCTGGCGTCGAGATAGAACTTATAGTCCGCGTTTGGGAATACCACCGTGCCGATATCCCTGCCCTCGAGAATAGCGCCGCCGTCTCTGTTGGCAATCGAGCGCTGGAGCGCCACCATCTCGTGGCGCACGCCGGGAACGCGCGCTATATGCTTCACGTTCGCGGTAACATCAGGCGCCCTGATGGCAAGAGTTACATCCTCGCCATCCAGAAATATATGAAGCTTATCCTTCTCTTCCAAACCTATCTTTGTGGACCTGGCTAAAGATACCAGGGCATCGCTATCCTCCAGATCGATCACTTGTCTCATTGCCTTAAGAGTCAGGGCTCTGTACATGGCGCCCGTATCTATATATAAAAGAGCTAGCTTCTTTGCCACTATTTTTGAGACGGTGCTCTTGCCGCTGCCGGCCGGCCCGTCTATAGCTATGATCAAAGGCTTAGACGCTTTCTTTCCCATAGGTAAGCGCATCTCTCTTTGATTTGGCTCTCTTCAAAAAGTTTACCACTTTGAGGCGATCGCCTTTTGATATCGCTTTAAGGATACCTTTATAGTAGCCCTCAAAGAAGCGTCCCGCTTTCAATATCTCTCTTCTATTCGTTAAAAATATATCGGCCCAGAGTTCCGGATCGCTTGAAGCAACGCGCGTGGTATCCTTAAACCCCTCGGCCGCATATTGAAGTTCCTTTAGCGGTACTGAGCCAGCTAGGCCGAACGCGACTATATGAGGCAAGTGACTTATCAAAGATACGGATCTGTCATGCGCAGCAGGACTCATGACCTTAACTATTGCACCGAGAGAGCTCCAGAACTTTATCACTCTATTTAAGCTGGTTCTGTCAGTCGCCGCCGTTTTTGTCACAATACAAGGCGCCCCTTCGAACAAGTCCGCCCTCGCGTACTCAACGCCGGCATGTTCGGAGCCGGCCATAGGATGGGAACCCACAAAATGTATCCTTCCGCTCTTTAGGCTCTTTTCCACCGAATCTACTATCCAGGTCTTTGTACTGCCGGCATCGGTAATGATGGCGCCTTTTTTGGCATACTTCGCCGCCATCTTTATGATCTTCGGTATCGAATGCACAGGTGAAGCCACAATGATGAGGTCCGCTCCGTTGACGCCGCCCTCGATGAACATAGTCGCTTTATCGACAGCTTTACATTTTAGCGCTTTCTTAAGAGTAGCTTCGCGCCTGAAGACTCCCACAACTTCTCGGGCGAGGTCTCTCTTCCTGATCGCAAGCCCTATCGAGCCTCCGATCAAACCAACACCGATTATCGCAACCTTTTTAAATCTAGCCATATTTATAACTCTCTATCGACCGACTCAGCAACGCGCTTGACTTCCTTCATCAGTTTTTCAAAGTTCTCAGGCAATAGTGACTGCTCACCGTCCGACATAGCCTCTTCCGGCTTGGTATGGACTTCTATGATAAGCCCGTCAGCTCCCCCGGCGATCGCCGCCTTGGCGCATGGCTCCACGAGCCCCCACCTACCTGTCGCATGCGACGGATCGACTATTATGGGGAGATGGCTCAATGACTTGACCACCGGCACGGCGTTTATATCGAGCGTGAATCTCGTTGCGTCCTCAAAAGTCCTTATCCCTCTCTCGCAGAGTATCACATTAAAGTTTCCTTCGGAAAGCACATACTCGGCGGACATCAGGAGCTCTTTTATCGTATTGGACATGCCCCGCTTTAAGAGTACGGGCTTTTTGGTCTTGCCCACCTCTTTCAAAAGATTGAAGTTCTGCATATTACGGGCGCCTATCTGAAACATGTCGGCGTACTTTGCTATCACCTCAACATCGCGGGTATCCATAACCTCGGTGACTATCGGCAGCCCTGTCTCCTTCTTCGCGTTGGCTAAAAATTTGAGACCTTTCACGCCAAGCCCCTGGAACGCATATGGAGATGTCCTAGGCTTGAAGGCGCCTCCCCTTAATACAGTAGCGCCGCACTTCTTTACCTTCTTCGCTATATCGATCAGGAGTTTCTCGTTCTCTACCGAGCATGGGCCGGCCATCACCACTATACGCTTGCCTCCGACCTTTACCCCGGAGCCTATATCTATTACGCTATCTTCCTTCTTGAAGTCCCTGGATGCTAATTTGTAAGGCTTCAATATGGGAAGGACTTTTTCAACGCCCGCGAAAGCCTCCAACGGCTGTATCCGTAATGCATCCTCTTCGCCGATGACGCCTACTATAGTCCTCTCAACGCCTCTTGAGACCCAGGGCTTCAGCCCCAACTTCTTCACTTTTCCTATTAAATGGTCGATCTCTCTTTTGGTTGCGCCGGACCTCATTACTATGATCATATCTTCACCCCTATTTGGCCAATACCTTCTTAAGCGTCTCTATAAATATCTTATTCTCTTCGGGCGTACCTACGCTGACACGGATGAACGTATCGTACCCCCACGCCTTCATGTCGCGTACTATGACGCCCTTACATATGAGAGCCTCAAATACCTTTACAGAGTCTCTTTTGACATCTATCATCATAAAGTTTGTCGCGGTCTTTACGTACTCAAGCCCCATCTTGCCGAGCTCGTCGTAAAGGAACTGCTTTCCCTCTTTAACGGCTTTAAGAGTCTTCTTAACGAACTCTTTATCGTCCAAAGCGGCCGTGGCGGCAACCTGCGCCAGTATATTTACATTGAAAGGGTCCCTGTATTTATCAAGGTATCTCACTATACGCGCGCTCGTTACGCCGTACCCCACTCTTAATCCGGCCAGGCCATAGATCTTGGAGAAGCTTCTTGCCACTATAAGATTTGGCCTGTCGAGATAATCGAGGCCGTTGGGATAAT
>Ga0268276_1004330_pt1 | contig 10094 bp, 6 predicted proteins | sample saktaG_4_FD_190145 | JGI IMG/M metagenome (GOLD analysis project Ga0268276, IMG submission 190145) | Saline water microbial communities from Sakinaw Lake, British Columbia, Canada - sak_2010_1_5_45m | ecosystem: Environmental > Aquatic > Non-marine Saline and Alkaline > Saline ...
TGGCGAAAAATTTTCCCCCGGTTCCCGAGGCGAACTGCTTGAGAGAGTCCGCGCCGCCGATCCCCCGGAGATTCGGACCCGACCCCTCCTGGATGGAGGCGTCGACCTCTCTCCCGACCCGGGAAACGTCGACGGCGTAAACGGGGCTGTTGGCGGCTTTGAATTCCTTGAGCATGCCCGTGAAATCGTCCCGCAGTCCGGAGTTCGCCTGGGCCGCGTCATAAGCGCTCATGGCCTGGGCCAGCTCCTCGGGCGTTTGCCATTGGCCAAGGCCCTCCACCGCTCCGGCCTTGCCGTAGATGAGCTGGCGGGCGATCCCGCCGGAAAAGAAGATGATGTTCTTGAATCCCGGAACGGAGCGCAGGGCCCTGGCCAGGACGTTGAGAGCCCGGATCATTTCCCTGGCTTGATCCACGTAGCTCTGCCGGCGGCCATCGTCTATGAGCTGGCCGGTCTGGAGCCTGGCCTGTTGCGAGAAGAACTGATCGTCTGGGGCGTTCTCCATCAGGGCACCACCGGAATCACCGGTGGTTGGGCGTTCCTCGGTCAGGGCGGCCGTGTAGACGAAATCCGTCAGGTTCTCGGCCCGCCCCACGTAGCGCCGCAAGCCGAAGCCGTCGACCATCCTGCGGATCCGCTCGTGGTCGGTCGTCAGGTATTCGTGGACGACGAGCCCCCGCGAGGCCGAGTAACTGACCAACCCGATCTCGTCGGTGGGCTGGATCTCGGTCGACAGGAACTGCAGGCCGGCGTTCTTCGCCTTGAGAACGCCCCGGGCGTCCATGAAGGCGAAATCGAAGAGGAGGAAAAATTTCCTGTTCGTGAGAGGTATGGCCGAAGGCGAGGCCGGCGTCTCTTCAGCATTCAGGAAATGCTTTTCGAAATGGGTGACGGGATGGACCTGGCCGTTATCGGTCACCTCGAAATCCCCCGGAGTCAGATCCGTCACCGGCGCCCCTCCCTTGGCCGTCACATAGACCTGGACGAGCTTGATGGTCACGATGACCTGATTCTGAAGGGCTTTGTCGGGTCCGGCTTGGGCGCCGATCCCGGGCGACAGGGAAACGAGCATGGCGGCGGCGAGAGCCGTTGCCAAAAAAGAAATCGGCCGTCCCGGCCTCGTACTGGGATTCGGACCCATGGCACGCCCCCTGAGAGGAATTCTATCTTATTATTATTTTATCACGCTTCCGCGGGACATTGCAAAAAAGGGATGCGAGGACCGTTTCTTCCGGGCGGCGCCGTAGACGGATGGTCGGCGTCACTCCGCCGCGGCTTCAGCCATGGCGACGACGTTGCGGGGAGGGACGTCGGGCAGGATGGCTTCGTGGCTGGGGCTGACGATGAGGCAGGGGCCGAGCAGGGCCTTGACCCGCCGGACCTCGGCCTTGACTTCGCCGGGCGTGCCCCGGTTAAGGACGCCCTGCGTGTCGATCCCGCCCAGGAAGGCGATCTTTCCGCCAAAATCCCGGGCCAGGGTTTCGGCGTCCATCTTCACGGCCTTGGCCTGAAGCGGGTGGAGGCAGTTGACTCCGGAGGCGATGAGCCGCGGGATGACCCTGTGGATCGAGCCGCAGGAATGCAGGATGACCTGATAACCCCGGCGGAGCGCCTGGTCGGTGAGCTTTTTGAACCAGGGCAAGATGAACCGGTCGAAATGCGGCAGGCCGATCATCAGGTCGATCTGGGTGCCGAAGTCGTTACCGAAAAAATAGCCGTCGATCCGATCTCCGGCCGCGTCGAAGAACCGCTCGTTGGCCGCGAAGTAGAAACCGCAGATCCTGTCCGTCACGGCCTCGACGACTTCAGGATGGGTGTGCATCTTGGTGAAGTAGGCTTCCAGGCCGAAGAGGTCCATGATGTCGTGGAAGAAAGGCGACCAAAAGCCGCTGGCCCGGTAAAAAGGCCCCGCGGCCTCGAGGGAATCGACCGCGTCGCGGAATTCGAGGACGCCGGAGTCCGGCCACTCGAAACGCGCGAGCTCGGACGGGTCTTCGACCGGGGCCAGGGGACCGGCTTGGCCGTGGGCCGCCTTGGAGGCGCTCCAGCCGAGGAGGCCCTTGCTCGCCGGGTGGCTCCATGTGCCCTCGAAAAAGCTGGGCGAGATCCAACGAAAGTCGTCACCCAACTTGCGGCGGAGCTCCTCTTCGGTCTTGGTGCCGAAATGGCGGTGGAGGCCGGGCCAGCTGTCGGGGTGGGGATTGCCCAGCCAGAAACCGCAACGCGGCCCGGGCCGAAGGGCGATGAGATCTTTCAGGAGTTCGCGGCTGTTCGTGGGACCAGGAGCTCGATCGATCGCGGCCATCTTAAAAAGACTATAGGGCCGGCCGCGGGTTGGTGTCAACTCCTGTACTCCCCGGTCTTACTAAGACCGGGGGCGGGCTTCCCTCCCTCTTCCCGATTTTGATATCATAAGGCCGAAATCGGACAACCGTCGTCCATTCGATCAAGGAGGAATCATGCGGAACCCCTCGCGGAAAACGGCGATGTTCTTGTCGGTCTTCACGCTCCTCGCCCTCTTACCCCTGGCCGCCTCGGAAGTGACCGGGCCACCGCCGTCGACAAAACCGGTCTACCTGTACAAGATCACATTCGTCCGGGCGGCGCGCAAGGCCGGCTTCAACAGTCCCGACGAGATCGGTCCCTATATGAGGACGCTTATCGACATGCACCGGGACACGATGGGCGTGGCGATCAAGTAAGCGGCGAGCCTCTATCTGTCCTCTTCGATCATTCGGACGGGGCGCGAGGTTCCGGCCCTCTCGACGCGCAGCGTCTTGATCTCGAAGGGCTGGAAAGAAAGTGGGACAAGCACCTCCGGGACGCCTCGCCGTTCTTGGTCTGCTTTTCGAAGCGAAACCCGCATTTCTCCCGCCGTTTTTCTTCCCACGGCTTCTTGGAGCCGGACGATCAAGGCCTCGCCGTCCCACGAACGCTTGCAAGCGAGGAGACGGATGGAAGCCGGGCGCACATCGAGCAGCGGTTCGACTGCGGGAGCCCACCCGGAGTCATAGGGCAGATGGGCGTAGGCCGCGGGCGGTGCGGCCAGGTGGTCGGCCAGGCCCGGCATCATGGCGTTGACCGTGGCGGGACTGCCGGCGGTGACGAGGATACGGAACTCATGGACGCCGATATCGGCGAACTTCCAAGCTTGGGGACATGTCCCTGTGGACCGTGTCCCCAGGTCGAACCCCTGTTCGTGACAGTAGGCCGAACTCCGGAGGACGGACAGCCGCAGTTCGCCGTCGAGGAAATCGAAGCCGTGCTGGCCGCCCGAGGCGACGCCGATGGCCGCGGCAGTCCGGCCGGACTTCCCTTCGATGACGAGCCAGCGTCCGTGGACGTGCTCTTCTCCGTCGGACGGACGGCGGATGGCGCCGCCGGGAACCTCGCAGAGAAGACCGGCGGAACGAAAACGCGTCGGAACGCGGAGCTTGAGCCGCCGCCGTTCCTCGTTCCAAACGACGCGGAGCCGGAATTCGAGGACGGGCCAGCGCGGATAGGATACGACGTCCATGACGATGCGGCTTTTCCGGTAGTCGAGGATCGAGCGCGTCACCGTCCGGACGGGACCCTGTTCGATGACGGAAGGACGGCCGGCCGGCCGGAATCTCCCGGCGATCTTCCGGTAACTGCCGCGTCCCGTACCCCACGAATCCGCCGCGTCCTCGATGACCAGCGGCTCGAGGAGCAGGCCGGCGAGAGCTTCTCCGGCAGGGCTCGCTCTGAGCGACGTGACCAGCCCGGTCGTCCGGTCGATGCGATGGGCGAGCGCGGAAGACTCGGGGACACGTACCGGAGGTACATGTCCCCTTTCGTCGTGTCCCCCCTCTTTGTGGTCGGCGTCGTGGAGGATGGCAGAGCCGGGACCTGAGCCGGGGACATGTACCTCCGGTACGTGTCCCCTTTCTTTTCCGACGGGCACTTCGAACGCTTTGAGAAAATATCGTGAGACGCCGACTCCCGGCAGGTCGTCGATGAAACTCACCCGCCGCCTCCAGCCGTTGAACGGCAGGAGCGCTTCGGGTCGCTCTTCCTGGCAGACGATCTCGCGTCCGTCGGCCCGGAAGAGACGCAGGCGCCAGCGGCCCTTCCAGAACGGCCTGTAGTCGGACATGGCCTCGAATTCGACGGGGGCGCGGCGGAGGGACGGGTTGGCGCTGAACACGGTGACGGGCAGGGCGGGATTATTGAGGCTGCCGCGGTTAAGGGAAGCCGCGGCCCGGAGGGCGTTCGAACGCACGATGTCCTCGGCCCGGCCGTACAGGTCGAGGGCGTCCCGCTCGGCCGGCTCGACGCAGGAGCCCGCGAGGATGTCGTGGAAGTCGTTGAAAATGTGCATGTTCCAAGCTTCTCCGAACTCGTTCTCGGGGAAGTCCGCCACAGCCAGCCACCAGGAGGCGGCCGAGAAGGCTTCGGCCTGGACGAGTCGCCCGAGGCTCGTAACCGCACGCCGCTTGACCCGGGAGAGGGAGGTATAGCAGCCCGTAAAACACCTCTGCAGGTCGCCGTCGAAAACGGGCGCGGCCGACGCGGCGTCTTTCACCGCTTCGTAGAACCTGTCCGGCGTGCTATGGACGACCCGGACCCGCGTTTCGCCGGCGATGAAGGCGTCGATGATGCGCAGGTCGCGGCGCGTCGCCCCGCCGCCGTGGTTGCCCAAGCCCCAGAACACGGGCACGTCGCGACCGAGTTCCAGGGCGAGCGCGACGCCGGCGCGCAGCCGGTCCTCGACGTTGTCCCGCTCGGTGTGGTAGAGCCCGACGGCGATCCGGTAGGCCGGAATGATCGTGCCGTCGACGCCCCGCCAGCGGTAGAGGTCTCCGGGAAGGCGGAGCTCGTGGGCTTGAGGCCGCATGTGGATGTACATCTCGTAGCCGGCCCGGCGCAGGATCTGGGGCAGGCCGCCACTGTGTCCGAACGAATCGAAGTTGTAGGCGACACGGGGAGCGGCGCTGAACCTCTCCCGGAAATAGCGCCGGCCCTGGGCGATCGTCCGGACGAGCGACTCCGTGCCGGAGAGGTTGACGTCGGGCTGGATGAACCAGCCGCCCGTGACGGCCCAGCGGCCGGACCGGACGTGGCGGAGGATCGCCTCGAACAGCGCCGGATCGAGCTCCTCGGCCCATTGGTAGAGAACGGCCTCGTTGTGACAGAAGACGAGGTCCGGATGCTCGTCGAGGATGTCGACGGCGTTGCGGAACGTCGCCAGCGCCTCGGACGCCCCTTCTTCCCAACGCCACTGCCAGACCGGGTCGAGATGGGCATTGCAGATCAGGTGGACCGTCGGCCTAGGCTCGGGGACACGTACCGGAAGTACATGTCCCCTTTCTTGTCCCCCTTCTTGCGGCCCTCCGTCCGTGTCATATTTCGTCTTTGCTCGGGAGATTCTTATACCACGTGAAATAAAGGATGACCGCGAGCCCGGCCGCGGCGACCACCCAGATCCCGAGCTGTTTCCAGTTGCGGAGGAAGAGGTAGAACGGCAGGATGGCCAGCGTGAACTGGAAGACGGCCGTGACCAGCCCGTTGAGCATGTCGATCCTCGGCATCTTGTCGTTGACCGGCACGAGCCCCCGGCGCTCACACTCCCGCCTGACCGGGCCCCAGAAGCCGAACGGCCTAACCTTGGCATAGAATTTGACCAGGACTTCCATTTCGGCCGGCTTGGTCAGCGCCGCCGCGGCGAGCGTCGCCGCGAGGCACAATCCCACGTCAGTGGCCAGGCTGGCCGAGGCGTGAAGGCCCTTGAGGAGGATGAGCCGAAGCGTGATCAGCCCCGCCGAGGCGCCCATGCCCCAGACGAAAGCCCTGGCCCCGAAACGCCAGTAGTGCCAGCGCAGGGTGGCCGGCACCAGGATGACCGTGACGACGACGAAGACCATGGTCTCCCAGGCCGTGACGATGTTCGTGAAGGACAGCGAGAAGACGAACCCGACCAGGACGGCGACGACCGAAGCCACCTGCCCCAGCCGAACGAGCTTTTTCTGGGTCATGTTCTTGGCAAAGTAGCGCTTGACGAAATCGTTGATGACGACCGAGCTCGTGACGTTGATCATGGCGCTGATCGTCGACATCAGGGCGGCCAGGAGCACGGCCATGAACAGCCCCCGCAGCCCCACCGGCATCTTCAGGAGGACAAGAGGCATGATCTTCTCGGCGTCGAAGCCCGCCTGCGACCCCAGGGTGAAAATCCCCAAAACCATGAAGGCACAGCCGAGCATCCAGCGCAGGTTGTAGCCGACCGTCCACATGCCGGCCGCGAGCTGGGCGTCGCGCGGCGAGCGCGTCGTCAGGAAGAACTGGAAGTCCCAGACGTTCGGCCCGGCGAGCAGCCGGAAGATCATCCAGAAAAAGCCGGCCGCCATGAGCGGTCCGAAAAGCCCGAAATGCTGGTAAGCCGGCGGTGTATCCGTCATGAAGCCCGTCCACAGCTTCCAAGTCGGGGCGAGCGAGAACCAGGCCGGATCCTTGTGGATGAACGTCGTCGCCGCGGGCTTGGCGAAAACCATGACGGCCAGGATGACGGCCCCGGCGCCGATGAGGAGGGTCTGGAATATGTCGGTCAGGATAACGCCGAAGAAGCCGCCCAGGGTCACGTAAACGCCGACAACGGCCAAGACAATGAGGGTCGCCTCCCAGCGCGGCAGGGGCAGAAACTCCTCGGCGAACTTGCCCGTCCCGACACTGATGAACATCAGGTTGCAGATCATCAGGACGAGGAGGAAGATCGACGAGGCCAGCCGGGCCGCTTCGGCGTCCTTGGTCGCGCCGAAGCGCGTTGCGTTCCACTCGGCGAAGGTCATCACCCCGGAGCGCCTGATGTACTTGGCCTGGAAGGCCATGTAGAACGAGATCATGAACCAGCCCCAGAAGATGTGCGTCGCCCACATCGACTTGAGCCCGAGGTAGAAGATGAGCCCGATCATCGACATCGTCCCGCCGATATCGATGTAGCTCGAGCACCCCGAAAGGCCCAGCATCCACCAGGGCACGTTCCGGTCGGCGAGGTAAAAGGAGTCGAGCTTTTTCGTCGCCCGCTTGCGGATGACGACGCCGACCATGGCCACCGCGATGAGATAGACCACGATGATGGCGAGGTCGACGGGATGGAGGTTCATGGGCGCCCTTTCAGCCGGGGAAATGTCCCTCCGGCACGCGTCCCCTCTTCGCGTTTCACGTCAAAAATGTATATCACCACGGGCCGCCCGGCGTCAACGGGCTCGCCATGGTCCTGATTGGCGAATTGACGAGTTCCTTTCTGTTGACGCTCATCCTGATGCTCGTCGTCTATTTCAAGGTCGTCCAGTTCCGCGGCCGGGCCTTGCGCGGCCGCTCCCGGCAGGCGGCAAAAGCCGCCCAGCCCGCCGAATGACAGCAGGAAATTCCTTTTTCCCGCAAATGACGTATTCTCCCCTTGACGCTGAATCGTAAATCGCCGCGAGCGGGGGAGATTAATTATTCAACATGCGAATCAATTTTTATATTTGGTTCAATATCCCCGCCTCTCCATTCAAATGCGCCCAGCTGTGCCCCTCCGCCGTAAATGAGTTTATAAGCTTTTGGGGGCAGAAGCACTTCGTCATCATCATAAATGATCAGATGATATGGAGTGCAGTTCCCGAAATAGAAATACCTGACTCTTTCATCTTCATGATTTATCAGATGGGCTCCCGCGGTGACATCCACAGGCATCCAACCATGATGTTCAAAATAGACCTGTGCCCATGAATGCTGAACATGATCCCTATCGGGCTGAACTCTCCATCCCCCTTGTGGCCTGGCTGGTATTTTATTGATCCGGCAAAGAGAAATGAATAAATTGGACTTCGCGCCACAATCCCCGCGCCTGTATTTTGCGGTATATTCTGCAGGATCTCCCAAAACAGGCTTTGGGTCGGTCCAGACGACATTTTTACAAATCCATTCGTATATTCTTTTGGCCTTCAAGTAATCGCTGGTCTCATTGGCTACGATTTCTCTGGACAGCCTTTTTAAATACGGTGTAAATATATTGCTCTCTGTTTCTTCCGTGTACCTTTGATAAACCTGGTCCGAAGTCTTGTAGGGTTGAATATCGCCGGGGCCGACCTTTTTATAATAGCCTTTCGATTCATATTCGTAGATGAATTGACAGATAAAAGTGGAATCGCTGATCGATGAGGGATTCTTCATGGGTTTGATCCAACCCTGAGAAGGTTTTGTGAAATAGTCCCTCCATTCCGTATTTGAGTTATTCCTTTTATCGATGACCTTTTCGAAATAGATCATTGAAGTCAAATCATCGCTTTTCGGAAGCGTTATATCAGTGATGCTTGATCGGCCTATCCTGATATTCGATTGAAATTTATTTTCCCGGACATATGGAATCCAAGCTTTCAATACGGATCGATCGGGTAACTTTCCTACGTCCTGAAAAAAGCTGAATCCCACGCTTATTTTTTTTGATAATATTGATTCGTTCTCGTAGGAAGCAATTGTTTCAAGCGGGTATTTGGAAGCATCCGCATCCTTTTTTTCTGGTATTTTTGCACGTTGGGCGGCTTCCTTATTTACCAGAAAGAGATCAAAAATACAGTTCGAGTAATATTTTTTATCGCCGTCGATCACGTAATGCTCAAGGCTGTAATCGTTCTCCCATTTGTTCATATCAACTTCCGACAAATCGGGAATCTTAGCCTTTAATTCTTTATAGACCGTATCATAAGATAATGTGTATTCTCTTTTTACCGCCTGAATATCGTTTAATATTTTTTGTAATATTTTAGTCTCACGCGCTGAAAGATTAGTCTTGTTCTGTAGTTTAAGATCGATTGTTTGAATTACTTTCGAAAACTCACCGTTCCGAGCCAATCGATTCAATTTTTCGGCTTCATTATGACATGAGACAAGAAGTGCTATTGCTATTACAGAGAAAGGCAATATTTTTCTCATGGCGGCTTTCATCTACTTTATCCTGATCGTGATGTCGGCCGAGGTTTCGAGCTTGAGGGTGACGCCGCCCTTGCCCGTCCCGAAGCTCACGGCCCGCCCGCCGGCGCTTCCGGAATCCCTCAAGGTGACGGGAATATCGGTGATGATCTTCCCGAACTCGGTCTTGGCCGTGCCCTGGACCTCGATCCCCGCGGGCAGCGTGATTTGGATGGGGTTGAACGAGGTCTTGATGTCGATGGCGCTTCCCGGCGGCAGGGCCTTGATCTCGTCGACATCGACCGAGCTTGACTCCCCCGCGATCGTGATCGATCCCGACGTCCGCCGGAGGACGACGTTCTTGAAAGAGTTCCTGACTCTCACGGCGCCGCCGATGTCCTCGGCCATGACGGCCGACGATTCGCCCTCGACCGTAAGCCCACCGCCGATGCGCCGGGCCTCGACGCCGTTGAACGATGTGACGATCGTCGCGCCCTCCTTGACATCCGCCACCGTAACCTTGGCCGATTCCGACCGGATCTCGAGCGACCCGCCGACCCCCGTAACGATGACATCCTTGAAGGACGATTTGATGACGACGTCCCTGTCGATTTCACGGACCGTCACGGCCGACGATTCGCCGTCCACGGTCAAATGACCGCGGATGCGCGACGCGGCGATCGACTGAAAGGAGCTTTTGATCGAGGCGTCGCCTCCGATGTCCTCGGCCGTGACGGCCGCGGATTCGCTCGTCAGCCGCAGTCCACCCTTGACGTTCGTGACCTTGACCGGCTTGAAACTGCTTTCGACGACGGCGTCCAGCGATACGTCGTCGACGGTCACGCCGGAGCTCTCGCCCTTGACCTCAAGACGGCCCCGGACGCCGCGGACGTCGATCGTCTTGAACGATGACGTGATCCGGCAATCTCCGGCGACGTCGGACCCGGCGATCCCGGCGCTTTCCGAAATCACCGCGAGCGGGCCGCCGATCTTCGAAAACTGGACGTCCTTGAAGCTGTTGCGGATATCGGTCCGGCCGGCGATCCTTTCGGCGCGGACTTCGCCGCTCTCGTTCCGGACGTCGATCGGCCCCCCGAAATCCACGACCCGGACCGAGGCGAAGCTGTTTTCAAGCTTGAGCTCCCCGCCGCAGCCCTCGATGCGGACCTCGCCGCTTTCGTTGC
>Ga0268276_1004331_pt1 | contig 10093 bp, 7 predicted proteins | sample saktaG_4_FD_190145 | JGI IMG/M metagenome (GOLD analysis project Ga0268276, IMG submission 190145) | Saline water microbial communities from Sakinaw Lake, British Columbia, Canada - sak_2010_1_5_45m | ecosystem: Environmental > Aquatic > Non-marine Saline and Alkaline > Saline ...
TTTATTCATTTTGTACTGTATGTTTAGAGGCATTAATGTCTAAGAAAAAAACACTTATACTTAATATAGATATAGGTTATGGTATCCACAAAAAATTCCTTAAAATGAGCAAATTTATTGTAAATAAGCCTAAAGAAATTGAAAAAATGATTAGGGATATAGTTGAGGATGAAAAAAAAGAGACAATAAGAGGAAACGATGAAAAAATAAATAAATTTATTACAAACGAAGTATATAAAGTCGACGGAAAAGTAAATGAGAGGATTATGGATAAAATAAATAAAGATTATTAATCATGCAAATGATATACTTAGAAATAATGCTTCAAAGAATTAATATTATTAGTTTACTCACAAGTTTAAGTCATTCTGTCCATCTCTTTTTGCTTGAATAGACCAATTATAATCTTTATCTTCTGCTTGGTTATTATACCAAACAATATAAGGCAGGCCCCATATACAGTTAAGGATACAACAAACACAGTTCCTCCATTCAATAAAAAGTTCCATTTTGCAATCCCAACATCAAACACTCTTATGCCTCTTAGAGCAAAGCACACCATTAAAAAGATTAAAGAAGACAAAACAATCTTTGCATTATTCAAAATATTCACTTTTATTGTTATTTCTTTCAAAACCTCCTTCAAGCATAAAGCCATTATCAGCAGGTAGCAGATGCTTGTGGCAACTGCTGCTCCAATATTCTGGAACATGCTAATCAAAATCAAATCCAAAACAATATTTGCTATCCCTGCAATAACAATAATAATACTACTCTGCTTTGGCTTTCCTGTTGACCAGAGCATATGGAACAAAAACATGTTAAATATCTTTATAATAAATGTAAAGCTAAATATTTTCAAGATAATGCCTGACTCCAAAAAAGCAGAGCCATACACCAAGGAAACTAACTGGCTTGAAAAAGCAAAAAAAAACATAGAAAAAGGAAGCACAAAAACAAGCGTGTTGTTAAAAATAAAATTTATCAGCCTTGACAACTCAGCTTTCTTGTTTGCATGCCAAAGCCTTGCAAATAATGGAAAAGTTATCATTGATAATGGAACAATCAGTATCATTAAAAGGCTTGCAGCAGCAAAGCCAGATGAGTAATAAGCAACATTCTTTGCGCCAATAAACAGCTGAATCAAAAATAAGTCTGTATGTGAAAGAAGCATAGATGACAAGCTCCCAATCATGACTGCGCTTGCATATTTGAAAACCTCTTTTCTTAAATCACTTCCCCTATAAAATTCAGCCATTAAAATATCATTGTGCTTTATAAAAAACAAAAATGAGGAAATAAGGCAAACAATAATCATTGAAACCAGGTAGGCAAGCACTGGCACCTTGTATGACTCAATAAAGCTAAAACCAACAAAAGACATAACCAATATCAAAAGCCAGTTAAGAAACTCAAAAAATTTTGAGATCCTCTGCTCCTGAAGAACAGTAAAGAAAGCACAATTTGATCTATAAACTGTGCTAACAATCCAAAAAACAAGAAAAAAATCAAATATATATCCAATATTGCCTTCATTCTTATATATTCCAGAAACAATGACCCCCTTAAGAAAATATAAAATCAGCCCAAGAATGATTGACATAAACAATTTGAATCCCCAATCAATAAAGAATAATGTCTTGATTTTTGATTTATTGTTATGCACAATATATTTATTGGCAAAATAGTTGGTAGCTGAAGTCAATCCCCAGTCACGGAGAAACTCAAAAAAACCAAAAAACGCAAACAAGCCGTAAAACAGCCCGTAATCCACAAGAGTTAAATTGCGCGCATAAATCATTCTGACAAAAAAGCTAATTGGAATAATTAATAAGGTCAGAAAATAGACTTTTGCTGTTTCCTTTGCTATTTTTTTGTAGTCTGTCATACACCAACAAAATATTCAAAATCTTTATAAAGTTAATGATTTTTCCAAAAAAAGGTTAAGCAAGATGTATAATAAAATTAACAAGAGAGATATCATCATAATACTATGCCTTTTTATGTTGGCCTTTCTTACAAAGCTGCCAACAATAGGCTATCCAGTAATGGGGGATAGTGCTTCTTATGCTGAACTGACGGAAAGCATAGTATATAACTACACTTATTCAAGCCCAATTTCCTCTAGCAACAATATGCCTCATGACACTTATCCTTCGCTTTATCCTCTTTCCAGTTCTATATTTTTGATGCTGTCCAAAAATGTTGTTTTATCTCTTAAATTATCAACTATTTTGTGGAGCAGCCTTGCAATAGTCTTAGTTTACCTCTTTTCAAGAAAAATAAAGTTCAACAGATTTGAAAGTACAATGACCTCATTATTAGTTTTATTTAATCCCTGGTTCTTTTATTTTGCAGGAGTCCAGGCATGCTCTGAGGGACTGACAGTTTTTTTGATAATGCTTGGTATCTTTATGTTTATGTTCAAAAAGAACAGCATATGTTATGGTATTGCAGGATTGTCATTTGGGCTTGCTGTTCTTGCAAGATACCCCTCAGCAGTATTTCTGCTTCCTTTCTTAATCTATTGTTTTATTATGATTCTAAAAAAGAAAAACATAAAGAATAACCTAACATTTGCACTTCTTTCAGTATTGCCTGTTAGTATCTGGCTCATACGCAACCTGCTTATTTTCAATAAAATTCTGCCAGGGGGTTATACAAGTGTAGCAACAGCGTTAGATAAATCATTATTTTATTTTATTTTAAATTTAGCTAAACAGTTATTTGTCATTACGCCTGCGGCACTTACAATCTTATTTCCCTTTGCTATAATAGGAATAATCAATATTTTTAAAGAAAAAAAGCTAGTGTGGAAATTATTTCTAACTGGATGCTGTATAAACTACTTGCTTTTCTCATGGTGGTATCTTATTGAAACAAGTATAATGTTAAGGTTTTTCATACCAGCAATTCCATTATTGACTGTTTTGTCTGTTAAAGGGTTATTTAGCATAAAAAGAATTAGCTATAACACTAAAAAAATAATTATGGGTATAACTCTTATTGTGTTTATCTTTGCCACTATGTTCCTTAATTATGGCTTTTTCAAGGACAAAACAGATAATATAATCAAGTTTAGGCCAATATATACCCAGAAATCATACCACCGGGCACAGGCAATAAATTGGATAAACACAAATGTTCCGGAAAACTCAATGGTTATAAGCAGGTTTGATAATGTAGACCTCAAAGTGCGCATTGATCAATATATTCCATCCCTTCTCAGAAATGATTTAGAATATGCAATCATAGAAAATGATTTTGAGCCACGCATTAAAGAATATTTTCTGAGCTATTGCTTAAAAGAAAATAAAGATTACTTAAATCAAAAAGACATTTACTTCATATCAGAACTTACTGCAATAGAATCTAAAAAAGCAATAACAAAAGAAACTAATCAAAGCCTTGCCCTAGAAGAAATGTTTAAGTCAAAACAAGAACCTATTGTTTATATCTATAAGGTTACTAAGAATTAATAAGAGAATATAAAAAATGAAGCTTTCAATTATAATTCCAGTTTATAATGAAGAAAAAACCTTATTAAAGCTCTTAAAAAAGGTTGAAGAAGTAAATTTGCCTTCTTTTAAAGGAAAAGTAATAGAAAAAGAAATAATTCTGGTTGATGACTGCTCAAAAGACAAAAGCAGGGAAATATTGAAAAAAATCGAGAAAAAACATAAAGTTCTTTATCATAAAAAGAATATGGGCAAAGGAACCGCCCTAAGAACCGGCCTTGAACACATAACCGGAGATATAATCCTTATCCAGGATGCAGATTTAGAATATAACCCTGAAGATTATCCTAAGTTAATCAAGCCAATACTTGAAGGAAAAACAAAAGTGGTTTATGGTTCAAGGTTTAAATCAAAAAAAGGTCATTTTAAAAAAATGCATCTTACATACATGTTGCATTCTGTAGGCAATTGGGGCTTAACTCTAATCACAAGCATTTTATTTTTTACTAAGCTTACAGACATGGAAACCTGCTATAAGGTTTTTACAAAAGATGTTTTGAATAAAATTGGAAAACTTAGAGCAAAGCGTTTTGATTTTGAGCCAGAAATAACTGCAAAAATACTAAAAAAAGGATTTAAAATAAAAGAGGTTCCTATAAATTATTACTCAAGAGATTTTAGTGAAGGCAAGAAGATAACATGGAGAGATGGAATTAAAGCTGTTTGGTATATCATTAAATATAGGTTTGTCGATTAAATTAAGCTGTTAAAAACTTTAAAAAGATGATAAAAGAAAAGATATTCAAAAATAAATTAAAATATTTTTTATATTTTATTTCAATATTTCTTTGTATAATTTCTTTAGTATCATCTTTTTATCTTACCCCTTTTTTTATTCATAATTATTGTACAGCAAATCTTCCTCAAGGTAGTTCTCTTGAACACTGTAATTATGAAAACTTTTCTGGAATACAATTAAAACTAATTGCTTTTGCTTTTATTTGGCTTTTAGTTTTTTTATTTTTACTTGTGTTTAACAAAGAGTTGTTTTCTATAAAAATAGATACAAAAAAGATTCCAAAATTTTTTTATAAAATAAAAAAAGATTATAAAAAAAATAAAATTCATTACTGGTTTCTATTTGTTATTATACTTTTGGGGATCTTAGTGAGAGTTTATTACTTAAATATCCCAATGAAGACAGATGAATCTTCTACATATGTTTGGTATGCTTCTTGGCCGGCTTATATTTCTCAATCTCTTTATACATATCCAAATAACCATCTGTTTCATACACTCTTGGTTAAAGTGTCAACAGCCATTTTTGGTAGCTCTGAAGTAGCTATAAGGCTGCCTGCATTTATATTTGGGATCCTTAACATGTTTATTTCCTATTACCTAGGAAGAAAGTTTTTTAATAAGGAAATTGGAATATTACTCTGTTCCTTTGTAACAATTTCAGGATATTTCATAGAATACTCTATTGAAGCAAGAGGATATTCAATAGTAGCATTTTTTGCAATAGCCTCTATAATTATAGCAAATAGAATATTAAACAAAAATAAGTTAAAGAGTTGGTTATTACTAGCTTTATGTTTAGCTCTAAGTGTTTATACTATTCCCTCAATGATCTATTTTGTAATAATTATTTATTTATGGGTTATTTACGAAAAGAGGTTTAATTTATTAGATAAGAAGTTTTTGAAAAACCTTATTATATCCTCAATGCTTTTATTAATATTAATAACTGTCTTATATTACCCAGTAATACTCATTTCTGGTTTGAATAGCATTATTAAAAATAAAGCTGTAAAATCATATTCATTTAGTTATGTATTAAATAATTTATTTCCCTATTTAGATAAATTTGTAAAATCTCTTTACCTCAATTTTCCTTTAATAAATGCTTATGGCTGGATTATTTTTTCTTCTGTAGGACTAATATTAGCTAATATAATTAATAAAAAAAATAGGATTGTTTCTTTACTAAATTTGTTTATTCCAATAATCCTAATTTTAATGATTTTACAAAGAGTTCTTCCATTTGTTCGCACATATCTATGGGTATTCCCTATATTTTATTTGCTGTTGTCTATTTTCTTTTATTATATTTTTGATTGTTTATTCAAAAATAAGAAAAATGTTATGTTAAATATCTTTTGTATTGTTATTGTGCTCTTAGGAGTGTATAATTTTGGTAGTATTTATAAGAACAATTTTAATTATTTAGGGGATACAAGACTAGTATATAACTATTTAAACGAAAAATTAGAAAACAATTCTTGTATTGTGCTATTTAACATTTCTCAAAATCCTTATGAGTATTACTTTACTAAAGAGTATTTTAGAGAAATATATTGCAAGAAGGGTAAAGAGTATGATTTAATTTATGGAATAATTAATCCAGAATTATCTTTAAATAATGAGAATTATAATTATTTATCCAATTATGCAGGTACTAAAGTAAAATCCTTTGATAAAAATGATATCTGGCTTTTTATAAAATTAGAAAATAAAAGTTAAACTTTATTTTGAGTTAAACCAATCACCTTTAATGTTTATTTTCTTTTATTTATCTACATAAGCCCAAGTATTTAAGTAAAACTCAAAATACCCTAATTTAATTTTACTCTTATCAAACCCAGCATTCACAAAATATGAAATTAGAGATGAATGAGAATATGTACTTTTATGTTCTTCCATTTCTTTTTTGCTTACCAATCTTAACTTAGCCATAATTCTAAGTATTTTATCTGTCCAAGGACAGGGAGTAGTTAAGATGAGTCTTCCACCAATTTTGAGCACTCTTCTAATTTCTTTAAGAATATCTGTTAATTTATCTGGTTCTATATGCTCAAAAACAGCTAACATAGTTATAACATCAAAATAATTATCATTAAAAGGCAGTTTAATATTTTTTTCTATATCAAATCTTTTCAAGTTTATTTTTTTAGTTATAATATCATTGTTAACAAATGGATCTATACCAAACTTATGAGCAAATTTTGTATGAATAAGAAAGAAGGGAATTGTTCCGCAACCAATATCTAAAATTTTACCTTTTCTTAAACTTGAAGGAATGAATTTGTTTGCTATTCTGGCTCTTTTTTTCGCAAGAAATTTTTCAAGAAGACCATATCCTCTTGTTACATTTGTGTTTGTCATAACAACCTATTTAATGGCTTTTTATATATAATTTTCTATTAACTAGTTTTTTGTTATATTATTTATGCAAACAATTGGATATGCTGTTCATTTATGCTTATTTACGAAAAGAGCTTTAGTTTATTAGATAAGAATCTTCTGAAAAATTGATTTTAGAGGAATATCAAAAACAAAAGAAATTATGTTATAATACAAAACTAATTATTAGTGAAAGTATTAAAAACCAATTGAACAATATCAAAAAATGATTAGTTCTTTATAACTTATTTATTAAGATAGCAAAATTTATATCTTGAAATATGGAACTAAAAATAAAAAACTATTTAAGTAAATTCTATTCTTAGTAACAAAATGACAAAAAAATTGAATGCTGGCTTAGATGTATTATTGATATCTCCACCAGTATTCTATGAGGATTCTGACAATATTTGGAAGGAAATAAATTCTAATTTTCCGCCTTTAGGTCTAGCAAGTATTGCAGCATGTGTTAGGCAGAAAGGTTATTCTGTAAAAATTATTGATTGTAATATAGTTTCCCCCTCATTACATTCTTTTGAAAAGTTTTTCAAAGAAAAAATAGTAGAAAAATATGCATCTATTCGTTTTATAGGCTTAACTGCAATGACACCTACAATAAAAAAAGCATATAAAATTGCAGATATCTGTAAGATCTATTTTCCTCAAGCAACAGTTGTATTTGGGGGTGTTCACACAACTTTTCTTTATGAAGAAGTTTTACAAAAAAAATCAGTAGATTTGGCAGTTATTGGTGAGGGGGAAATAACTTTTCAGGAGATTGTCTCAGGTAAAAAACTAAAAAATGTAGATGGAATAGCATACAAAAAGAAAATAAATGGAAAAATAAAAATAGTACAAACAAAGGATAGGCAAAGAATTTCTGATTTAAATAGTTTACCTATGCCTGCATATGATCTTCTGCCAATTTTAAAATATCGACCAGCAAAAGGAACATACAAACGGTTGCCTGCTATGAGTATGATTACATCAAGGGGGTGTCCAGGTAGGTGTACTTTTTGTAGTAAAACTTTAGGAATGAAAATGGTCTTTAAATCTGCAGAAACTATATATAAAGAGATTGAATTTTTAGTGAAAAGATATGGGATTAAACAAATTCTCTTTTATGATGATACTCTCACAGTTTATAATGAAAATGTTCATAAGCTGTGTGACTTAATTATAAAAAATAGACTTAATATTTCTTGGACTTGTTTTGCTCGAGTAGATTTTGTAGATTACAATTTACTCAAGAAAATGAAAAGAGCAGGATGTCATCAAATAATGTATGGTGTAGAAAGTATAGACAAAAGAGTGTTAAAAAATATCAATAAGCATATTAATATAAAACAAGTTATTAATGCAACTAAATGGACAAAAAAAGCAAGGATAGAATGTCGTTTAGCTTTTATGGTAGGAAATCCTGGAGATAACTTAAAAAGTATTAAAAAAAATATAACATTTGTTAATAAATTGAATCCTGATTTACTTATTGTTAATATTACTACTCCTTTTCCAGGCACAGAAATGTATAAATGGGCAAAAAGTAAGGGTTTAATTTTAACATATGATTGGGATGATTACAATCTCTCAACACCTGTGATGAGATTAGAAAATCTAACTTCATCCCAAATTAAGGATTTATATAAGTTGATGTATAAGCGTTTTTATTTTAGACCCAAATATATTTTTGGAATGTTTTTTAAAATAAGGCATTTAAATGATATTCTAACCCTTTTATCTGGAGCTAAATCCCTTATTTCGTTTTCTAATATTTCGTTGACACATAGAAAAGGTTGTAATTAGTTTCAATAAAAAGTAGATTGTTTACCTTATACTATTTAATCACTAAAAATTATTTAAAATAATATCAGAATCTTTGTTAATTTCTTTTTCAGTTATGAAGTTCTGGGAAATTGTGTCGTAATGTTTTTTGGGGTATTTCTTTAATGAAGTGTAATAACCTGTAATTCTAACTATTCTTTTAAGAAAAATAGTCATTTCTTTACCACATGTTATACATATAAGATTATAATTCTTTTAAGGTTTTGTAGTCTTCTAGGTAGAAAATCAATCTATGCACATCAAAAATAAAAAACTTTATATAATGGCTATTATTCATTTAGTATTTAAGAGGTAAATATGAACATATTAATAACAGGCGGTGCAGGTTTTATAGGGTCTCACTTATGCGAGTTTCTTTTGAATAATGGCAATAAAATAATCTGCTTAGATAACTTCTTTACAGGCCGCATAAAGAACATAAAGCATTTAGAAAATAATCCTAATTTTAAGGTAATTTCACATGACATAACACAGCCATTAAGAAAAGTCATCAAAGAGCATATTGACCAGATATATAATCTTGCATGCCCTGCTTCTCCAGTTCATTACCAGTTTGACCCGATAGACACTATTAAGGCAAACACTCTCGGAGTAATAAATGTGCTTGAGTTTGCAAGGCTTAATGGCTCAAGGGTTTTGCAGGCCTCAACCTCAGAAATATATGGAGATCCAGAACAGCACCCACAAAAAGAAACCTATAGGGGAAATGTAAATACTTTAGGTCCAAGGGCCTGTTACGACGAGGGCAAAAGGGTTGCTGAAACATTATTCATGGATTACCATAGAAAATACAATTTAGATATAAGGATTGTAAGGATATTCAATACCTATGGTCCAAGAATGGCTGAAAACGATGGCAGGGTAATATCTAATTTTATCGTACAAAACCTAAAAAACAAAAATATAACAGTCTTTGGAGACGGCTCCCAGACAAGAAGTTTCTGCTATGTTAAGGATTTAGTTGAAGGATTGTATAAAATGATGAATCAGGATTACCTAGGACCAGTAAACCTTGGCAATACAAACGAAACAACAATAATTGAAATTGCCAAGAAAATAACAAACTACACAAAAAGCTCTTCAAAAATTATCTTTAATTCATTGCCAGAGGATGACCCCAAGCAAAGGAAGCCTGATATCTCCTTGGCAAAAGAAAAACTTAACTGGGAGCCAAAAACAAGCTTTGAACAAGGTATAAAAAAGACAATAGAATACTTTAAGTCATCTCTTTCTTAAATACCACCAGATAATTGAGGAAAACCTTCCAATAATCTTTACTTTACATTCTGTTAACAATTTGTTAACTATACTTTATTATTTATAGAACTATCTTCCAATGCCCTTATATATTATTCCTAATGAAACTATGCCTTTTTTGTCAAGGCAGTTCTTTCCGTCAATAACCACTTTAATGCCTTTTTCTTTTAACTCAGCTGGCCTTAGTGCCTTGAACTCAGGATGGTCTGTTGCGATGACAATGCAATCTGCATCAAGGGCCTCATCAAGATTATCAACTGTGGACTTGCCAAGAATATAAGGGTCAAACACCTTTAAATCAGCCCCTAATTTTTTAAGCTCATCAATAATTTCAAGAGCAGGGCTTTCCCTCA
>Ga0268276_1004332_pt1 | contig 10091 bp, 8 predicted proteins | sample saktaG_4_FD_190145 | JGI IMG/M metagenome (GOLD analysis project Ga0268276, IMG submission 190145) | Saline water microbial communities from Sakinaw Lake, British Columbia, Canada - sak_2010_1_5_45m | ecosystem: Environmental > Aquatic > Non-marine Saline and Alkaline > Saline ...
CGCTGGGCTGCACAGTCAGCTACGGCGGCAGTTACGAGGCGCAGCAGTCAGCCGCGCGCCGGCTGACATGGCTGGGGCTGGTACTGTTGCTGGCGATTCTCCTGCTGCTAGGCTATTCTTTGCGCAGCTTCAAGGCCGCATTACTGGTGCTGTTGAACCTGCCGCTCTGCCTGATCGGCGGTGTGGCGGCGGTGTATCTGGCGAACCCAGCGCCGCTGGCGGCCAACACCCGCGCGCTGTTCGGCCACGGCGACTACGTGGCGCCGGTCTTGTCCGTGGCCGCGCTGGTCGGGTTCGTGACCGTGGCCGGCTTCGTAATCCGCAACGGGCTGCTGCTGCTGAACCGCTACCGCGACCTGCAGGCGGCGGGCATGAGCGTGCAAGAGGCCGTCATGCACGGCTCGCTAGAGCGCATGGCGCCGATCATCATGACCTCGCTGACCACGGTTCTGGGTCTTTTACCGATTGTGCTGGCCTATGACAAACCCGGCGGGGAGCTGTTGGCGCCCTTGGCCACGGTGCAGTTCGGCGGACTGGTCGGCGCGACCCTGCTGAACCTGCTGGTGCTGCCCGCCGCCTACCTTTTGGCCTTCAAGCCCAAGATATAAAATGCTCAGGAGTCAGGGTTCAGACCGCGTCAAAGTAGTTCGCGGATTTGATTGGCGGCGCGTATAAGTTTCTCAAGCTTGCCGTAATCTTCCGCCTCCAGGCAGGCCTTGAATGCCTGCAAGCGTTCGGAAAATGCCTCGATCGACTGCAACACCTGCTCGCGGTTGTGGCGGAAGATCGGCACCCACATTTCCGGCGAGCTTTTGGCAAGGCGCACTGTGGAAGCGAAACCGCCGCCGGCCAGCCGCGGCACGGCGTATCCGGCCTTTTCTTCGGTCTGCACAGCCAGCGACAAAGCATAGGCCGCGACATGCGACAGGTGTGAGACATACGCCGCGTGGCGGTCGTGCTGATCAGAGGTCATGAACTCAAACTTCATGCCGACGGCATGAAAGATTTCTAGCGCAGTCTTGCAGGCATCCGGTGCGCTTAATTCCAGATCGCAGAGCAACACAGTCTTGCCCCGAAACAAATCTTCGAGCGCGGCATCCGGCCCGGCGTTCTCCGTGCCGGCCATGGGATGTGCCGCCACATAACGCGCTCGGTTGGCGTGGCCGCGCACAGCCGCTGCGATCCTGAATTTGGCAGAGCCCAGATCTATGACGGTCTGTTCGGGGCGTACGGCATCCAGCACAGACGGCAGCATGGCCTCGATAGCGTCGACCGGCGCGGCCAGCAGCAGCGCCTCGCTGTGTTGCAAGGCTTCCGGCAGGGTCACCACACGGTCAACCAGTTTAAGCTCCAGCGCGCGCCGGGCGTGTTCCGCCGAGGTCTCCACACCCAGTAGCCCGCTGGCCAACCCCGCTTTGCGCAGGTCTTTGGCAAAAGAGCCACCGATAAGGCCGAGCCCGATGATTGATATCCGCATGTTTCTAATACCCGTTATTCCGTTTGAATTTGTGACGTTTCTAACGATCGGACACAAGCGTCAGCTCGCGGCTTCTGTCAAAATATCAGACCGCTGCGCGATGTTTTCAAGATGGCGCACAATGTTGTCGACCGCGCCGATCACCTCGACATAGACCAGGCCGCGTTCGGGAGTGCAGGATCCTTTCTGGAGACGGTCAACATGATTTTGCATCGATTTTTGCGCCAATTTTTCCAGATCTTTGACCACCACTTCCACGGCCTTTGCCAGCAGGCGGCCGTCTTGCAGACTTTCACGGGTAAGGTCTGCGATGATCGTGGCTTTTTCCATTAAGACATCCAACTCCTTGCGGGCGGTTTCCGAGAGCCGAGTTGAAACCGAAGCCTGTGAAACCGAACGCTTGGCAACCAGCAGTGCCAGATCGGAGATGCGTTCGGCATCGTTTACGCAGTGCATCAGCACCGGTATTGCGGCGGCCTGTTGCTCAGAAAGCTCCTTGCGTGTAAGTTGGACCAGATAGTCCATAATGGCCGCTTGGGTTTCGTCGACCTGGTCCTCGATCTTCTGGATAGCGTTAATATCCGCGGGAACGCTGTTCTTGTAACCGCGCAGTGCCACTGCGGCTGCGTTCCAGGCGGTCTCGGTCATATCGCCGAGCGCGCGCATCGCGCAGAACAACGCCAGGGGAGGCGTGTTGAGCAGATTCATTTCCAGATTGACGGTACGGGAAGTGACTTTCTTGCCAGGCAGGATATGCTCACATATCCAGGCAAGTATGCCTATGAAGGGCGTCATGATCAAGACGTTGGTGACGTTGAAGAGCGTATGCGCCATCGCCACATGACGTCCGACATTTTCTCCGCTGAACACATCGCCTGATGTTACATTGTTGACAAGGAACAGGAAACAGGGAACGTCTTTGGTTGAAACATAAAAAGTCAGGATCAGAACGGTCGCGCCGAGGATATTGAACATCGAATGCGCCAAAGCCGTCTGCCGGGCAGTGCGGTTGGCATTAATGGAGGCGAACATGGCGGTGATGGTGGTACCGATGTTATCTCCGAGCACGATAGGTATGGCGGTCCAGACCGAGACGAGGCCGCTGTTGGCAAGGGCAATGGTAAGGCCGATAGTGGCAGAGCTGCTCTGCACCAGGATCGTAAGCGCAGTGCCGATACCGACAGCACCCAATACCGAGCCAAGGGGCATATTCGCGCCGGCAGCGGCAGGCATGCAGTCGAAGGTATGGAAAAACTGGACGAAGGTTGGAAAAGCGCTAATGGCCTTAAGCTCGTTCGACATCAGCGTCATGCCGAAAAACAAGAGCCCGAAACCTAGGATCGAGCGCGCGACACCTTGCAACATTCCCTTGCGGGTGACTATAAGCAAGATCACACCTATTATGGTGGCGGGCAGAGCCAGTCCATCCAGCTTGAAGGAGACCATCTGGCCGGTAACGGTGGTGCCGATGTTTGCTCCGAAGACCACTCCTATGGCCTGCCGCAAGGTCAGCAGTCCGGCATTCACGAAACCGACAGTCATGACAGTGGTGGCGCTGGAGGACTGAACCAGAGCGGTCACAAAAGTTCCGGCCATGATAGCAGTGACTCGATTACGGGTGATGTACGCCAACACCGTCTTCATCTTATTGCCAGCCACTTGCTGCAGACCTTCGCTCATCAGCGTCATGCCGAAAACGAATATGGCCAGGCCGCCCAGCACCGCGATGATAACGCCAGTGGCGCAAATGGAGATCGCTTCGCCAAAGAAAGGACGGATGAAGAAGCCGCGCTGCGGGTCAGACACCGCGACGCAGATCTCATACCGGCCGGTGGCGCTAGGGTCGGTTTTTAGGCCGACCTCGGCTACGCCGGCGACATCGGTCAGCACCATGTTCTTGGTGAGATGTCCTGATTTGCCGGGTTGGCGCGCAAGCGTGAAAAACACCTGCACCCCCGATAGCGGCTTTAGCCCGGGGCCGGACAGTCTGACCCGGAAGGGCTTGGCAAGCGTGTCCCCCGCCGCAATCTCCTGACGGTCGTTTTCGATAACCGCGCCAACAACGAAACGCAAGCGTTTCCTGATTTCCGGGTTTTCAGCGCAGAAAACATCCAGATATTGATCCCCCAGCATGCTACCGAGCTTCACGCTGAACTCCAGGTTGCCGCCAGCGTCAGTCGTTCCTTCCGAAGGCGTCGCTTCAATTCCGGAGTTCGCATCGACCGGCTCAACCACGAGTTTTATCCCGCCCATGGAATGTGGCGCGCCCTTACCGCCCAGCAACCCGGGGATGACCGTGCTGAGCAGCTCGACGCGAACATTCTTTGTCAACGTCTCACCGGGAAAACCGAGCTGCGTCTCAGGGGTCATGGAAATAATCTTATTCGGTTCCAAACCTCTGGGCATGCGATCGCAACCTGAAAACGCCAACGCAGACAGGATGGCTGGTATAACATATAAGCAGCAGAAAAACCGTCCGAAAAAGGGCATGGCGCATCCTTTGTCTTTTTTGGCAAACAGTGAACAATGATAGATGCTGGCCTGCCAATAAACCATCAAAAAACAGGCCGACGCGCAAAAAACCGATATCCGCGCCGCACGGTTTTGCAAGGCCGTGTTGCTTTTGCCGGCCTGCCTGATATTATGTTGGCCATGCAAGCGTTCTCCGGTCACGGATCGCACACGGATGATTACACTCCGTGGCGCGCAACAAAATTTTATGTGCCACTGCTGATACAGGCGATTTCTCAGAGTCTCACTTATCCGCTGGTGGCGGCAGTAGTGTCGCACGGCCGCAACGGAGTTGTCGATCTTGCGGCCTTCGCGCAAGGTCAAGCGGTCATGTTCGTGATCGTCGCGCTCAGCGGAGGTATGTTGACCACCGGCATGGTGTTCGGCAGAAGCGCGGAGGGGTTCCGTCAATTCAGCACACTGAACCGAAATTTCTGCCTGATCCTTACTCTGATTCAACTGTTGCTCTATGCGCCACCGTTAAACACCTTGATTTTTAAGACCATGCTGGGGTTGCAGAATCCGATGGCTTCCGTGGCCGGCGAGGTCCTTTTCTTAAGCGTGCCCATGCTGATCTTGGTAGTTATGCGCAACCAGCCGTTGGTGGCGCTGTATAACGCGCGAGCTGGTCTGGCCGTGAACCTGACCACCCTGTTCCGCATAGGCATGACTGTGGCACTGGTTCCGCTCTTTGTGAGCCAAGGGTGGACCGGGCACCGTATGGGAGTGTTAGCCATAACGCTGCCGATAGCCATCGAGACCCTGATAGCTTACCGCATGGCCCGACCGTTCGTCAGGCAACTTCAGCCTGAGGAAGAGCCGTCGGTGGGCATTAAAGGCCAGTTCCTGTTCAGTATACCGCTCTCTTTCGGCGGCGTGCTGCTCGCAGTCTCGGGGTTCATGATCGGCGCTTTCATAGCCCGTGCGCCGGAACCGGCCCGCATGTTGCCCATTCATTACATAACCATGGGGATTGTCAATCCAGTCGGCTTCGCCGCGCTGCGCATGCAAACGGTGGCGATCTCTTTCCCGCCGCGCGACAAGCTCGATCACCGGGTCTTTCGGTTCGGCGTGGTTTCGGGTTGTCTGCTGTCACTAGTGCCGCTGATAGGCCAGATACCCGCCGTGGCGCACTGGTATTTCGGATCGATCCAGAACCTGCCCTGCATCGACATACCGCTAGCCATGCGCGCCATGCTGCTGGTAACGATACTGCCGATACTGCAATCCCTGCGCGGCCATGCGGAAGGCCTAGCCGCCTGGCGTCGCCGGCCGAACGCGGTGCTGGCTGGTCAGGCCATGTTCCTGGCCTCGCTGGTCTGCACACTTTTCATCATGCTTAACATGGCGGTTGGAGGTTACATGATGGGCGTTATAGCGATTCTCACGGCCGTGAGCATGACCTTCCTTACGATCCGGCTGGGGTTGCTATGGGCCGAAATGGAGGATACTTTCGGACGTGCGCCGCGTTATGTCCGAAACGTGGAAGGCTGACGGCGCCATTGCGTACCGAGAATCTTCGCGCGCTAACTTTTCAGCAGCAGATCCATCAGGCCGGAACCCCGGAAGCGGCCGAGCGCGCCTTGCGGCGCGGATATTTCGTCAAAACTCTCTATGCCGTCCGGCTCCACGTCGGGCTGATAGACCGCCACCGGCACAGGCGTGCGGGTGTGCTTGCCGGTGGCCAGCGGCACCGGATGGTCGGGCAGCACACAGTACGCCACATCCGGCCCTGCCGCCTTCATGACACGGCCCACCAGCCGCCGGTCGAAATCCTCGATGGCCCGAATCTTAAGTAGCAAATCTTGGGCGTGCGAAACCTCGTCGATGGCTTCGACATGCACGTATATAAAATCGTAGCCGTCCGCCAGCGCCTTGAGCGCAGCATCGGCCTTGCCTTCGTAATTGGTGTCGATGTAACCGGTGGCGCCGGGCACCCGGATCACATCCATGCCCAAGCAAGCTCCTAGGCCGTTGATCACGTCTACCGCCGAAATCACCGCCGCGCGTACACCGTACCTTTCGCAAAGGTTGTGGAGCGCCCCAGCCTTGCCGCCGCTCCATGGCCAGATGTTGTTGGCCTCGCGGCCTGCCAGGACTTTGGCAGCGCGCTCGATCAGTTCGCGCAGCACATCCGCAGTGTGTATGCCCTCGTTCGATTTGGTGCGCGGCATGTGTTTGGCCACGGTCTCGCCGTGATTGTCGTCGGGCTTGTCGTAAGAGATGTTCGCGCTGAACTCTGAACCTGACAGGACCAGCAGGTTGCGGTAGCTGACACCAGCATAAAAGCGCACCTTTTCACTGCCTAAGTTCTCATTCAAAAGCCGCACTGCCTCTTCCGCGTCAGCCTGTAATATATGGCCGCCGGAAAAATCCCGCAGTATGCCGGCAGCATCGACCGACACGAGGTTCATACGAAAAACGATGTCATCCGGCCTCAGTTTAATGCCTTGGCCGACAGCCTCCAACGGCCCTCTCCCGCACATCTCAGTGGCCAGATTGCACCCCAGCACCGACATGTTGGCTACATCGCTCGATGTCGGAAACCCGTCCGGCAGGGTTAACATCGAGCCGCTGCGTCCGAGGCGCGCTATGGCATCCATATGGTGGGTTTGGGCAACCTGCAAAGGGGTGCGCCTGCCTAGTTCGGCCACTGGCTCGTCGGCCATGCCGTCGCCGAGAAAAAGAACGGTCTTGTATGGTTTCATGACGGGGGTGTAGTCTCGCAAAGACTCGCCCCCGTGTCAATGCGATAGGCTTTTTATCGCTGTTACTTGGCCATAAGACACTTATCCGGCATGACGACAGTTCCGGCCTTGGCCTGCTTGGAAAGACCTGATTTGACCGAAACGCCGTCAACGCGCCCGATCTGTCCAGTGAACTTTCCCAACTCGTCGGTAGTGGCCTCCACCACCAGCGTGATGACCGCAATATGTTTTTCGCGGCACGGCAACCCCACCCGAGCCAGTATAAGACCGGAGTGTTCCGATATGATATGGTTCACCGCATCAACACTGTCGTGTTTTTCCAGTATAATCCCGACAAACCCGATCCGCTGCTCCATAACACATTCACCTCACGCGCGCTTTAGCTCGGCACTGCGCTCCGCCGCAGCCGCCAGCGTCTTGCAAACAACCTCGCGCATATCCGACAGTTCCAGCACGGCCAGACCTGCCGCAGTCGTACCTTGCGGCGAGGCCACCGCCTGCATGAACTCCGCCGTGTCGCGTCCCGTGTTCTGCAGATAAATCCCCGTGCCGATCAGGGTCTGGCTGGCCAGCAGGACGGCGGCGTCCGCCGGCAATTTTAAAGCCAGAGCACCCTCGATCATCGCCTGCATGAAATAGGCCACGAAAGCCGGACCGGAGCCGCTCAGGGCGGTCGCAGCGTCGAAATGCTTTTCCGGCAATTCCAACACCGCGCCGGCACTGCCGAAAAGCCGTGTGGCCAAACGTTTGTCGGCGGCTTTGATGTTTTTTGCCGCACAATAAACGCTCATGCCCTCCTGCGCCAGCAGAGCCAGGTTGGGCATGACCCGCACCAGGCGTGGCTTGCCGCCTGCCGCCTTTTTAAGCGCCGCCAAGGTCTTGCCCGCGGCAATGGAGATCAGCAGGTGCTTTTCCGTCAACGCCGGACGGATTTCCCGCAGCAGCGCATCTAAATCCTGCGGCTTGACCGCCAAAATCAATACCTTGCAATTTTTGGCCGTCTGCATGGCGCTGTCTGTCACAACCGCGCCATAGTTTTTCTCTATCAGTTTGCGGCGCGCGGCAGCGATGTCGCAGGCCGTCACCTCCCACGGACTGCAAATACCAATCTCGACCGCAGCGGATAGAATCGCCTCCGCCATCTTGCCGGCTCCTAAAAAACCTATTTTCATCACTTTCCTTTGTCTTGACGCAATCACGCGTATCCGTGGCGTCGCAGCTCCATTTTTAGCTGCGTCTGAAAAGACTGCATGTCGGCGTTCGACGGCTGATAACCGGGTTTTTCAGGTTCGAGACCGAAGCGCCCGTATTGGTCTATCAGCCAATGCGCCTTGACACCGTCCGAGAAGGTCACATCGCCGCTGACCATCGCTCCCGGCGCCATCACCCGGTCAAGCGACAGGCTGACCAGAGCTCCCGCCCCATCGCCCTCCGGGCTGACGGGGCCATCGTCGTCTTCGTCCGCATAAGGATCGTCTGCCGCGCCTTCGCCGGCAAGGCCAGTTTCAGCCGGTTTTTTCGGCTCCGGTTCCGGCTTGTCCTTGACCTCCGCCCCGATCTCAAGCACCAGCAGCCGCACATCCATGAAGGTCATGGAAATGCCGAACTGCTCCTTCAGCATTTTCTGGACTTCTGAAAGCGAAGCCCCCTTGGCCACCCGATCAATTACCGACTGACGTTGTTCTAAGCTAAGTTCCATGATTCACACTCTCTTTTTTTGAATTGGCGGCCTATACCCTGTAGCGCCCAGCTCAAGACATGATGCCCAGCGGCTGGGTCTTTTCCCACACGCCGCGGGTGAAGTCCGGCACGTCCACCGACCTGCTGCGGTGCGTGACGGAATCCGCGCTCAACGGGCCGATCACGCTCCAGGCGGCCGCGTCATACACGGTCTGATCCAGCGGCTCGCCATTACGCAGACAGTAGATCACGCGCCAGTTCATGATGAAATCCATGCCGCCGTGGCCGCCGATCCGTTTCGCCTCAACCCCCATCCGCTTCCAGAGCGGATGGTCGTAGGCCTCGAACCAAGGCCCCATATCCTGATCCCAGGCGTGGTAGTTCATGCGCGGCTTGTCGCCCAGCGCCTTCTGCACCGGTGCCGGCAGATCCTCTTTCTTATAATCCAGGGCGATGCGGTTGGGAAAGCCCGCAAAGGTGCCGCGCGTGCCCTGAATCAGGTTGTGGCGGGTGTAGGGGCGCGGCGAAGTCTCGTCCCACTGCACCATGAGCGAGCGTCCTTTGACGGTCTTGATGATCGTGGTGCTGATGTCGCCGCACCGCCATTCCTTGATCTGGTTCCACTTGTGGTCTGCCGGAAAATTATCCCGCGCGAACAGCGGCCGTCCGGCGACAGGCGAGGAAACCGAACTCAGATAATCGAAACGGTCGCCCTGGTTGATGCCCATGTACTGCGCCACCGGCCCCAGCCCGTGAGTCGGATAGAGGTTGCCGGTGCGGCGCGCATAGTGCAGCGTCCGCCACGAGCCTGTACCATGATCCACCTGTTTCATCTGCCCCCTAAGCTCGTGTATGTAGGCGGCCTCGCCGTGCAGCAGTTCGCCGAACAACCCCTGCCGAACCATGTTCAGCACCATCAGCTCCTCACGCCCGTAGTTGACGTTCTCGAGCATCATGCAGTGGCGCCGCGTCCGTTCCGCCGTGTCAACCAGTGCCCAGCACTCGTCTAGCGTGATAGCGGCGGGCACCTCGATGAACGCGTGCTTGCCGGCCCGCAGCACGTCTAGCGCCTGCGGCGTGTGTAACTCCCACGGCGTGGCGATATAGACGATATCGACGTCTTCGCGCTCTAGCATCTTTTTGTAGGCTTCCGGGCCGTCCCCGAAAGCCGCGGGCTGCGCACGCCCCGCGTCCACCACGCGCTTGACCGCACGCTCCAGCGTGGGCTGGTGGTTGTCGCACAGCACCGTGACCTCTGCCCCTTCGATCTTAAGCATATCCCCCAGATGACCGCTGCCGCGCGCGCCCAGACCGATGAAGCCTACGCGCACACGCTCCATTTTGGGCATTCTCAAACCCATCGCCGTGCCGCCTGCGGCAGCAACCTGGGCGCGCGCCGCCGCTGGCTTCAATGTTTGCGCGGCCACCGCACCATAGCCAGCTAGGGCTGAAAGTTTCAGGAAATCGCGCCGCGAGGCTCTATAAGACATTTTTCTTCCCTGTTTTTTCTGTTGTAAAAACTTCATTCAACAATTATTTGAGATAGTAAGTTCTACGCGCCCGGCAGGCAAGCGGAAATGCAGATGTGCGATTCAACTACGTTGCATCGCACCGAGCCGCTTTGCCGAGACTTCCCGTATCTCGCCGTAGAGGTCTCTGCCATGAGCGTCGATGCCCACCACGGTTTCGAGCCCCTGCACCTCAAATTGCCACAG
>Ga0268276_1004333_pt1 | contig 10088 bp, 13 predicted proteins | sample saktaG_4_FD_190145 | JGI IMG/M metagenome (GOLD analysis project Ga0268276, IMG submission 190145) | Saline water microbial communities from Sakinaw Lake, British Columbia, Canada - sak_2010_1_5_45m | ecosystem: Environmental > Aquatic > Non-marine Saline and Alkaline > Saline ...
AATAGTGGCACTTTTTACCTTCCAAAAATCATTTACAGGCAAATTATTCTCCGGCTCATTATACTCTAATATTACCGCTTCATTCGATATATCGCCCAATCTGTTACTTTTAATTACTATACTTTCTCCGTTAATTTCCTCTAATTGAAAGCAATTATTTGCTAAGGCTGGCATCGGAAACAGAAAAAAATTAAAAATAAACACAATAAATATAGCAATAACTATATTTTTTGCTTTTTTAGGCGAAATAATACGCTTTTGATTCTTTTTTAGAGCTTCCATATAATAAAATAAAAAATCCCTATTTTCCTCTTTATTGGAAAATTATAGGGATTTTCTTATCTATTAATATTCTATCATACAACAATAAAAATGTCAACCTGGAAAGTATAATTTTTAACTAATATTAGTGTCTAAAAAATAAAGCTGTAAAAAATAAATTATAAAACAAAAAGGAATTTGCAAATAACATACACAAATCCCTTTTAATTTTTCGTATTTTAAAATTTAAATCAATTTTATCTGCTTCTCCTGCTACTGTTAAACCTATTGTTTCCTGTTCGCCTGGAATTGTTGTCAAAATTTGACCTAAATCTACTCTTGGGGTAATCTTCGGCCAGACCTTTTTTGTCAGCCCAAAGAGGATGATTTTCTGATAATCCCTTCATGGTTAAATTAACCCTGCCCTGTTCGTCAATTTCCCTAATTTTTACCGTCACTTTATCGCCAATATTAATAAAATCTTCCGGGCGGCTTACCCGATAAGGCGCTAATTCACTCACGTGAACCATTCCATCCCGACCAGGGGCTAATTCAACAAAAATTCCAAAATCCAACATACGGACCACTTTGCCGGTAAAAACTTCTCCCACATTAAATTCACGCACTATATTTTTTATATAATCAACCGCCTGTTTGCTTTTTTCCTGGTCTGTTCCGCATACAACTACTAAACCGTCGTCATCAATATCAATTGTTACGCCGAATTCACCAATTATACCATTAATAACCTTCCCGCCGGAACCAATAACATCTCTTATTTTATCAGGAGCAATCTTAAAGCTGACAATGCGCGGAGCATATTTTGATAAATCAGACCTAGGCTTATCTATGGCCGAAGACATAACTTTAAGAATCTCATTCAAGGCTGTCCGACCCTGTTTTAAAGTCTTATTAATAACCTCCCCGGTTAATCCATTGGTTTTGGTATCCAACTGTATGGCGGTAATACCATCTTTTGTACCTGTTATTTTAAAGTCCATTCCCCCTTTCCCGTCTTCCAGGTCTTGGATATCGGTTAAAATCTCCCATTTACTCATATCCTCGTTTGAGGCCAAGCCCATGGCTATACCGGAAACAGGCTTTTTAATCGGCACGCCGGCATCCATTAAAGCCAGAGAGGAAGCGCAGGCTGATCCCATTGAAGAAGACCCGTTTGAACTTAAAGTTTCGCTGACAACCCTAACCGTATAGGGAAAACTCTCTTTGTCCGGTATAACCGGCAAAAGTGCCTTTTCCGCTAAGGCGCCATGTCCAATATCTCTGCGGCCGGCGCTTCTAATCGGCCTGGCTTCTCCAACACAATAAGGGGGAAAATTATAATGATGCATATATCTCTTAGTACTCACCCCTTCAATACCTTCTAAAGTCTGCTCCATGCCCGGGGGTCCCAAGGTAACGATTGACATAATTTGTGTTTCTCCGCGGGAAAAAAGACCCGAACCATGATTGCGGGGCAATATCCCGGCTTCAGACGTTAAAGTTCTTATTTCGGTTAATTTACGACCATCAACCCGTTGTTTTTTCTCTAAAATTGCCCTTGAAACTTCTTTTTCAACCGCCGATTCCACTAAAAATTTTATGGCCTGTTCACGTCTGTCCTTTCCAACCCCCTGTTCAAATAAATATCTATTAAGTAAGTTTTTAATAACCACCACGGCCGCTTTTCTTTCTCCTTTGGTATAATAAGTCTTATCAAACAAAATATCTTTTATATTTTTTCTCAGCCATTCATTTGCTTTATTAAACACGGCTTCCTTTTCTTTCTCCGCTTCAATTTCATCGCTGCTTAACAATTTTTCCGTTTCTTTTCCGGCGCCAACCACGGCCTTAACCGAAGAAAATAATTCTTTTATCAATTTAACCGCGGGCTGCAATTCTTTTTGACCGGCCATAATCGCTTTAAATATTTCTTCTTCTTTTACTTCGCTGGCGCCAGCCTCAATCATAATCACTTTTTTATCCATACCGGCAACAATTAAGTCTAAATCACTTTTTTCCTGTTCTTCATAGGTTGGATTAAATACAAATTTATTATCTATTCGCCCCACCCGAACTCCGCCAATCGGTCCGGCCCATTTTATTCCCGAAATGGAAAGAGCGGCCGAAGCGGCTACTAAAGCAACTATATCGTGATCATTTTCCTGGTCAACCGATAAAACAGTAATAATTACTTGTACTTCTCTTCTTGAGTTATCATCAAAAAGCGGCCGAATTGAACGGTCTATCATACGGCCGGTTAGCACCGACTCATCAGTCGGCCGGCCTTCGCGTTTTACCCAGCGCGACCCCTTAATCATACCGGCCGCGTAAAGGCGCTCTTCAAAATCAACCATTAACGGAAAAAAATCAATTCCTTCCCGCTCGTTTTCCGTTTCAACTACAGTAGCCATAACAACGGTTTCACCATATTGAACCGTGACTGCCGAATTGGCCTGTTTGGCTAATTTCCCTGTTTTAATAGTGAGTGTGCGGCCAAGCCACTCTGTAGAAAAAGTTTGTTCTTCTTTCTTCATATTTTTTTCTGCTTGGCCATTAGATTACAGAACTATGAGTTATTCTCACAGCGCTATTTATCTAATGACCAAATAAATTAAGTTAATCTATCGTAAAAATTTTCTATTTTCGCTTAAATCAATAAAATCGTCCGACTCTCCCACTAATTTTGAAGAAGCTGTCTGCCTGAAAGCCATTATTTCCACTAAACATCCTTTAGTATTCTGTAAATAACTTACTAACGGCAAATAATCTCCGTCTCCGGTTACTAAAATAATAACATCAAGCTTATCGGCTAATTTCATGGCATCAACCGTTATGCCAACGTCCCAATCAGCCTTTTTGGCTCCACCGGCAAAAATCTGCAAATCTTTCATTTTAACTTCAAACCCCTGCTGGCTCAATGCCTCAAAAAACGGCATTTCTTCTTCTGTCTCGGTTTTAATAACATAGGCGATGGCGCGAATTAATTTTCTGCCTTCAACCGCCCCTTTTAATATTTCCTCAAAATCCACTCTCTTATTATACAAATTTTTAGCAGAATGATACATGTTTGACACATCAACCAAAACACCAACCCTCTGCTCTTTATGTTTAATCATATGATTATAAAATAATATATTAATTTTATGGCGTTATCCCATTTTTTCTTGCTCACTCTAGTCGCCCTGGTCATCTTTATCCTCTTCAACTTTTACTTCTTTTCTGGCCAACTCTTCCTGTTCCAGCCGTTGTCTTTCATTCTCCTCATCCTGCATCTTTTTGGCTATTTTCAACTTAAGTTTTTTAGCTAATTCCTGGAATGATTTTTCATCTTCTTTTTGAAGATATTTCAATAATTTTCGTCTTTCTCCGACTTTTTTAAGTAAGCCCCGGCGTGAAGAATGATCATGTTTGTGTTTCTTCAAGTGCTCGGTTAATTGCTTAATTTCCTCCGTCAAAATTGCGATTTGTACCTGGGGAGAGCCGGTATCGCTTTCATGTATTCTGAATTTTTCAATTAATTTCTGCTTTGTATTTTTGTTTAACATAATAGCTTGTGCCCAAACCGAGATATGGCTTTAAAATGACCATAACCAAGAAAGGGTAAATAATTATATAAAATTCTAAAACAAATTAAATTTATTATTTTGCATTTAACGCAAGCAACAAACATTTATCCCACTCTCTATGTGCCCTACTGGTTGATTCGTCGCGCCATAGCTTCTTCTTAAGGCCAAATTTCGCCAAAACTACGGCAGAGCGAGGGCGGAACGGACGGGATTTGAACCCGCGACCTCCTGCGTGACAGGCAGGCGTTCTAACCAACTGAACTACCGCTCCATTAATTATGTCTTAATATTATCTAACCAATTTACTTTATAATTTGTATATTTAGCCTATAATTTCCAACTATAAAATAAAAATAGTCATTTCTATTGACTATTCTAAAAATAATAGCAGAAAATTATTTTTTAGTCAATTTATATTTTTGCTTTAAAAAACACATTTTATTATAATTATAAATAAATAATATTATTTTATTTATTAAAATACAATGTTAATCTTGCCAAATGCAAAGGTTTGCTATATACTGATATTATAATTAATTGATAAAAATATGGCAGTCAAAAAAAAACAAGCTAATATTGCTCAAGATAAATTAAGCAAAAAAATAATTGCGGACATAAAAAAAGAACTGCTGGCCAGAAAAAAACAAATTTCAGAAGATTTGAATGATTTCACAAAAAAAGATGAGCATAGTAAAGATAAACACAAAGCTAAATTTCCCGAATTTGGAGATAAGACAGATGAAAACGCCCAGGAAATCAGTGAATATTCAACCAATCTGGCTACTGAAAAGGTATTGGAAAGCACTTTGCGCGATATTGATAATGCTTTAAATAGAATAAAAACAGGAAAATATGGCATATGCAAATATTGCAAGAAACCAATTGGTATAAAAAGAATGTTGGCCAGACCGGTAGCCAGTGCCTGTGTTGACTGTAAAACTAAATTACAGAACAGCTAATTTTATGGCTTTGAAACAATATAATTTTAAAATATCAAAAAAAATGGCAATATTTATAATAATTGCCGTTTTTTTAACTTCCTTGGATAGATTTTTAAAATTTATAGCAATCAATAATTTTTTTGACACACCTCAAAAAATAATTGTAAATTTTTTAAATCTTAAATTTGTTAAAAATTATAATATTGCCTTTTCCTTGCCTGTTAACGGCCTAATTTTAAATTTTATAATTATTTTGATTATAATCGGGCTGCTGTACAGCTTAATTTATTTAATAAAAAAGCAAAATTATAAACAATCAACCTACTTAATATTTATTATTTTCGGCGCTATAAGCAATTTGCTGGACCGCCTTGAATTCGGCTTTGTGATTGATTATTTTGACTTAAAATATTTCACGGTTTTTAACTTGGCTGATATGATGATTGTTGGGGGAGTGATTGGAATTTTATTTGGAATTATTAAATCAAAAAAATATTGAACTATTTTGCCCAATATTTTTTATTATCTTTTGTTATTATATTAAATTACTATTAACAAATTAATGTAATTTTTTGGCAATGGCTTCCAGTTCTTTTCTATTAACCTCAAAATATTGAACCAAAGCGATTATAACCGCCGGGTCGCAAGGGTCGCACAATTTTTCCAGTTCTTCATAATTTTCTTTTCCTATATTTATTAAGCGCCAGGAAGACAATTTGTAATTACTGATTAAATTATTGGCCACGCCCAAAAGGGTTGTGCTGTTTTCTTTAATAATTTTAGGCACATTATCCACGGCTCTCTGAATACGTTTTTCCAACGAGCCCGGGCTTTCATCTCTCTCAAAGGCCTTATATTCTGCCCTCTTCTTTTGATCAAACCTTACTGTTGCATTTTCATATCCCATATAATTTTTGTTAAAAAATAATTAATCTTCTATTTCCTCCCTTATTTATAAATTTAACATATTTTGCCCTTTTAGGCAAGATTTTTTTTATTTTATCCGCCCATTCAATTACCGTAACCGTGTCAGAACGATTAAAATATTCCTCCACCCCTATTGACGCCATCTCTTTGATGTCTTTAACTCTGTAGACGTCAATATGGCATAAATTTTTAACCTTCAGATTTAAACTTTTAATTTTATAAATTTTCATTAAGACAAAAGTGGGGCTATTTACAACTCCTTTAACCCCCAAACCATTGGCCAAACCTTTGGTAAAAACAGTTTTGCCGGCACCCAACTCACCAATTAAGCCAATAACTTCTCCGCCCTTAAGGCTTTGAGCAAATTTCTTAGCAAAGGCAAAAGTTTGTTTTTCTGATGTTGTTGTAATTTGTTTCATGTTAATATCATAATACAAAAAACGAGGTTTTTCAAACCTCGTTTTCTTACTTTATCTATACCAAGCTGTGGACGCACAAGGACTTGAACCTTGGGCCCCTTCGGTGTAAACGAAGTGCTCTAGCCAACTGAGCTATGCGTCCCGTCTCTGGTGCGGACGAGAGGACTTGAACCTCCACGGCCTTGCGGCCACAAGCCCCTCAAGCTTGCGTGTCTACCGGTTCCACCACGTCCGCTTTTGCCGTTTTAATAATTTATAATAAAACAGGCTCGTTCCGCTGTAAAAATTTATTAAGACTAAATTATTTTTTTCTTATTAATGAAGACAAATCTTTTAATTTTTTCTTATACCCCTTTTTTAAAAAATATAATTTAGCCCGCCTTGCTTTTACCTGCTTTTTTACCTCTATTTTTGTAATAGTGGGGAGATTTATGGGAAAAATTTTCTCAACTCCAATACCGTCAGAAACTTTTCTAACGGTTATGGTCGCGCCTTTCTCTTGACCATGCTTTTTGGCGATTACAATACCTTCAAAATACTGAATCCTTTCTTTTTCCTCGCCTTTTATATTGAGTTCTTTAATTTTTTGATAAATCCGCACTGTCATTCCCGGTTTAACCTCGGAAATTTTTTCTTCATTTTTATTTTCTGTCTTTTTGTCTCTATTTTTATTATCGCTCTTTATTTTTTTGTCAGACCCCTCGGTAGGAAGGGTTGAGAGATTACCTTCTGTCATATTATCAAAAATTACCGCCGAAGCGGGGAAATATTATTAATTAATTAATTTAATTATTGTCTAATATTATAATAAAAATTAATTTCTGTCAATGTTATCCTTTGTTTTTAGTCGTAATTGAATATATTTATATATTTTATCAAAAACCTGTTTCTTATTTAATTTTGTAGTATCAACTATAAAATCATAATGTTTTTTATTGAAAACATCAATATTATAATACTTTTTATATCTTTTTGTATCACTTTTTGACCTAAAATTAATGCTTTTTAAAGTTTGACCAAGCGTTATTAGCTTATCATCTTCATTGCGATTATCTTTATTTTCTAATTCTTTAAAAATTCTTTTAGCGCCAATTTTTTCATCAACTGTGAGAAAAATTTTTAACGATTTCGGAATAAAATGCCAAGCTGTTCTGCTGTCAATGATAATATTTTTGTTTGTTTTCCCAAGCTCAATTACTATTTCATCAATCTCTTTATCAGTTAAACTGTCTGTTTCTCCTAATTTATTATATTCTGATAAAGTTAGTCCCTTTTTTTTGGCTGTTCTTCTTCTTAATTCGCCCATATTATAACATCGCCATTTTAATTTTTGGGCAATTTTTTTAACTACCATGCTTTTCCCGGCTCCAGGTAAACCATTAATTGAAATTATCATAAATAATATAGAATTTTATTAAATTATTTTAATTTTCTGTTCCGTTTCAAACATATTTATTTTTATTCCTAATCAATAAAAGATAAATTAATTTTTTTGACCTTCTTTATATTTCTTTTTAGAAATTTTTCTCCCATTAATTTAAATCTTTCCGCCTTATCGGTTGTATAATATACCACTTTTTTATTTTTAGAAATATTTCTTTTAATTTCAGAATGACGCTTTAAATAATCCTCTAGTTTTCTGGCGATAAACTCAGGCGGATTTAATACCCGGCACTGCCGACCCATTATCTCTTTGATTGGTTTTAATAAAATTGGATAATGCGTGCAGCCTAAAATTAATATATTTACTTTTTTTTGTTTTAATGGACGTAAATAATTTTTTAAAATCATGCGTGTCTCCCGCTTTTTTATCCAACCCTCTTCAATTAACGGCACCAACAACGGACAAGCTTGTTCGTAAATTTTAAAATTCTTACAATGCTTACTAAGTTCCTTATTATAAACACCCGATTCAATTGTCGACCTAGTGCCAATAACTCCGATACAATTTGCTTTGGACGCAAATTTTATTATTTCCGACACTTCCTCAACCGCCGGTATTATTACGCCCAGAACCCGCCGGCTGGGATAATGCTTCTTTAACCATTCCTGCTGAATTTTTTTCAAAGCTTTGGCTGAAGCAGTATTACAGGCAATAATAACAAGCTGGCAGCCTTTTCTAAATAAAAAATTAACTGCTTCTTTGGTATAATTATATATCAACTCCTGCGACTTGTTTCCATAGGGCGTACGGGCGTTATCGCCCAAATACACATAATCATATTGTGGTAGAACCTTTAAAAATTCTTTTAAAATAGTAAGGCCCCCCAAGCCAGAATCAAATACCCCTATCATAAAATTTATAGGAACTGCCGCCGTCGGTAGCAGCCCCTTTTATATTATTCACTCTATCATATCTATAAAAAAAATAAAGCACTTCCCCATAAATTCCAGAAGTGTTTTTTTATATTTTTTCAATAATCTTCTATTTCCTGCTTAAAAAAACCAAATTAAAATTCATATTTTTCTATTTTGAAACAACCTCTCCTTCAATAATTCCGTTTTTCCCGTCTGACCCATCATTTTGTTTTTTAAACATATATAATTGCTGTAAAGCCGTGAAAAGCGTGGTAATAAACCAATAAAGCGTTAAACCTCCGGGCAAAGTTAGACCGATAAATACTGTTAAGGCCGGCATAAAATATAACATCTGTTTATTCATTATTGACATAACGTTTTCGTCCTTTGAGCCCGGTGATTTTATCAGTGGCTTTTTGGTCATCATCATCTTGGATTGCCAAAACTGGGCCAAGCCAGCCAAAATCGCCAAAGCAAAATTTGGCTTTGATAAATCTAAAAAACCAAAAGAAATTGAATTAATATATTCCGGCCGACCGACAAAAGAATAAACCCGGCCCAAGGTTTCTTCACTAAAACCATTTCTAAATACCCTGAAAACCGCTATTAAAAACGGGAATTGAATTAATAACGGCAAACAAGAAGAAAAGGGGTTCACCTTATTTTCTTTGTAAATCGCCATCATCGCCCGGCCCATTTCCTCTTTATTATCGGCGTATTTTTTCTTAATTTCATCAATTTTTGGCTGTAAATTTTGTAAAGCTTTCTGTGATTTTATGGATTGTTTTGATAGTGGAAAAAGAACTAATTTTATAATAATAGTTAACAAAATAATGGCAATGCCCAAGTCATGCCCCGGCACCACATTATACAAATAAACCAATAAATTTAATATTGGCTGATAAAAAATAATCCTAAATAATTCTATCATAGTATTTTTGGTTTGCCATAAAAAGTAAAATTAATTCTTTGGCTTTTTTGTTACCGGGTCCCAGCCGCCCTTATTAAATGGGTTGCAACGTATGACCCGCCATAAAGCCTTGGCGCCTCCTTTTAAAATACCATATTCTTTAACAGCTGAAATGGCATAATCGGAACAAGTGGGCCTAAAACGACAATATCCATTGGGGAAAAATATTTTAAATACCCCATGGTCAAAAGAAATGGTTTTTTGATATATTTCTAATATCTTTATAATTAAATATCGCGGATAATATTTAAACATTAAAACAACACTTAATTTATTTATCCATATTTTTATATAATTTCAACTTTCTGAAATGTTTATCAATCGACCCTTTAATTTCTTGATATTCTTTGTTGACTATTTCGGGAAAAACTATTATTACACAATCATAACCCTGCTTAAAAAGCAATAGTTTTGACTGTATTATCTCCCTGATTTTCCTTTTTATTTTGTTTCTCTCAACCGCTTTTTTACTAACTTTATTGTTTACCAAAATGCCAAACCTGCAATAATATAATTTGTTAGCGACAACTTTTATTCCAATTATTTTGTCATAGCTGGAATTATTACTTTTAAAAACATTATTAAAATCTTTATCTTTAGTTAAGCGGTTTATTTTTTTCAACATACACAAAATATATTCAAGGTTGAATAATTATTTTGATAATTTTTTTCTGCTTTTTTTTCTGCGATTTTTTATTACATACGG
>Ga0268276_1004334_pt1 | contig 10087 bp, 13 predicted proteins | sample saktaG_4_FD_190145 | JGI IMG/M metagenome (GOLD analysis project Ga0268276, IMG submission 190145) | Saline water microbial communities from Sakinaw Lake, British Columbia, Canada - sak_2010_1_5_45m | ecosystem: Environmental > Aquatic > Non-marine Saline and Alkaline > Saline ...
TGTCAAAGAGCAGGTTTTTAGAATTTATGATTATGTTAGTAAGTTTTTATCCAATTCCGGTAAAATCTATGATTGTGAGTATGTTTTTTGAATTCTACCAATTTTACCTTTTTACGAGGTTGTCAACCTTAACCAATAAAAAATCAGATATCCATATCAATTATTAAAAATTATACGAAAATTATTTGGTTATTTCATATAGGTTAATTTTTTCGTATAGGTTTTATTTGGCGTTGAAATTACAAAGAAATAATTTCCTGCTGCAACATTCGAACCTGCGTTATTGGTACCATCCCATATAAACTTTAATATGCCATTATGATCGTTTGGTAATGAAAATTCCTTCACAATCTGTCCTTTTAAATTGTAAATCAAAAACTTTGTATTATTGTACTTTGCTTTGGGATTAACAAAAAACCGGATATTTGTTCTTGAGTTAAACGGATTTGGATAAGCTACAAAAACACTGTCAGTGTTATTAGCAGTAGTCGAATCCTCCATAACCGCAACTAATTCTGATTCATCTAAACAATCATAACATATATTTCCACCTCTATTAGGCTCCAGGCACAAAAATGCAGAATATATTGATAAAATTCTTTTCTCAGTGCTGACAGTAACTATTTCATTAATAATATTATTTGACTGCTCCTCTTGTTCTAATAATCTGATATAATTCCCGTACCATATTTCTTCAAGCAATGAATCATTTTCTTGGCTTTGAAAACTGTCTGTTTCATACTTTTCGTTAAAGATTTGGTTATCAATTTTACCTGTAAAATCTATTTGAAAAGGAAAACTGCCTGAGAATTTTCCAATTTGTAAAATTGGTTGATTAAGATAATAGGTTTGTGAGTTACTTTGTAAATTATACCGGCCATAGCAAACACCGTCAGATAAAGTTGTGTATAAATCTGATGATGTTATATATCCAGATAATGATTGGATAGTTTTTAATAAAATATCGGAAAATATTGACTGAGCCCATAATGTCCTATTGTAATTACCTGCGGTTTTCCTTGAAATGTTCATATAGAAATATTCGTTTCCATAATAGTACCTTCCACCAATATAATAGTACATATAATTTTGAGTCAAATAATCAACTATATGAATAGGAATTAATGGATTCATTAGTTCACAAACATCTTCTATTAATTGGTTGGCTACTTTGTAGTCTCCAACCTGATCTGAATTTGCGATTAATACGATATTTCCATCTCTGCCATTATTATTAATAAAATCAACCCCATCAACTAATAAAGAAGGTAAATTGCTATAGTTAGATAGCGGTTCATCACCAAGACTTGAAAAAGTGTTTTCAATTGTTATTGAATCTGCTGGTAACCATGTATCACTCACTCGATTAATATTTAATTTTGAAAATATTAAATTGAATGAATCTTTTTCACTAAACGTTGAATGTAAATGGGTTTTTACATCGGATATAACATCTTCACTCGTAATTGTGCTTTTCGATGAATTATAGTCAAAAAGGAATGCGGTCTTGATAATTTGTTTCGATACTTCTAAAAATTTTGTTGGCAATAATGATAACTGATATAATCCTTCACCTTCTTTTTCATACTGTGCGATATATACACCATGATCATCAAAAGGGGCATCCAGGGAAAAATATAGTGAGCTGGAAACCGATTCATAAAAAATATCTGCTCTGTAATATTCTCCAAATATAGAATCTGATCCAAAATAATTAAATTCGGTTTCTGGAAACTCAACTATTTTGGGATTTTTCCATTTTTCATTTAACCAGGTTAGTACGTATAATTTTTGAATTTTGTATCTTGATGTATTCAATAATTCAGTAGGAAATTTTGTGTACACTGATTTACTAGTCCAATCACATAGCATTAAGTAGGTGATTTTTACCTTTCTTGTTTCTTCTCCAGGCATTGGAAATATTCTGAGTTCATATTGTGTAGCACTTCTTTTATAAAGTATTGAGGGGTCCTTTCTTCTGCTGACAATGCCTTCATATATTGACGCTGCGGTCCACTTGTCCATTATTTCTGCTCGTATTATATCATCTCCAATCCACAACCAAGAATCATGGACAATTGCTTCTTCAGGAAGGTCAAAATACAATGATACTTCTAAAGTATCTTGATTAGTGTAGTATGTTCCTTTTGCAGAAAATGTTAGATATAATCCGCACTCCATAAATAATCCATTTGGTCTCATTGATACTATTGCTTCTTCAATTGTACCTTGATAATTATTCCAAGAATTTCTTGGGTCACCAACCCTAAGATAATTATACGAATATGCACTTTTTATAATCATAAATGTGCAAATTAAAATTAAATACTTTTTCATTTTTATCTCCAATATATTTTTACACACGCCAATGTTTATCCTGCACATTTACGCTTAAAAAAGGTTTCTCTATAGACAAGCATTCTAACCCATTTTGTGGATTTCTATTCATTTGAATCCAATTTAATGATTAATAATTCGAACTTCAAGTTCCAAAGCAACACCCCCTACTCCATTACCCCATTACTCCAATACTCCAATAAATTATCCCGTTCTGGACTGATTTGTCATCGACTAAAATACGAATAGATTTATTCGGGCTGTCTATCCTCAGTCGTCCCACTTAGTGTTGATTTAAATGACATAACAAACGCTGCTAACGCTATCAATCCCTGTACCGCCCAGAAAACAACCGCCAGTTTGTGAATTGTTCTGACATCACCCGATACTACCAGATGATAATAGTAAACTGTAAAGAACACACACATTGCCGTCCAGAGGAATAATATCAATCGGACTTTTGTAAATTTTTTCATGGAATAAATGTGAGGAAGAATCGTCAAAATAGCAACCGTTAAACGGATTCGAAGAAATTGATAGATTCTATTTCCAGGAAGTTTTTGCCCGGCATATTTCCAGACCATCGCTTACCTGAACAATGGAATGCAGGTACTCGGTTTCCGCTATTTTCTCGGTCCTGACAACAATTTCGTGTTTATATAATGCTTCGGTTAAAAAGTTAATTTCCAGATTTCGAACTTTGTGTGTTTTTATAAATTTCAGATCAATGGATTCAAATAACCAGTCAATATACCGGCTGTTCGTAACATGTCCGTTCACATCCAGATCCTGGTACCCCACAACAGTTTTCCATTCTGAATCAATTTTTGTCAGTGATTCAATTTTCCCCGGTCTTTCAGAGTACATCTGTTTGTCCATTTCAGCAAGATCATGCTCAAATGCGGACCGGACAAAAACCGGTTTTCTCGTTTTAAGATCAATGACACACCAGGATGTTGCTGCCCGACCAAGTTCCTTTTGATCCCTGTCGAAAAACTGAAAATCACGAAAAGCGAATATGGAATCCTTTCCGGAAGGCCAGGTAGCGATATTGATCGACTCGTTCCAGCCCGGTAAATGATCAATTGATATAACCATCCGGGTCAACACCCAGGCCAGGTTTTTTGAATTCAGCGCTGTGAAGCCAAAACCTAATTGCTCGGCATTTTTCCAGGCCGATTCCTGCATATAGCGGTTCAGACTGGAAAAACGCAGACGCGTTGTCAAATCAACTTCATAGGAGTGGATATAATAATCATCATTTCTCTGAATGCAATTGTCAGGCAAATTATTCCTCCTTCATGGTCCGCATTTTTTTCTTTTTGTTGGATTCAGGGTACAACTCTTCCATACAACCAGGGCAAATGCCGTGAACATGGCGACTGTTTGTGGGATTAATCCTCTCTTTCATACAAATCTTTGTCTTTTGATAAAGCCCCAAATCAGATACCCGATTCCCGGCGCCATACCGACAATGAAACTGCCCTGGGTAATATGATCGGTTTTATAATTCATAAATAAATAGCAAATCAGACCGGCCGCAACTGTCGTTACAATTACGGCAATCCAGTACTTTTTCACTACTCGCTCCAGAGTCATAAACAGGCCCACCGATGTCCCCGTTGAAATCAGGTACAAGTAAAACCGAATGCTGTCTATACGATTGGTTTGGTGAAGGATCAAACCGGTTATTAGGGCAAACAGTATGGATATCATTAATAACCGGAAAAGGCTTATTTGCAATGAACCACGGTGAACCCCGGTCCGAAACTGGATTCGGGCAATTATTACTCCAATAATAACCGATAGTAAAAACAGTGTTGTTATCATTTTTTGTAATGCTTTACATTATTTTCCCAGACGGATTTTAATACCACGCGGTATGCCGGAGAATAGTGCTGCATATACAATTCCGAGTGATGCACAACAGGATAATTATTTTCCTCAATAAACTGAAAATATTTAAAAAACTCCTGATAATCGGTTTGTATATGTCCTGCCTTAACTTGTTTTTTTATACCATTCCATAATTTTTTTAATGTTTTTTTGTCTGAACTCAGATTGCGCGAAGAAAGGATAATTGTCTGCACCAACATTTCAGCCGGTAGTTCGAGATTCTTGAATTTTTTTAAATTAATCCTGACAAACTCAGAATCCGGTGAGATGGTTTCCATTAACGAAATATCCGGATTGGCCTCGATTTCTGCCAACTCTTCATCCAGGTATTTCCGAATCATTTCAGCGTCGGCACCAAGGTGACCCGGTCCACGGATACTCTGATATATCAGTTTATAAATATCAGCCGCTTGCATTTCCGGGTACTTATCCAGATGCTGATTCAATAACTTCGCCCAGTTATTCAATTGGTTATAATTGGATTCGTACGAACATGCCATTAATCCAAGTATTATAGCGGAATAAATGGCAATTTTCATTATATCTGGCTAAATGTATGGTTAGGATTTGTTATCGTCAATTTCTTTAAAACTGGCGTCTTCAATATCATCGGGGTTGATATTGATATTTTTCTGGTTACTGTTGCCCTTTACTTCGGGATTTGCGGTAAACAAATTTTTCAGATAAGGCTCAATTAATTTCCAGATAAGGTAAAATATTAAGAGATAAAACAACATCCGAAACATTTACTTTGCCTTTCGTTCGGGATGATAATATACAGTTCCCAAAATCGGTTTTTTTAATAATGAGAGCAACTCGTTCAGATCATCATCATTATTGACAAAATCAATATCATTTGTGTTGATAATCAGCAAAGGACTGTCTTTATAACGAAAGAAATACTCATTGTAAATCTGGTTCAGCGATTCAATGTATTCCCTGGACATTTCCCGTTCGTAGCTACGTCCCCGTTTCTTAATATTTGTCATCAATCGATCGGTACTTGCCTGTAAAAACACAACAAGATCGGGTTTGGCAATCTCTTTTTCTAAAAGATGAGCGATCAGGTTATAGAGTACAAATTCTTTTTCATTCAGGTTCAGATGGGCAAAGAGTTTATCCTTGTCAAACATATAGTCACTGACCAAAAGATTCGAAAAAAGGTCAACCTGTTTCAATTCCATCTGCTGGCGATACCGGCTTAATAAAAAATAGAGCTGTGTCTGAAAAGCATAACGTTCAGGATCAATATAAAAATCTTCAAGAAACGGGTTTTCCTCAAACTTTTCCAGCACCAGCCTGGCGGACATTCGCTCTGATAATATCTGAGCGAAACTGGTTTTACCGACTCCGATAACTCCCTCGATTGCAATGTAATATAGATGCTTCATGAATCCTTTCAGTTCTTATCTATAATTTAATGACTTATCCAAGAATGTGTACTTTTAATTTTATTTACCCGGCCGGAATCCTGACATTTATTTAATAAATCTGAAACTTTCCAATGCAACTGCGGATGCACAAATCCACATGCAATTTCTGTCAGCGGTTCCAGAACAAATCTCCGTTCGGCAATCTTTGGGTGCGGAATTGTCAATCGTTCTTCGCCGATAATTTCAGAACCGTAAAACAGGATATCGATATCGATAATGCGCGGGCCAAAGCGCTTTTCCTGAAAATTACGACCCATTTCTTTTTCAATCCGTTTACATGCATTCAATAACTCAATAGCTTCTAATTCAGTTGAACCTTCAATTACCATATTCAGAAAATCCGGCTGCTTAGTGACATATTTCGGTTCGGTTTCAAAGACGCTTGAAGTGTTACATACTCTGAGGATTTTATTGGTATTCAGATTTTGTAGCGCAGCTTTTAAATTTTGTTCCCTGTCTCCCATATTGGAACCAAGTGCAAGATAAACAGATGAAACACTCACTTTACGTCCTTCATCTGTGCTCGGGTCCTTTCGAGTTCCACCTCAACGGTATCCAAAACTCCTTTGACCGGAGCTCCGGGTTTCCGAATTTTTATATAGACGCTATCAGGATTGAAATGATGAAATACCTCATTGATAATCTTTCCAGCCAATGCTTCGATTAAAAAATACTTTGATTTGGTCACAACATCATGTACCAATTTATACAGATCCACATAGCTGATTGTATCGCTTAAATGATCGGATAAAATAGCGTGCGTCATATCAAAATCTAGACTGAGATCGACCTCAAAACGGCCACCCAGTATTTTTTCCTGTTCGGCAACCCCATGATAACCATAAAAGACCATATTTTTTAAACTTACTCTGCCCATGCCGTTACTCTCCTGAATTACGCCCGGAATTTACCAAAGACGTCTTGGATTGTCAAGAATCCCTATATCAATTAATGACGAATCGTCAAAGAGACTGACATTGCTTCCTGACAAAAATGTCCACTTCGACACTCCGGCAGAAATTGATCGACAAGATTTCCGCTTCATATGACAAAATAATAACTCCAAATGTTCGGCACGGCGCTTGAGATATTAATCACCGGTTTTTGAGAAAATGAAAATAATAAATACAAGGAGAAAAGCCATGACTATTACACGATGGATTCCCAGAAGTTCTTTGATTAATTATCATAACGAAATTGAGCACCTGTTGAATTCGGTGTACGGAACAGAAACGGACAGCAAAAACGAATGTCAAATCTGTCCCAGTGTTGACATTGAGGAATTTGAAAAAAGTTATTCCCTGCATATCGAATTACCCGGCGTCAGCAAAAAGGATGTCAATATCAACGTAAAGGAAAATATCCTGACGATTGATGGTGAGAAAAAATCCGAAAAGAATTCAAAGTCGGATAAGTATCATCGTTTTGAACGTGTTTTCGGCAAATTCCGCAGAACTTTTCGCCTGCCCGATCTTGTAGACAAGGATCAGATCGAAGCCGGATTTTCCGATGGTGTTTTAACTATAACTATTCCGAAACTTGAAGAGGCTTTGCCGAAACAGATTGAAGTAAAAATTAAATAACTCAAGCAATTATTTGAAAATTGAAACCCAAAAATAAGGAGGTGTATTATGACACTCGTAAGATGGACTCCCCGAACAACACTAGGTTTTAGAAATGAATTTGACCGCTTATTTGGCTCGTTCTTTAACACAAGTGACGAAGAAGAAACATCCTTGACTGCTTTTTCACCAGCTGTCGATATCACTGAAAAGGAAAAAGAGTACCTGATTTCTGCCGAACTTCCAGGAATAAAGAAAGAGGATATTAAAATGAACATCAGTGATAATCAGTTGACAATATCCGGTGAAAAGAATCAGGAACAGAAAATTGAGAATGAAAATTATCACCGGACTGAACGTGTTTACGGTTCTTTTCAGCGTTCGTTCAGATTGCCGGAGATTTCAGATCAGGAAAATATCTCCGCAGAATTCAAGGATGGTGTATTAACAGTTACAGTTCCGAAGTTGAAAGAATCAATTTCGAAAAACATCGCCATCAAAATCAAGTAAGCCAATCATTTCTAATGCAGAAAAGCCGGTTTTTAACCGGCTTTTTCTGTTTTTAACTTTGCAGTTATGTAAAATTAACTAATTTTAGTCCGCTGTATCAAATGAAGATAGATGAAATTGAAAGGATTATCGATGAAATACATTGTCCCATGCCTGTTATGTCTGCTTTTGGTAAGCAATTGCGGCCAAAGTGATTTTGCACAACGAAAAGCCATTGATCCTGCGAACATAGACGCCAGTGTCAGTCCGGGTGATGATTTTTACCAGTTTGCCAACGGTACCTGGTTAAAGAAAAATCCCGTTCCCGATGATTATAGCCGTTACGGTTCTTTTGAAGAGTTGCGTGAAAAAAACCTCAAGGATCTGCGAACGGTTATGGAAAACGCCGCAAAAAATGAAAATCCAGTAAAAGGCTCCAACATTCAAAAAATTGGTGATTTTTATTCCAGCGGAATGAATACGGGAAAAATTGAGCAGAACAGTCTAACCCCAATTAAACCATATTTGGACCGGATTGAAGCAATTAATTCTTTGAATGACATTCAAAATATGATCGCTCTTTTGCATAAAATGAATATCACTCCCCTTTTTGACTTTTTTGCAGAGCAGGATTTTAAAAACAGTGAAATGAATATTGGCTGGTTTTATCAGGGTGGACTTGGCCTGCCGGATCGTGATTATTATACCGATACCAGTCCGCAATCCGATGAGATACGCAAGGAGTATAAAACTCACCTGCAACGGATGTTTCAACTACTCGGCGATTCCGAAGAACTTGCAAAAGCGAATGCTGAAACCGTTATGAAAATTGAAACCCGCCTGGCAAAATCCTCCATGACGCTGGTTGAACAACGGAATCCGAAGCTTATCTATAATCCCATGTCACTGCAGGATTTTCAGCGCATGGCTGTTCAATATAACTGGGTTGGATATCTGAATCAAATGGGTGTCAATCCTTACGGCATATTGAATATTGCCCAGCCGAAGTTCTTTAAGGAGATCAGTGTTATGGTTCGTCAGATTCCGGTGAATGACTGGAAAACCTACCTGCGTTGGAATCTGGTTAATGAAACAGCCGCATATCTGAGTGCTGATTTCGAAAATGCCAACTTCGATTTTTACGGCAAGTTTTTATCCGGTACACTGGAGTTACAACCTCGTTGGAAAAGAGTATTAAATACCACCAGTCAGTCACTGGGAGAAGCCGTCGGGCAAATATATGTGGAGAAATACTTTCCTTCCGAAGCAAAAAATCGAGCACTGGATCTCGTTTATAATCTTCAACACGCTTATGCAGAACGCATCAAGAACCTTGACTGGATGAGTGATGTCACCAAAGAAAAAGCGCTGGAGAAACTGGATGCCTTTCGGGTCAAAATCGGTTATCCGGAGAAGTGGCTGGATTATTCAGATCTGATTATAAATCGTGATTCCTACGTCAATAATATCCTGAATGCCAACGCATTTGAGGTTCAAAGAACATTAAAGAAGATCAACAAACCGGTCGACATCACCGAATGGTATATGTCCCCGCAGACTGTGAATGCGTACTATAATCCCGGGGTCAACGAAATTGTTTTTCCCGCAGCGATTCTTCAGCCACCATTTTTTAATTTTAAAGCCGACGATCCGGTAAATTATGGCGCCATCGGGGCTGTCATCGGACATGAAATGACGCACGGTTTTGACGATCAGGGCCGGCAATACGACAAAAACGGTAACCTGAATGACTGGTGGACCAAAGCGGACGAAGAAAAGTTTAATGAACGGACAAAATTAGTAATTGAACAGGCTGATAATTATACCGTGCTGGATACATTTAAGATAAACGGAAAATTGACTCTCGGTGAAAATATTGCTGATCTGGGCGGACTTACAATCGCTTATGCGGCGCTGCAGATTGCAATGCAGGAAAATCCGGCCAAACCGAAAATTGACGGATTTACTCCGGAACAACGCTTTTATCTTTCCTGGGCGCAGGTGTGGAGAACAAATATCCGAAGAGAAAATCAGCTGTTGCGTTTAAAAACCGACGTCCATTCGCCGGCAAAATACCGCACAAATGGACCTGTTTCAAACTTCCCGGAATTTCATAAAGCGTTCAATGTTAGCGAAGGGCAGAAACTCTATCGAAACATCGATGAGATCGCCAAAATCTGGTAGCTTATTTGATGCAAATAAAGAAGACTCCCGGACGATTTACTGTTCGGGAGTTTTTATTATTGATGGTTTCGTAAAAAGTCACAAATCGCTATAACATACTGAATATAATGTAATTGGCGGCAATATATTACTTGACATAAATTAAATCTATTGTTAAATTAATATCATTATTAATAATAGGTTATG
>Ga0268276_1004335_pt1 | contig 10084 bp, 8 predicted proteins | sample saktaG_4_FD_190145 | JGI IMG/M metagenome (GOLD analysis project Ga0268276, IMG submission 190145) | Saline water microbial communities from Sakinaw Lake, British Columbia, Canada - sak_2010_1_5_45m | ecosystem: Environmental > Aquatic > Non-marine Saline and Alkaline > Saline ...
TAATGCTCCTATTTGTTTCAATAATTATCCTTATTATTGCAGCACTGATTGAAGTATACATAACTCCCTTTTTGTTCTAAGAAATGTTTATATACGGAAGATTAATCAAAAAAACATGGAAATGATTTTGTTAGTATCTCTTTTGGTAAGTTTCTTAGTCGCGGCAATTTCGCTTCCGATTTGGATAAGAAAAGCCAAGAAAATTGGATTGGTTTGGGAGGATATGAATAAATGGGGACATCCAAAAAATGTTGCTTCCTCTGGAGGAATAGTAATCATCCTCTCTTTTATTCTGGGGGTACTTTATTATGTTGCGGTTAAGACTTTTTTAGTTGAAAACAACCCCCAAGTTATTCTCAGTATTTTTGCACTTATCTCTGTAATTTTAATCTTCGCAGGGCTGGGACTAGTGGATGATTTATTCGGTTGGAAAGATGGAGGATTGCCGAGGAATCTGAGGATAGCCCTTGCATTTGTTGCTTCGATTCCTTTAGTTGTTATTAATGCTGGAAATTCTGCAGTAACTCTTCCATTTTTTGGGGCGGTAAACATTGGTATATTATACCCGCTCTTAATAATCCCGGTTGCAATCGCATTTTCTGCAATCTCTTTTAACTTCTTAGCCGGATTTAACGGACTTGAGGCGGGACAGGGAATATTAATTCTTACCTTCTTTTCTGCTGTCGCTTATTTTACTGGAACGCAATGGCTGGCACTTGTGGGTATGACAATGGTTGCCGCACTTCTTGTGTTTTTTGCATACAATCGATTTCCAGCAAAGGTATTTCCTGGAGACTCTCTTACGTGGTCCATAGGAGCTCTCGCCGCGGGTATGGCAATCTTGGGAAATTTTGAAAAGGTTGCGATGATTGTCTTTATTCCATACCTAATTGAGATTGTACTCAAAGCAAGAGGAAGGCTAGAAGCGCACTCTTTCGGAAAGCCGAATAGCGATGGGAGTCTTAATATGCCCTATAAAAGGATATATGGATTAACTCACTTTTCAATTCTAGTCCTGAGCAAGATAAAGAAAAAAGTATATGAGAGAGATGTCGTTTTATTTATATTTTTAATTGAGCTATTTTTTATCGCTCTCGCTTCTTTGACTCTCTTGGGGTAACCAAAGAGTTTTAAAATAGTATTTAGTGTATATATCAATGGCAATAAAAGAAGATTTTCTAAAGGTTGTTAAGGATAGAAGATTTCAGATAGCTGCAACAATAGTTATTCTCTTAGTAATACTTATTTGGAGTTCGTGGATGAGAACTCAAAATCTTTCTCTTTTAAAAGACGCAACAACGGGGGAATATATCCCCGCTGCACTTGACCCTTTTTATTTTTTGAGGTTAGCTCAAACAATAGTACAAGAGGGTGCACTACCTACTTGTGATAACTTCAGGGTTTTGGGAACACAATGCATAGGATGGTCTCCAGAAATACTCCCCCAAGTAATAGTATACTTATACAAAATTGCAAATGTCTTTGGGAGCTACAGTCTGCAGTATATTGATGTGATTTCCCCGGTGATATTTTATGCAATAGGATTAATTTTATTCTTCTTTTTGTGTTTGGCGCTTACAAAATCAAAAATAACTTCACTAATCTCTTCGTTATTCTTGGCTTTCATTCCGGCGTATTTATATAGGACAACTGCAGGATTTGTGGACCACGAGGCAATTGGTATGGTCGGATTTTTTGCTGTTATGTTGGCGTTTGTTTTAATTATGAAATATCTTGAAAATAAGGAAAAAATAAAGATGGTTTATCCTATTTTAATGGGGTTGGGATTGGGCATTCTGAGTGCATTTACAGTTGTGGCCTGGGGGGGAGTTGCTATTTTTGTATTCTTGATAATCCCTTTTGCATTTTTTGTTTTTTGGTTATTAAAAAGTAAAGGGGGTTGGAACGAAAAGTTATCAACTTACCTTGCCTTTTACGTTTCATGGATCTTCTTAACAAACTTAGTTGCCCCGATATTCGGACTTCCCCTTACAAGTATATTGAGGGGATATATGCTTTCGTCTAATGGAATTTTAAGTTTGGCGGTTCTGGGAATTATAATAGTTGATTATATTTTTATTAATTTTATCAAAAAAGATAAAATAAAGAGTAAGGCTATTATAAAATACCGAATTGTTTTGAGTTTCCTGGCTATTTTAATTTTTGGGGGGATATTTTTGACCCTAATGGGCAATAGCCTATTAAATATCTTCAAAAGCATCTTAGCTGGAATACTTGGCTCAGTTGGGGCGGGGAGGGTGGGCTCTACCGTTGCTGAAAATGCTTCCCCCTTCCTTGACACATGGATTGGACAAACGGGAAAAATATTCTTTTGGGTTTTCCTTGGAGCTTTAATACTTCTTGGTTTTGATTTTATGAAAGGGATTGGTAAGAAATTAAATAAAGTTTTATTCGTTTTTGTTTGGTTAATACTTATTTTTGGTTTGATTTTTAGTAAGTATTCAGCAAGTGCCCCCATTCTCAACGGAGCGAGTTTTATAAGCAATGTTTTATACATTGGAAGCCTTCTTTTATTCTTTGGATATTTAATCTGGATGTATTTTAATGAAAAAATAGAATTAAAATCAAATTATATTATTATTTTTGCTTGGACAATTTTAATGTTTGTTATTGCTAGGGCCACCATTAGGGTGTTCTTTGCAGTAATTCCCTTATTTTGTTTTGTTGTGGGGTTTGGCACCGTAAGATTATTTGAACATGCTAAAAAATCAAAAGACGATGTCTTAAAATTAATTTTGTGGGTCCTTGTTTTTATTACAATAATTGCACTAATGTTTAGTATCTATAATTTAAGCACAATTTCTTCCATTCAGGTAAAATACACCGGTCCATCTGCGGGATTGCAGTGGCAAAAAGCCATGAGTTGGGTAAGAGACAATACGCCATCTAATGCAATATTTGCACATTGGTGGGATTATGGTTACTGGGTAGAATATCTCGGGGAGAGAGCAACGATTTCGGATGGGGGACACTTTGAAGGTAATTTTAGGGACCATCTGATAGGACGTTATGTATTAACAGGGAAAAAACCTAATCTCGCCCTAAGTTTTATGAAATCAAATAATATTTCTTATCTTCTGATTGACCAAAGCGATTTGGGAAAATATCCCGCTTATAGTAAAATCGGAAGCGATGCTAGCGATACGGATAGATTATCTCAAATTCCTGTTCTAGTTTCCAATCCGAGCCAAACACAAGAAACAAATAATGGGACAATAAGAGTGTACCAGGGAGCAGCTCCAGTAGACGAGGACATTGCTTATGAAAATGAAGGGGAAATAATTTTTCTTCCTGCAAACAAGGCATTTATAATCGGATTGGTACTTGAAATGGCAGATAATGGAAAGATAATCAAAAATCCTTATGCTATTTTTGTTTATAATCAAAGACAATACCAAATCCCAATAAGATATATATATTACAATAAACAGATAATTGATTTTAAACAAGGAATAGATGTTGTAATGGACATAATCCCTCTTCTCTCCGCAAATAGCCAGGGAGGACTTCAGGTAGATAATGTTGGAGCTGCAATATATCTCTCTCCAAATACCAAGAATAGTTTATTTGCCCAGCTTTATCTTTTAAACGACGTCTTTGATAAGTATCCCACAATAACTCTCGCGCATGCAGAAACACATCCCTCAATTGATTATTTAAACATGCAAGGAGCAAATCTTCCGGAAATTGTTTATTATGGGGGGGTATTGGGTCCGATAAAAATATGGGAAGTTGATTATCCTTCAAATATTAAAGCAAAAGAGGAATTCTTAAGAATAAGTGGAAGTTACGCGGAATTTGATAATCTAACCGTAACGGCATAAAATGAAAAATTATCCAATAGCAATAATAATTGGTACAAGAGCAGAATTGATAAAAACTTTTCCAATAATGATAGAATTGGACAAAAAAAAGATTCCCTATTATTTTATTCACACGGGGCAACATAATCTTGGAGATTTGTGTGAAAAATTTGGGGTGAAGAAACCGGATTTAGTCCTAAGCGAAGAACCAGGAAAAGATACAAAATTTTACTCTAGAATAAACTTTAAAACTTTTTGGTGGAATGTGAAAATAATGTTTGGGATAAGGAAAGCACTCAAAAAATTAAGGGGATTAAAGTACGCTCTATATCACGGAGACACCATGAATACTGCAACTGCTGCGGGAGGTTCTTCAAGGATATTAAATCCATTTAAGAGGTATAAGAGTGTTCATTTGGAGGCGGGTTTAAGAAGCTGGAATTGGAAAGAACCATTTCCTGAAGAAATAATAAGAGTTCTTGTAGGTTACTTTTCGGATGTATTAGTGGCTGTTTCCCGAGACTCTAAGAAAAATCTGAGCCACCATAAAAGGAAAAAGATTATTCTTGGGGGAAATACCATCCTAGATTCCGCAAATATTGCTTATGGACTCTCTAAGAAAATTAAAATAAAAAGTTTGGGAAAAAAATATGCCCTTGTTTCTATTCATCGGTACGAGAACCTGAAGAGTAAAGAGAGAATGGAAAAGATTGTTGAAATAATCTGTTCTGTTGATATACCTGTTTATTGGCCCCTACATGGAAATTGTGAAAAACGGCTAGTGGAGTATGGATTGATGGGTAAGATTTCAAAAAACAAGAACATAAAAATTCTGCCCCCAAAAGACTATATTACCTTTGTTAATTATCTTGCAAAATGCTCTTTAATCCTTTGCGATGGAGGAAGCTTACAAGAAGAAAGTCTTATTTTTAAAAAACCGTGTGTAATCTTAAGGATGACTACGGAGAGACCCGAGGGATTAAAAAGTAACTTTCAATTTCTATCTAAATTAGACGTAAAAAAAACCAAAGATAAAATAAAGGAGTTCCTAAGCTCCAGATTTAAGGTTAAGGACTTCAAAAATCCTTATGGAGAAAAAGGGGTTAGTAAAAAGATTATAGAGAGTATAAAATGAAAGTCTGTTTAATTTCTAGAGCATTCGATATCCATAGTGGAAGTGCCGAATGGATTTATTCCGAGAGATTGAGAGAAGAACTAATAAAAGATAATTTTGAAGTATATACTATCTCCCAAAAAACAAAAAACTCTCCCCTAAAAAAGATATTCCATGATTGGGTTTATCTCCCCTGGAAGATAATCTCTTTAAGGGTTACAAAGAAGATAAAAATTTTTCATTTTTTAAGCGAAAATCAGGCAATATTTTCCTTTTTGGCAAGGATTATGGGGGCTAAGACAATTACTTACTTTCATGACCTTATGAGAATTAATTCAAAAAAATTTTCATTTAATAACTTGTATTTTAAGCTTGTTTATCGAATGGCTATAAACTCAAATAAAATAGTATGTAATTCTTCCTCAACTAAACAAGAACTAATGAATAAATATGGAATAGAGGGTAACAAAATAGAGATAATCCCGTGCACCCATTATACAGATTTAACTGCAATAAGAAAGGAAAGGAAAGTTAGAAAGACTATTGGATATCTTGGATTTTTAAGCAATCGGAAAAGAGTGTTGAAGCTTGAGGAACTTGCCCAAGAGATTAAAAAAAGAAAGTTTAATTACAAGATAGTTGTTTGGGGAGAGGGTCCTTTAAAAGATAAGCTTCAGAGATTATCAAAAGAGGAAAAAACCGAAAAAATCCTCTTTGTTAAAGGAAAGGCTCCATATTCCTCAATAAATAAGACATATAATTCTTTTGACTTTTTTGTATTCCCTACGGAGGAAGAAGGTCTGGGGCTTCCAATTATAGAGGCAATGTCTTGCGGTATCCCCGTTTTCATCTTAAAAGACGCTAAAATTCCTTATGAAGTCAAAAAAAAGTGTATTGCATGCAGTAGCATGACAGAAATGCTAAGTAAAATAACTTCATTAAGTAAGAATATTAATGATTATCGGAAACTAAGTTTAGATTTGGGAAGATATTCAAAGCTTTTCAGCGCAAAAAAAAGTTTTAAAAGAATAATAAACCTTTACAAAAGAATAATATGAAAAATATAAAAGTTTACTTACAGTATCCCTGGAAGTTTCCAGACTCACCATACTATAAATATCTAATTGAAAGTCCCCCAAAAAATATTATCTACTTAAACAACCCAAGGAAAAAAGGAGTTATTGAGAATAGGAGGATATTTGTTTTTTCGAATTTTTTAAAAAAATACGCCAGAAAGTACATGCAATTTTTTAAATTGACATTACCTAATGCACATTTAAGCCCTAAGGGTGATTTCGATTTAATACACTGTTGCCATTGTTTATCTAAAAATAAAACTCCCTGGGTAGCAGACATGGAAAGTTATTTTTCATTATTTTTATCTGGAGCGCAAACAACAAGCGGAGATAGGAAGGTAGAAAAAATAATAAAATCTCCTAACTGCAAAAAAATACTTGCTTGGACTGAGGCTACAAAAGAAGAAATTATAGAAAGAATCCCGTCCATTGAGAATAAAATTGAGGTACTATACCCTGCCGTCCCAATAAATAAGCTTCCTAAAAAAAAGACTTCTAATAAAATAAAAATAATTTATGCAACAAGGTATTTTTGGATAAAGGGGGGGTTAATTGCCTTAGAAGTTTTATCTCGCTTATCAAAAAAATATAAACTGGATGTATTGTTCATTGCAGAGGTCCCGGAGCATCTAAGAAAGAAATACCCTAACTTGAATATAATTAGCACACTGCCCCATAAAGAATTTTTAAAGGAATTATCTAGCTCGGATATCTTCTTTTATCCAAGCTTAGTAGATACCTTCGGTTTTTCTATTTTGGAGGCAATGAGTTTTGGGGTTCCTTCCGTTGCAATAAGCTGTTCTTCTACCAAATCATGTAATGAAATTATTAAGGATGGAAAAACTGGGTTTGTTGTAGACGCGCCATACTATCAAGGAAATGAAATATATGAAAAGTGCAAAACTATTGGGGGGAATGAAGAAAAAATAATCTCTGGTCTTTTGGTTAAGACCTCAAAACTTATTGAAAGTAAAAGCTTGCGTAAGAAGATATCAGAAAACTGTCTAAAAGAGATACGTTCTGGAAAATTTTCAATAGATAATAGAAACATTAAATTAAAGAGAATCTATGAGGAGGCTTTAAGATAATGGGATTTCAGGAAGTATTCCCAGAAATTTTGGAAAAAACCTACTCCAATTGTCATACCCTAAAAGAAAATCCCTTCATGTCCTCCATTCTGTTAAATAGTCGTCTTTTTGGGGATAAAATAATCTGCCTTCCTTTTTTAGATACAATTAAAGTTAATCTTAAAAAAATCAAAGAAGATTTAGATAAGATTGTTGGGGCTTACGAAAATAAGAAAATTGAAGTCAGATTAAGTGAATTTGATCCTAATTTTAAGAAGTTAAAAAAAATATTTACAAAAAACGGTTTTTCTGAGAACATTGTAAAGGGGCACATAATCTCAAATCTTACTTCGGAAGAGGAAATATGGAAAAATTTCCATAAACACACAAGAAATGATATAAGAAAATCCGAAAAGGGGGGCCTTACAATAAAGAAGATGGATTCAATAGAGGAATTAAAAAGATTTTATGGGTTATATTTAAGCCAAATGAAAAAATTTGGCACTCCTCAGCACTCCTTTAACTTTTTCAAAAATTGTTTTGGTTTGATGAAAGAAAATTTCTATGGGTTGAATTGCTATCTTAAAAATAATCTGGTTGGATCAATAATTTTATTTATAGAGGGAGATTATGGTTACGTTTCCTTCAACGTCTCGGAAACAAAATACCTAAATTTAAGAGTAAACGACTTACTCTATTGGAATGTAATAAAAGGGTGTATTGGTAGAAAGATAAAATATTTTGATATTGGTCAGGTTGATTTGGAAGTTAAAGAAAACACCCGCGAAGAAAGTTTGTTAAAGTTTAAAAAGAAGTGGTTGGGTGAAGTTTATAATAAAGTATATTTCACTAAAAACTTTACTTACGACTCGGCAAAAAAAGATTCTCTTAAAAAATTTAGAGCAATTTGGAGAAAGTTACCTCTAGTTTTAATAAGAATAATCGGACCAAAAATATGCTCACAATTAGGATAAAATGAAAAAAACATTTACGTTAAGGATTGATCTTGAATCGGATATTGGAATTAGAGAGGGGTTGTCTCCTTTGCTTGATCTACTTAAGAAATATAATTTAAAAGCCTCTTTTTACTTAACAATGGGAGGCGAATCGGGTCTTTTTGAATTGTTAAATTACAGGAAAAAACTAGAAAGTGCTGGAGAAAGAAAGATTAGACTTTTTTCAACCCTTCAAAAGTTAAGGATAGCATTTCTTCCGAGAGATTTTGTAAAAAGAAATTACAAGTCATTAAAGAGGATTCTTGAGGAAGGCCATGAACTTGGAATTCATGGTTGGAAACATCGGGAATGGACCAGGGGTCTTGGAAGAATTAACATTCATGAAAGGGTGAGAAAATCAATAAAAAAGTATGAAGAGCTCTTTGGGCGTAAACCAGAAAGTTTTAGTGCTCCGGGTTTTAATACGAATGAAAGGGTTCTTAGGGTATTGGAAGAAGAAGGCATAAAATATATTAGTGATTTTCCTGGAGATTCGGTTAAAAAATTTGGAAAAATAACCAATGTTCCAATAACAATAAAGGGTAAAAACAACGAACCGATAATAGAATATCTTGTTTCAAGGGGATATTCGGAGGAGCAGATTATTGATATAATAAAGGATAAATTGGGAGAGAAGCCACTATCCTCTTTCTACATTCATGGCATGTTTGAGGCAAGGTTTAAACTAAGAATATTGGAAGAGATTTTTAAGGCAATAAAGTTAAAAAAACTAAAAAATGAAAGGATTATTGATTACTGAAGACGTGGGTGGTTTTATAAATAGCCTGGTTTTTATGAAAAAATGAAACTAGCGATTGTACTTGGAACAAGACCCGAAATAATAAAGATGTCTCCCATTGTTAGAGAATGTCAAAAGAAGAAAATAGATTTTTTTATTCTGCACACCGGCCAACACTACAGTAAAGAACTGGATGAAATAATGTTTAAGGAATTAGAAATGCCTGCGCCAAAGTATAATTTGGGCGTCGGAGGACAGCCTTACCGAAAACAGGTGGGTATAATGACCAAAGAGATAATAAATATCTTTAAGGAAGAGAAGCCGGATGTTGTACTGGTTCAGGGAGATACGATATCTGTTTTAGCCGGAGCATTAGCTGCGAGTAAGCTAGGAATAAAGCTAGCGCACCATGAGGCGGGATTAAGAAGCCATGATACCTCTATGCTTGAAGAGGTAAATAGGGTAATTGTGGATCATATTTCAGACTTCTTGTTTGTTCCAACTTCGGATGCCCTTAAAAATCTCCATCAAGAAGGAGGAGATTCCGGGAAGATTGTCCTAACAGGAAATACCATTGTAGATGCGGTAAATCAAAATTTAGAGATAGCCGATAAAAAGATAAATGTCTTAAAAAATTTAAATTTAACCTCAAAGAAATATATTTTAGTTACTTGCCATAGGGCAGAAAGTGTAGATAAAAAAGAGATTTTGGAAGAGATATTAAAGGGATTCTCTAGGGTATTTAATAAATTTAACCTTCCCCTAATCTTTCCGGTACATCCGAGAACAATGAGTAAGATGGAAGAGTTTAATTTAACCTTCCCGACAGGGATAAGGGTAATTGAACCCGTTGGCTTTTTAGAAATGTTACAGCTCGAAAGAAATGCTAGGTTAATTATAACCGATTCGGGAGGAATACAGGAAGAAGCCTTCGTACTCAAGGTTCCCTGTGTTACAATAAGAACAAGCACCGAAAGACCAGAAACAATAGCGTGTGGTGCAAATTTCCTTGCGGGAACCGACTCGGAGGGTATTTTATCTGGAGTGGAAGAGATGATGGAAAAGAACCTATCCATTAACAACCGGGAAAATCCTTTTGGAGACGGAAAGGCAGCAGAGAGAATAATAAACGAATTAGTTAAAAGAAATTTATAACAAAGTATTTAAAAGCTGCTTAAAAATAAAATATTGATGAAGATAGCACATATTTTTGCAAATGATTCTTTGGAATCTCGAGGAATAAAGTTTGTTAATGCCTCCCATAAAAAC
>Ga0268276_1004336_pt1 | contig 10080 bp, 6 predicted proteins | sample saktaG_4_FD_190145 | JGI IMG/M metagenome (GOLD analysis project Ga0268276, IMG submission 190145) | Saline water microbial communities from Sakinaw Lake, British Columbia, Canada - sak_2010_1_5_45m | ecosystem: Environmental > Aquatic > Non-marine Saline and Alkaline > Saline ...
GCGGGCCGCCGAGACGCTTTTTTTCGATTATTATCGTCAGCATAAATTACCGATCAAGGTTGTTCGTATTTTTAATACTTATGGACCCCGCATGCACCCCAACGATGGCCGGGTAGTCAGCAATTTTATTATGCAGGCGCTTCAGAATAAGCCAATCACAATTTATGGTGATGGTAGTCAGACACGTTCGTTTTGTTATGTTGATGATTTGATAGATGGTCTTATTAAAATGATGGAAACGGGCAATGATATAACTGGACCTGTTAATCTTGGAAATCCGGTTGAAAATACGGTATTAGAGTTAGCGAATCAGATAATTCAAATGACAAATTCAAAATCCAGTCTTATTACCAAACCTTTGCCTCTCGATGACCCTATTCGTCGCAATCCTGATATCTCACTGGCAAAAAAAATACTGGATTGGGAGCCCAAAGTTTCATTAGAAGAAGGTCTTCAGAAAACAATAGAATATTTCTCCGGTTTATTATCGAATAGATAATTTTAAATGAATCTGTCATTCTGAGCCCTCAACTGTCTGCCCGGCGTAATGAAATGAAGACGGGTCATTCTGAACCCCTATCTGCCTGCCCGGCGCCTGCCTGTCGTAACGAAGTGGAGACAGGTAATGAAATGAAGACGGGTCATTCTTCACCCAGCCTGTCATTCTGAGCGTTAGCGAAGAATCTTCTCACCACAATGCGCTTCCCCCTATCTGCCTGCCCCGACAGCGTAGCGTATCAGGGTCGACTTGCTTCGCTTCGCTCGAGATGACAGCGTGGGGTTGTCATCCCGACTGTACTCCGCCAAAGGCGTAGGGAATGGAGGGATCGCTTCAGACAAGATCATTCTCATTATTGCCCTCCCGTCCTAACGTGTCATCCTGAGGAGCGACAAGCCTGTCCGGTTTAGCGACTTGTCCGGCGTAACGAAGTGGAGACGGAAGTGGAGACGGAAGCGACATGAGGATCGCTTCAGACCAATCACCACCCTCATTGTCATCCCACCCTAACATGTCACCCCGACCAAACATGTCATCTCGACCGATAGTGGAGAGATCGCTTCAGACAAGATCATTCTCATTATTGCCCTCCCGTCCTAACGTGTCATCCTGAGGAGCGACAAGCCTGTCCGGCGTAGCGACTTGTCCGGCGTAACGACTTGTCCGGCGTAACGAAGTGGAGACGGAAGTGGAGACGGAAGTGGAGACGGAAGCGACGTGAGGATCGCTTCAGACCAACCACCACCCTCATTGCCCTCCCGTCCTAACGTGTCATCCTGAGGAGCGACAAGCCTGTCCGGCGTAGCGAAGTGGAGACGGAAGCGACGTGAGGATCGCTTCAGACCAATCACCCTTGCCTAACCCGATCTCCCTGCCCTGTAGCGAAGCGTATCAGGGTCGACTTGCTTCGCTTCGCTCGAGATGACAGCGTGGGGTTGTCATCCCGACTGTACTCCGCCAAAGGCGTGGGGAATGGAGGGATCGCTTCAGACAAGATCATTCTCATTATTGCCCTCCCGTCCTAACGTGTCATCCTGAGGAGCGACAAGCCTGTCCGGCGTAGCGAAGTGGAGACGGAAGCGACGTGAGGATCGCTTCAGACAAATCACCCCCCTAATCTGTCATCCTGAGGAGCGAGTTCCTCGAGTGACGTGAGGATCGCTTCAGACAAGATCAATCACTCCGGCCTAAAGCGATCTCCTCTGTCCTGCGTAGCAAAGCGTATCAGGGTCGACTTGCTTCGCTTCGCTCGAGATGACAGCGTGGGGTTATCATCCCGACCGCACCCTATCTGTCATCCTGAGGAGCGAGTTCCTCGAGCGACGTGAGGATCGCTTCAGACCAATCACTCCCATATGTCATGGAGTTTACCCCGACTTGTCGGGGTGAGGATCGCTTCCGACCAATCACCCTGCCCCCAAGCGATCTCCATGTCCTGTGTAATAATTTGTGCCGCGAGAAATTGTTTGAACTGTTTTTATAATTATTCAGAGTGTTTTTTTTAAGCAATATTCGAAAAAGACCATTATATTATAGAAAAAGGAGGGAACTATGCGTAATTTAATTTGGACCATAATAGGTCTGGCAGTTCTTGGCTTCGTTCTGGCGGCAGTTTTCGTGTTGTTTAATGTTCATTGGCTTGGTTTGACAGCGGAGGGACTATCCAGGGGCTGTTCTAATTTGGCGTTGATTGCCATTGCGATAATGATGGCGGATAAGCAGTGCTGTAAATCATCGGATTAGTTTACAGTATCCCAACCCAGCCTGTCATCCTGAGGAGCGACAAGCCTGTCCGGCGTAACGACTTGTCCGGCGTAACGAAGTGGAGACGGAAGTGACGTGAGGATCGGGTCAGACAAGATCAATCACTTCGGTCTAAAGCGATCTTTCGACTCTCTACGTTCGCTCAAGATGACAGTGTGGGGTTGTCATCCCGACCCCACCCTAACATGTCATCTCGACCGAACAAACCAGAGAAGGCAAAACCACCACCTGCATCCTTACCGTGAGTGCCCCGCAGGGGCTCCTGATGGAGGAGAGATCGCTTCAGACAAAATCATTCACTCCGGCCTATAGCGATCTTCCTGCCCGGCGAAATGCGAAGTCCCGCCATAGGCGGTGGAAATGGAGACGGGTCGACTCTCTGCGTTCGCTCGAGATGACAGATCAGGGGAGAGTGTCATCCCGACCGTCCCCTTTTATGTCATCCTGAGGAGCGAGTTCCTCGAGCGACGTGAGGATCGCTTCAGACAAGATCAATCACTCCGGCCTAAAGCGATCTCCTCTGTCCTGCGTAGCAAAGCGTATCAGGGTCGACTTGCTTCGCTTCGCTCGAGATGACAGCTCAGGGGAGAGTGTCATCCCAACCACCCCCATTTGCCTGTCCGGCGTAACGGAAGTGACTTGTCCCGTGTATCCGGCAGCTGCCGGATACACGGGAATAAATCGCTCCAGACAATGTGACCTTGACTTCAATTCTCGTTACTGTTCCCTGTTCCCCGCCTGGGCGGGACTTCACTCGCTTTGCTCGTTTCGCACATATTTCTAATCACGACTTACGAAATAAAAATCCTCGTGTTTTGAATCCCCCGCTGCAAGCGGTGGTCGTGTAATAATCTCTAACCCAACGCACAGCGCCCTATGCCCCTACGTGGATTCTTTCTCCAAACTACTCAGCCGCAAACATGGCAGGTTTTTTAATATTCTTTTGGCAACAAGGCTTTACTCTGTAGCCTTCCACATCACAACCCCGAGATGAAAATATGCCATAGGTCCATGGGACTCCCGGTGGAGCATGCCTTTCCAAAGTAATCCTTCGTGATCGGCATAAACATTAACCACTCAATTTATTGAGTGGACTTGATGCTTCCAGCAATATAAACCGAATTTATTCGGTGAGTATCCCGACTACTCCGAAAGGAGTCCCGGTTGGGAAAGTCAGGACGACAGGTAGAAGCCATCCTATCCCATCCGGCGGCTGCTGGCCCAACATATTTCTTTTTGTTGTTAGTGTTTCCTCTGTGTATCTCCGTGTTAAATAAAACCCTTCGTGTCTTTGTGTCTTGGTGGTTTAATTTAAAAAAAAGCCCCGAATCAACTCCGGGGCCTTTTATTCTCTATTGAAAAGATATTAATTCATTAAAACGGATACCCGATTCCTAACAATATTCCATTTTCAGTATGCTTATAATCATCATTGGGATAGAACGGATTGCCATCCTGATCGGTGACGTCGCCCATGATAAAGACGCCCTGGGTGAAGCGCAGATCGATTTCCACCGGTTTGCCAACCAGGCTCTGTAGATTGTATTTGACGCCGAGACCTAAGTTCAGACCAAAGGATGATGCGGAATCGAACTCACGAGTCCAGTTCGGGAAATCCCAGGACTGTGTATTATACTGAAAACCGGCAACCCCGAAGATACCCAGCGCCGGGTATTCAAAACCGATCAGTTTCAGGATCAAGTCGGTGACGTCATAACGGCCCAGTGCTAATACGGAGATGACGCTTGTTTTACCATCAACGTATACTCCGGTATAATCCGGTTTAATATTAAACATGCCATAACCAACCATTACTTCCGCGGTTAACGGTTTTAAAATGATCGGCAGATTGACCCAGTTGCCGATATTCAGCTGAGCTCCGCCCTGAATACGCATACCCATATTAAAGAGTGCGCCGCTACCCGGATCACCCCAGGGTTCAATAACTCCACCATTGATATAGGCTTTGGCGGTCCAGCCGGGGGTGAAGGTGGTGGGTTCTTCCACGATCTCTTCGACCACTTCTTCCTCGACGACTTCTTCGACGACTTCTTCTTCGGGGACGATTTCTTCGATCATCTCTTCCTCAACGGGGGCCTCTTCTTCGATGATGACCTCTTCCTGAGCAGGAACTTCTTCTATGATGACCTCTTCTTCAATTGTCTCTTCTTCTTCGATGATGACGTCTTCCTGGGCGAAAGCAACGGTAATCATAAACACGAATGCGAGCAACAAAACCGGTAAAAAACCTTTAATTTTCACTTTATCCTCCTTTAATTGTATATATACTCAATTTTCTGTTCCGCAACATATATGCAGATGAAATCTAGCACCTCTGTTCGATTATGTCAATATTTTTTTTTAATAATTATAATTTGTCCGCAAACCCGTTTCCGCCAACTTCAAAGAGACAAAATTCTTTGTAACGATAGCGGGAGAATGATAAGCTTCCGAAGGTTCGATAAAATATAAGTAATGCCGAAACATGCAAACCTTCGGAAGCTTAAACCCCGCCTATCCAATTCCCGGGGTTTCAAATTTCCACTTGTTGACATTTCCTATGAAAGACTTAGAGTTGACTTTATAGACAGACACTTATTAGTATTTATGTACCGGGTATTATTATTATAAACTGTGACTTCGAGCACATTTGCTTAGATGCAGACAGGTAACGACCGTCCCCTTTTATGTCATCCTGAGGAGTCCCGATAAATCGGGAAGCGACGTGAGGATCGCTTCAGACAAAATTCAATCACTTCGGTTTATAGCGATCTCTCGACTTGCTTCGCTTCGCTCGAGATGACAGCTCAGGGGAGAGTGTCATCCCAACCACCCCCCTCATTGTCATCCTGAGAAGCGAGTTCCTCGAGCGACGTGAGGATCGCTTCAGACAAAATTCAATCACTTCGGTTTATAGCGATCTTTCGACTCTCTACGTTCGCTCAAGATGACAGCGTGGGGGTTCAAACCTTATCGTCATCCTGAGCGTAATAGAGTTTACCCCGACTTGTCGGGGACCACCCCCCTCATTGTCATCCTGAGGAGCGAGTTCCTCGAGCGACGTGAGGATCGCTTCAGACAAAATTCAATCACTTCGGTTTATAGCGATCTCTCGACTTGCTTCGCTTCGCTCGAGATGACAGCTCAGGGGAGAGTGTCATCCCGACCGTTCCTATTTTTGTCATCCCAACCACCCCCATTTGCCTGTCCGGCGTAACGACTTGTCCGGCGTAACGAAGTGGAGACGGAAGTGGAGACGGATCATCCTGAGGAGCGAGTTCCTCGAGCGACGTAAGGATCGCTTCAGACAAAATTCAATCACTTCGGTCTAACCCGATCTCTCGACTTGCTTCGCTTCGCTCGAGATGACTGCTCAGGGGAGAGTGTCATCCCGACCCCACCCCTCATTGTCATCCTGAGAAGCGAGTTCCTCGAGCGACGTAAGGATCGGGTCAGATAAAATTCAATCACTTCGGTCTATAGCGATCTTCCTGCCCTGCCTGCCCTGCGTAATGTATGGAGCATGGGTCACTGCTCACTGTTCACTGATCACTATTTTCCATTTTCCGTTTACTTTTTATCGTTCATGAATTATGACTTACTACCAATTCGCCCTTATCCTTTCATGATCATTAAACATTTTATATTATGCATTTAAAATAAGCCGAGGGCATATCACGCTATGCCACTACGTGGGCTTCACTTTAAAAAATATATCTTTGTGTCTTTGTGCCTTAGTGGTTTCTTAATAGGCTTTCAAGTTCGTAATCGATTCCGTAAATTACCCCCACTATGAAAAAAGCGCTATCCATTATCCTGGTTCTTGGCTCTTGCATCTTGCGTCCGGCCGCTGCCCAGGTCCACCTTTCCCCTTACGATCTGGTAAACGGCGACCTGCGTTACCTGCAGATTTCCGGCACTCTTTCCGGGCTGGATCTAAATCAACTGCCGGCGCTCTCCGACGAACTGATTAAAACCGTTCGCAAAGATTTGTCGAAAACAACCCTGACCGGCACACAGCGCAATCTCCTGCACCGGGTCCGGCAATCCTATACTTATGGCGACACTACGGCGAGCAACGGACTGCTGAACCGTCTGATTGAAAAATTCCTGGTCAGCCAGGTCAAGGAACCGCAATTTTACATTGGCGGGCGTTTTGATATTGAAGCTGTCAGCGAACCCGGCAAGGTTTATCCGGGATTCAGGACCTTTGCCGCCGCTATATTGCCATATGGCATCAGTGTGGTCAATGTCATGACCAACGATCCCTATGCTGCTGAAAATCCCGCTTATATCGGTAAAGAATGGCATGGAATATCCGGCTATACCGAGCAGGCCTATATGCTCTGGCAGACGAAATTCAGCCGGTTCACCCTGGGGCGCAGTTACATCGTTAACGGTCCCGGCCGGAATGCAACTCTGCTCTTTTCCGGGGCGGCCCGGCCCATGGACCAGATCCGCTTTGAGTTTTTCAACAACTATTTCAATTTCCAGTCCATGGCCGCGCAACTGGATCCTATCAATGGCGCCGACCGCTATCTCAACAGCCACCGCCTGACCCTCTATCTGAAACGCTGGCAATTTTCCATTACCGAAGCGGTGCTCTATGGGGGCGTGGGACAGCGTTTGGAATTCGCCTACTTGAATCCCTTTATTTTCTATCACGGGGAGCAGATGAACGGCCCCGGCTTGGCGGGCAATACGCTGGGAACAGTAGAACTTAGCTATACTGGTGAGCGCTGGCTTGCCTATACTGAGATTTTGATTGATGATGTTCAACTGGATAAAGAGGTTGTTGGTGACCTGGAACCCAATGAACTGGGGCTGGTGGCTGGCTTTGATCTGGCCGATCCACTGAACATTGAGGGTCTTTATTTGGGGCTGGAATATACGGCATTGACCAACCGAACTTATAAAACTGTTAATCCCATTGAATGGCATACCCACCGCAATGTGCCCATCGGTTATTCCCCGGGCAGCGACCTGGAATCCTGGGATTTGGAAATCAAGAAATATCTCAAGCAATGGCAGGCCATTCTGAATATTCGTTACCTGCGGCAGGGTGAGGGGGAGATGAATGTGGCCTGGGATTCGCCCTGGGAGGATTCCACAGTGACCATGGCGACCGGCTATGATGAACCCTTTCCCACCGGTGTGATAGAGAAGACCCTCGATCTGGGCCTGGAACTCCGCTGGCTGCCATCCTATCAGCGTTACGGTTTTTTGCGGGTGAATTACCAAACCATTCAGAATGTGGATCACACGTCTGACGATCGGCAGAACCTGATCCTGACCCTGGGGATTCACTGGGATTTCCGACACCGGTTTTAGAAACCATTAAGACACGAAGATAATTTATGACACGGAGATGCACTGAGGATTCACAGAGTTACTCGGAGTTATTTTGTCTGTTTATTTTAAATAACGTGAGTTCGATATAAGAAAATGCTCAAGAAATTACAAATAGAAACTGTTTGCCAAAGGCATCCCTATCGGGAAAAACAGTTCACTTTTTACAAAATTTGGGCGTAACCCCCGAATTTCCCATCAGGGACTCCCTTGGAGAATTCGGGGGCTATCTCAAAATATCCCATCTTTTAGAACCCCCGATTAATCGGGACAGGCTGTTTCAACGGTTTTTATCTATCCATTAAACGTTTTTTGTTTACATCGAACTCACGTTAAATAATAAGTGTTACCGACGTCCTGAATCAAAAATGTTACATATGTCCAGACCATACAGATCTCGTTACGAGGAATTGAATGGCGAATCCGTTCCGACCTGTCGGCCTGAGCAAAAATAGCGGGACACAAATATCAAGAATCGAGACAAGTTACCTTTCCCTATCCGAACTTATGAGTACTTATTAGCGCTTACCAGGACTTAACAGATTCACATTTAATGAAAATAGTTGTATATTTTAATATGATGAATCTATCGGAAACATTGGTTAAAGAGATTGTAACAGCCATCCGTACGAAAGTGGACCCGGAGAAGATCATTCTATTCGGTTCAGCAGTCCGGGATGATTTTTCACGGAATAGTGATATTGACGTCGCGCTTTTCGGGATTGACCGGGAGCAGATCTATGCTGTCGAAGATTATCTAAATCAATCGATTCATTCGTTGAAAGATATCGATATCATCTGTTTTGAAAAAATTTCAAATGAAAAGTTTAAAACGCGTATCTTGAAAGAGGGGTTGGTGATTTATGAACGAAATACTCGTTGATAAGCTCAGTAATTTTTCCAAAGCGCTGGATCGTCTGGAAGAATCATTGGGGGCCGAAGAAAATTCCTTCTATCTGGATGCGACGATCAAACGCTTTGAATTGACATTTGAAACCGCCTGGAAAGCGCTGAAGAAAATTCTATATATGGAAGGCTACGAATGCCTCTCTCCTCGTGATTGCTTGAAGAAAGGGTATCAGACGGCCTATTTAAACGATGAAGATATCTGGATTGAAATGCTGCTGGACCGAAACCGCAGCGCCCATATTTATGATGAACAGGAAGCCGCTTCCATTTGTCGAAAAATCAGAGATAACTATTTTCCGGTGCTGATCCAACTTCGTCAGACTCTGGAAGAAAAAATCAAGCAGTTGTGACCAATTTTCTGTTTTGGTTTTCAGTGGTCACCCCATTATAATTAACCAGGCTGAGGGCGTATTACACTATGCTCCTACATATAGGGGTCCACATCGTATTAATCCTTTGTCCCTTACTAGTCTTTATCAGCACTTAAAAGCACTTATAAAAACTTTAACCAGGTTTCCCATTTCATAAAAATATTCCGTATATTCTGCCCGCGTAATGAATACAAATCTTAGTGTCTTAGTGTCTTTGTGGTTCTTAATCCTATAAAGTTGCTCAAGACATATCTGATTTCACTTCCCCATCGGCAGGATCGGGATGACCATTAAGGTGTGATTTTTTTAAATTCTGCGCAACTAAGGATTAATTCGGTTCTAAAATAATCTCTATGTACCTCAGTGTCATTTTCGTAGTGCTCCGTATAACAATGAACAAAATTAGACGCCAGTATCAAGTATCGAGTATCAAGATTGTTCACTATTCACATTTCACTGAATATTCCGTATATTCTGCCCGCGTAATGAATACAAATCTTAGTGTCTTAGTGTCTTTGTGGTTCTTAATCCTATCCGTTCTCTATGTCGAAACAGTCATCTCGGACCCCCAATTTATTCGGGTGAGAGATCGGGTCAGATAAAGTTGCTCAAGACATATCTGATTTCACTTCCCCATCGGCAGGATCGGGATGACCATTAAGGTGTGATTTTTTTAAATTCTGCGCTACTAAGGATTAATTCGGTTCTAAAATAATCTCTGTGTACATCAGTGTCGTTTCCGTGGTGCTCCGTATAACAATGAACAAAATTAGACACCAGTATCAAGTATCGAGTATCAAGATTGTTCACTATTCACATTTCACTGAATATTCCGTATATTCTGCCCGCGTAATGAATACAAATCTTAGTGTCTTAGTGTCTTAGTGTCTTTGTGGTTCTTAATCCTATCCGTTCTCTATGTCGAAACAGTCATCTCGGACCCCCAATTTATTGGGGTGAGAGATTGGATCAGATAAAGTTGCTCAAGACATATCTGATTTCACTTCCCCATCGGCAGGATCGGGATGACCATTAAGGTGTGATTTTTTTAAATTCTGCGCAACTAAGGATTAATTCGGTTCTAAAATAATCTCTGTGTACATCAGTGTCGTTTCCGTGGTGCTCCGTATAACAATGAACAAAATTAGACACCAGTATCAAGTATCGAGTATCAAGATTGTTCACTAT
>Ga0268276_1004337_pt1 | contig 10073 bp, 9 predicted proteins | sample saktaG_4_FD_190145 | JGI IMG/M metagenome (GOLD analysis project Ga0268276, IMG submission 190145) | Saline water microbial communities from Sakinaw Lake, British Columbia, Canada - sak_2010_1_5_45m | ecosystem: Environmental > Aquatic > Non-marine Saline and Alkaline > Saline ...
AGAGGATCTCCTCTTTGCCACCCTTGACAGCCTTTACTTTTGCGTAGATGAAGTCCTTTGCAACCGCTACCGCGACGTTTGCCGGGAGCGTCCACGGTGTCGTTGTCCAGATGACGAGGTGCTCGTCCTCTTTTCCGGTGAGGGGGAACTTGACAAAGATCGAGGGGTCGGTCTCGTCCCAGTACTCTACTTCGGCGTCAGCGATCGCCGTCTCGCACCGTGGGCACCAGTTCACGACACGGTGCCCGCGTTCGAGCATCCCCTTCTCATCGGCACGGGCAAGCGTCCACCACGCCGCTTCGATATACCCGGGCTTCACGGTCTGGTAGGCGTTTTCAAAGTCGAGCCATACGCCAAGGTTCTCGAACTGTGCGTCCATGAGCAGCTTGTTTTTTATCGCGAACTCCCGGCACTTCTCAATGAATGGCTGGATGCCGAACGTCTCGATATCCTTTTTGGATTTGAAGCCCAGCGCCTGCTCCACCTTGACTTCAATGGGCAGCCCGTGCATGTCGTAGCCCGCACGGTCGATTACATCGCGCCCGTTCATCCGGTAGTAGCGCAGGATACTGTCTTTTATGATCTTGTTCCATGCAGTGCCGAGGTGGATGTGCCCGGTGGTATAGGGCGGGCCATCGACAAAGAAGAAGGGCCTGCCGTGTCGGTGCAGGTCCTTTACTTTTTTGTAGGTATCATGGGTGCGCCAGTATTCCCGCACTCCCTGTTCGATGCTTTTCAGGTCAAAGTTCGCTGCGACTTCCTTCACGTTGCCCCTCACAAATCACGGGCGTGCGTGCCCATGCGTGTTTTAAAATGTTGATCTCACAGCACAAAGTAATTATCGTGAACAAAATCGGGCAGTTCTTTATGCATCCCGTTTGATGCAATAGTATGCAGATTGCAGTGATCGGTGCCGCCGATTGCACGCCGGAGGAGTACGCGGCGGCGCAGGAGGTGGGCCGCCTTGTTGCCACAAACCACGGGACGCTTGTCTGCGGCGGGATGGGCGGTGTGATGGAGGCGGCATGCAAAGGGGCAAAGGAGCAGGGCGGGACAACGGTAGGCATCCTTCCTGACATGGGAGACGGCAACACCAGTCTCGATATCCGCATACGGAGCGGGATGGGGTACTCGCGCAACGTTGTGCTGGTACAGTCCGCCGATGCGGTCATCGCTGTCGGAGGGAAGTACGGGACGCTCTCCGAGATCGCGATTGCACTGAAATTAAAAAAACCGGTCTTTGGCTACAACACGTGGGACATTGACGGGGTGTTCAGATGTGCGACACCTGAGGATGCAGTTGTCAGGGCAATTCACGCCGGACACCCGTCTCCGTAGTATCGTAGCCCCCCAGCCGGACAAGGATCTCTTTAAAGGCAGGCGAAGCAATCGCAGCGCAGAGGGCCGCCACCCGCGGGTCATCCATGTGGGACTTCCGGACCGCAAGCTCGTACCGCTCCTGTGCCACGGGGACAAAGGAGAGCCCGAGCGCTTTTGCCGCGGACCAGACGCACATCCCCGCGTCCGCCTCACCGGATTTTACCGCAAGTGCGACGGCAAGGTGCGTGGTCGCCTCCCGGTCATACCCGCGGATTTCTGACGGGCCAATCCCCGCTTTTTTAAGCTCGTAGTCAAGCAGCATCCTCGTACCCGATCCCTTCTGGCGGTTGATGAACGTGTGGTTCCGGAGGTCATTGAACGTGATGCCGTCCCGCGAAACGATCCCCTGCTGCCTGCCCGCAACACAGAGAAGGACAAGGCCTGTTTCGGGAATGTATTTTTTCAGGTATTCCGTGTTATACGTACCGTCGGTTCCAAGCAGGTGCATGGGCGCTGCGTGGCATTCGTCATTTTTCAATGCGAGGATGCCGCCCATGCTTCCCACATGCGTGGAATGGAGGTCGATATCGCTGCCCCGGAGCATATCGGCAAGGCAATCGAGCACCGGGTCGTGGCTGCCGGTGATGAGCAGCGCCCGCTCTGATTCCGCTCCTGGCACCATGAGTGTCGCGGTGACGGTTTCCCCGGCTTCGAACCCTTCGGTGTCTGCAGGGATCCTGAGGTATGCATTTGCCCGCACCGCGCTCATCTGCACCCCCGCTCCCCGCGAGAGCGATGAGAGCACCCAGTGCCCGCCTACGGAGCCTGCAGCACACAAAACGAATTCGTCCGTTCCGATCTCCTTGTGGATGGTCGTCGTCAGCCGGCCGCTGACCGTCTCGGGGGCAGGGTGTTCAAGCCCGTACAGCCCGAGCAGGGGGGTTACAATCTCGCGCAGGACGGTGAGTGCCGAGAGCGGGTAGCCCGGCATCCCGATCACCGGTTTGCCGCTGATCCTGCCGATAATCGCCGGTTTGCCCGGCTTTATCGCAATCCCGTGGACGAGCACCTCACCGAGATCCGCAATCACGTCCGCAGTGTAATCCCGTGTACCTGCGGAAGAGCCTGCTGAGATGATGACGATCTCGTTCTCTGCAACTGCCCGTTGTACCGCATCACGGATCTGTGCCGGGTCGTCCCTGACCATCGCGTACCGCGTGCAGGTGGCGCCAAGCGAGGAGAGCAGTGCCGCCGCCATCACCGTGTTGCTCTCTACCACCTGTCCCGGCGCCGGGCGGGAACCGTGGGCGACCAGCTCGCTTCCTGTCGGGATGAGCCCGACTTTTACCGAAATGACATCCAGTCCTGTTATCCCGTACGCGGCAAGCGCCCCGAGCTCGTGCGGGCGGATCCGGTGCCGGGAGGGCAGAACCATCTCAGACTCGCCGATGTCCTCGCCAGCGGGACGGACGTGCTGCCATGGGGCAGCTGCCTTACGGATCGTGAACCGGTCACCGTCGGCCCAGACATCCTCGATCATGATGACCGCATCGTACCCTGCGGGCACGACATTGCCCGTGTTCACCCGTACCGCACCGGCAAGCGTCACCGGACGCTGTTCGCTTGCCCCTGCCGTATCATCGCTCCGGACTGCAATCCCGTCCATTGCCGCAAGGTGGATTTCGGGCACCGAATAGCGTGCGATGACCGGTCCGGCCGTGATCCGCCCGGCAGCGTCCTCAAGGGGCACCTGCCTGACAGAAGGGGCGCAGGCAAACGAGGTTTTCAGGAGGGCAACAGCATCGGCAAGAGATGTTACCTTCAGGTACCGCTTCACCACAGCCATACCTCCACCAGTTCGCCTTCTTCGATCCCCTCGCTCTCTGCAGGAATTCGGATAACCCCGTTGCTCTGGACCAGGGTGTTCAGCAGCCCCGACTTGCCAAAGAGCGGGGTTGCCGCACCGTTTTCAAGCTGCACCCGCACGTAGTCCTCCCTGCCACGGGTCGACGGGACGTTTCGTGTGAGCCGGGCCCTTGCCGTCTTCTGTACCGGTGCCGCAGTGCCGGTCATGCCATCGAGCAGGTGCCGCACGATTGCAATGAGCACGATGAACGCCGATGCCGGATGCCCGGGGAGCCCGATGACGGGTTTTCCACTACAGCTCCCGATGATTGTCGGTTTTCCCGGAGCGATGGCAATTCCGTGAATCATCACCTCTCCCAGTTCACCGATGAGAGCGGCAGTCATATCGCGGTCGTCCTTCGAGCTGCCTCCCGAGATGAGCACCGCGTCGCATTCTGCAACTGCCAAATTCAGGGTTTCCCGCATGGCACCGCGGTCATCCCTCACGATCCCGTAATATCTCGGTGTGCACCCGTGCTCCTGCACAAATGCCCCTGCCATGAAAGAGTTGCTGTCCCGCACCTTTCCCGCTGCCGGGACTTCTGTCACCGGGACAAGCTCGTTTCCCGTTGAGATGATCCCGATGACCGGTATGGTAAAGACCGGGACGGTACTGCAACCCACTGCGGCAAGCATGCCGATATCCTGTGCAAAGAGGCGCCTTCCGCGGGCGAGCACAAGATCTCCCCGGGCAAAATCCTCGTTGTGCATGAGGACGTTCTCACCGTGCGCCACCGGTTTTTTGATGAGGATCTCATCGCCAACTTCCTCGCTGTTCTCGACCATCACAACGGCGTCTGCACCCTTTGGGAGCACCCCGCCGGTGGGCACGTATATGCACTCCCCGGTTTGTAGTTGCACCTCATCGGCCTTCCCCATCTCGACTCTTCCCCGCGACCGCAGTATCGACGGAATCGCTTCACCTGCACCGGTCGTGTCAGAAGCCCGGACCGCGAACCCGTCCACCACCGAACGGTCAAAGCCGGGGATATCGCCATCCGCCCTGATATCTTCGGAAAGCACACGTCCCCCTGCATGTTCCAGCGGGACGCGATCGTCGCCGGTCGTTCGTGCGAGGCTTTTTACCGCTGCAACCGCCTTTGAAACGGGGACTACTGTTAAGAAAATGCTCATTTGAAGCAGCCTAACTGGCAGGCGCGGATCTTGATGTTGTGGCTGGTGCAGTAGTCGCCGATTGCTTTCTTTGAAACCTTGTGTTTCTGTGCAATCGCAAACGCCTGCGGGCACTTGATGTCCTTCTCAATTCCTTCTTCCTTCAAAATCTCGCCAAGTTTCTTCTCGTTCATGGTAACACTATTTTGTTTACTTCTTTATTGTGTTTACTGACCGGCATGCTGTATGGCGACAGATGTGGCCTGCAACTACAACAGCCGGGTGATGATTTGTCAATAGAATTATGATAGAAAGTTAAGTCCCGGCCGAGGCGCTCCACTTTTCAAGTTTAAAGCGCCGCTCATTTTAATTCGTTGTCTCGCGGTCGGTGCATTCGATCTTAAGGTTCAAAATGCTCACTTCTCTTTTAGAAATAATTTTTAACCTCAGTTTGATTATATCTTATCAAAAATTAAATAAACAAATTGTTGGCGATAAAATGAAATTTCATCAAGGTTGCGTTCATTGTAAAAATAATCTCTCTTTTACTATGCCAAAAGAGATTGTTGATGCAGCAGTAGATGAAAAATTAGTAATTTTTGCTGGTGCTGGAATTAGTACAGAAGGAAGAGGCGTTCTTCCATATTCGTTTTATGATGAGGTCTGTAAGGATTTGCGTATAAAATCTAATCCAGATAAATATCCATTTCCTAAAATCGTGAACAAATATTGTGAAAAATTTGGTAGAAATCAAATGATTGAAAAAATTATGAAAAGATTTCAAATGATACAATCTTTTCCTGAATTGTATTATGAAGCAACAAAATTTCATAAAGAATTATCAACAATTTCTCAAATAAAATTAATATTTACAACTAATTGGGATACTTTTTTTGAAGATGAATGTGGAGCAATAGCATTCGTTTCATCAAAAGATTTTGCTTTCTGGAATGTACCTGGACGTAAAGTGTTTAAAATTCATGGCTCTATATCAAATATTGGTTCAATCATTGCTACCGAAGAAGATTATAATAAAAGTTATAGGCAATTAAAAAATGAACTAATCGGCAACTATCTAAAAATTGCTTTATCCACACAAAAATTTTTATTTTGTGGTTTTTCAATGAATGACAAAGATTTTCAAAAAATTTTACAATTATTGAAAAAAGAATTAAAAGATTATTCACCCCGATTTTATCTAGTAACATTAGACCAACAGATAGACAAGCAAAAATTAAGAGAGTATAATATTCAACCAATTTTTACAGATGCAACTTTTTTTATTCACAAATTAAAACTGAGATTAATTAGGCAAAAAGCACTATTTGATGATAAGATTTTCATTGACGTCTGTAAAAAATCACACGAGATTGAATATATCCATGATAAGATAAATGAAGATAATTTGCCTCTGACTTATCCTATCAGTATCTATACACTGGCCTATCAGGATGGGATAATGCATGCATTTGATCGGATGTTAGTGAGAAGTAAAACTGGTGAATATTCAAATTGTTGCCGAGTTAGTGCAGTGATCCATACTTATGAAAATATAATAAAACAAATGGTCAAGTCGAAAAATTATATGGGGGTGGCATATACTCGAGGTTATCTAAACGGATTATATTTCCTTGTTCTAGGCAAAAAAGGACAGAAGATGATGCCTTTATATTATTTATATAATGAAGAAATTTGTGCTAATTACAATGGATATAAAAAAATATTACATGATAACAGAATATTTCATAAACAATCTCATGATGTTGCAAAACAAATTATAGAGAAAATGAAAATTGGATTAGAGGGGATTGTCTTTCATCATCGACCCATTTTATAAAAAATCTTAAAGTATTATTTCCACATCGGAATCCTCCGAATGATTTTATCTTCCTCATCCCCCCGGTCATCACGATGTATTTATGTGCAGAGCCAGGTATAGGTGCGATGCGCCCACTTTTCTTTTAAGAGATTTTTAATTCCCAATCATCACAGCCGTGGTATCCTGTCATCCGCATCCGGCACGCTTATTCTGGTTAGCGCCAAATATGGTATGATGAAGGTCGCCCTCGTCAACTCCGCGCTGGACCCGGCTGGCATCAACATCCGGCGGCATATCGAGGCGTTGCTCGACAGGCCATCGGAGACTCTTCCCGGAACGGACGGGCGGACGTATGAGTTCCATGAAACTCAAGGCAGGCTTATCCATGCGGACGGGGTTGACCGGACGATCGATGCCGACCTTCTCATCTTCCTCTCCCGGCACGCGAGCGTCAACCCCATCCCCGTGCTCACGGTGCATGTGACCGGCAACATGCGGGACGCGGAGCTGGGAGGCAGCCCCCGCACGCTCCCCCCTGCCGCGCCCGGGATGATGCAGGCAGTGCTGCGGCAGCTTGCACAGCACTGCCCGACAGGTTACCGGGTCTCATATGAAGTCACCCACCACGGGCCGACTGACCTGTCGCACCCGTCATTCTTTGTCGAGATCGGGAGCACGGAGAAAGAATGGGCGGACGAGACCGCAGGACAGGCGGTAGCGCAGAGCGTGCTTGCTGCGACTCCGATCGATGCAATTCCGCTCATCGGGTTTGGGGGCAACCATTACGCGGCACGCCAGACAGAGATCGCGCTCACATCACGGGGGGCGTTCGGGCACATCGCCCATTCCCGGGAGGTAAGTTCGCTGGACGACGCGATGATCCGCGTGATGCAGGAACGGTCCGGGGCCGTGGCTGCATATATCGACAAAAAGGCGCTGTTGAAAGGCGAGCTGCACCTGCTCACCGGTCAGCTGGACGCACTCGGGATTGTCCGGCTTGGCGAGACCGAGCTTTCCGATATGGGGATGCTCCCATGGGAGACGTACTGTGCAGCAAAGGCACTTGCGGGCACGATCGGTCATGGTGCCCGCTGCCATGTGCACGCATGGGAAAAGCAGGAAGAACCGGTACTGGTACGGATCGATCCGGTCCTTTTGTCCGAAACCCTGAAGGCAGACGAACAGATGTTTCTCGCAGGTCTCGAAGGATTGTGCGTCATTCACCTGTCCGGGCCTGAAAATCGCCCACTTCCCGTTTTTATCACTTCTGTAAAGTATACGTCCCGAATAATAAACGATTTAAATACATTGTGCGTAAAAATCATACGTATTAAAGAGATCACTGCACGGGACGGCGATCACCTGATCATACAGAAAGTCCGGTTTGACCCTCACAAGGCGCGTATGCTGGGGGTTCCGGCAGGACCACTGTATAAGGCACTGGCAGCAGGCCGGTCAATCGAGGTCAGCGGGAGGGTGATAACACCGGAAATGGTGTCTTTGTGCAGCGAGACAAGAATCCACATCCCGGGTTTGGAGAACATTGCATGAGGTCAATTGTTGAAGAGGCACTAAACAAGGCGCAGACAGACACGACGTCAGTCGCGCAGAATAACGAAGACCTTGACCAGATTCTGGCCGAGCTCAAGACCGAGATCACGGTGATAGGCTGCGGGGGAAGCGGTTCGAACACGATCACCCGCATGATGGAGGAGGGCATCCACGGCGCCCGCATGATCGCCGTCAACACCGACGCCCAGCACCTCATCCGCACCCATGCTGACCAGCGCATCCTGATCGGCAGGCAGCGCACCCGTGGCCTTGGTGCCGGCTCCATCCCCCAGATCGGGGAAGAGGCGGCTCTCGAGAATGAGCAGGAGATCCGCGGCGCAGTATCCGGCTGTGACATGGTCTTCATCACCGTCGGGCTCGGTGGCGGCACCGGTACCGGCTGTGCACCGGTCATCGCAAAGGCTGCCCGCGAAGAGGGAGCGCTCACCATTGCGATCGTTACCCTGCCGTTCTCCGCGGAAGGTGCCATCCGCATGGAGAACGCAGAAGCCGGCCTCGAACGGTTACGGGATGTGGCAGACACGGTCATTGTTGTGCCCAATGACCGGCTGCTCGAAGTCGTACCGAAACTGCCGCTCTACGCCGCATTCAAGGTGGCAGATGAAGTGCTCATGCGTGCGGTAAAAGGGATCACCGAGCTGATCACGATGCCCGGCCTTGTCAACCTCGACTTTGCCGATGTGCGCACCGTCATGGAGCGCGGAGGCGTTGCCATGATCGGGATGGGGGAGAGCGATTCTGAGGACAAGGCAGCAGACTCGGTGAAAAAAGCGATCCGCTCGCCGCTGCTGGACGTGGACATCTCCGGCGCCACGGCAGCACTTGTCAACGTGGTCGGCGGTCCTGACATGACGATGGAAGAAGCTGAGGGCGTAATACAGGAAGTGTACAACCGTGTCGATCCGAACGCACGCATCATCTGGGGTGCGCAGATCGACCCCGCGATGCAGAACAAGATGCGCACGCTGCTTGTGGTGACCGGAGTACGGTCGCCACAGATATATGGTAGGAACGAGAAACTTACCCCAAAAGTCCAGAAACAGTTTGAGATCGATTTTCTCAAGTGAGTGAATATGGAAATATCAAAGCCGGATTTGAAAGTTAACGTTCAGGAAGAGTTTTTCAGGAAATACATGCGGGTCCTGAAACTTGCGCGCACTCCTACCCGCGAAGAGTTCTCCAAGATTGCGGTCGTCGCTGCCGCAGGAGTCCTCCTCATCGGGTTCGTCGGATTTATTCTCTATGTCATCTTTGAGCACCAGACGTTGCTCGGGTTCTAACTTTTGATTACCATGACCGAACAGACTCCCGGCACTCCATCGCCGGCACCGGTTCCTGAGCCCGATACACCAGTGTCCGATAACCGGATTTTTGCGATCAAGACAACCTCCAAGCAGGAACGCACCGTTGCCGACAGCATCTTGAAAGCCATCACGACAAAGGCGACCGATATCAACGTGACTGCCGTTATTGTGCCCAACGAGCTGAAGGGCTACGTCCTCGTTGAGACCCCCGAGAAGCTGAACCGTATCGAGCAGCTCGTCGAGAAGATCCCCCATGCGCGGGCCGTCGTCCGGAAGGGGAAGGACGAAGGCGAGAAGAGCTCGATGATGCTTGCCGAGGTGGCGCATTTTCTCGTGCCCAAGCCGGTGGTGAGCGGTATCGAAGAAGGGACGATCGTGGAGCTCATTGCCGGGCCGTTCAAGGGCGAGAAAGCTGTCGTCAAGCGCGTCGACTCGGCAAAGGAAGAGATCACGGTCGAGCTCTACGAGAGCGTTGTCCCAATCCCGATCACCGTCCGCGGCGACAATGTCCGTGTGGTCGAGAAGGTCTCGGACTACCGGTAAATCTCTCTCATCTCTTTTTACACACCGTTTTATTGGTAAGAGCGGAGTCACCGTTTCCGGAGGACTTTTTTTGGTGGATGGGTCGCAGGCAGGTCTGCCGTTCCATGAGGAAGGGCAGACTGGAGAAGACTGTGAAACGATCTTCGACTTGGGGATTGGGTACGACGCCCTCATGGGCATAGTGAGTTGTCTATCCCGCCCTCTCTTTTAAGCTGCGTTTGCCGTTGCAATCCGATTTTTCTGGCGATTATCCTTGGAATCATTCTCTGATAAGCATGCAAAAACTCCTAAGGCAATATCGCAAAACCAGAAAATCCTACCTCATTGTAATTGAGGAATTCCAAAAGAGCCCCAAAGCTATTTATCCCTCTATTGTTGAGATGGGATAGTTGTAGTAATGGATGATAATCCAGCCCGCTTAACAGAGCAGCCGATTCCGAAATTCGGGATGTTCACGGGGGTCTTTGTCCCGACGCTCCTCACAATCATCGGCGTTA
>Ga0268276_1004339_pt1 | contig 10071 bp, 7 predicted proteins | sample saktaG_4_FD_190145 | JGI IMG/M metagenome (GOLD analysis project Ga0268276, IMG submission 190145) | Saline water microbial communities from Sakinaw Lake, British Columbia, Canada - sak_2010_1_5_45m | ecosystem: Environmental > Aquatic > Non-marine Saline and Alkaline > Saline ...
TCGATGACGCCGCTGGAAGACAGTGTGACCTTTACATCATCTGGATATACAGCCGCGAAGTCAACGGAAAGGCCGCCTCCGTAGCTGTAACCGGCAGACATCCAGGGTCCCGTGTAAGTCTTTTTCAACTCAGCAATGACCTGGTGATAATCCGCAAGGGCCTGGCTCACCGTCACGTATGCGGGAACTGTCTGGTCGCTGTCAGAGCTGACGCTCTGGCCGTAGCCGCGATGCTCGGCCTGGATAAAAATGACACCCGGAGGCGCATCGTACATATTCCATGTAGCTACCAACTCCTGATTGGTCAGATCATGCTCGTTTCCCAGGATAAAGAAAACGGGCGAGTTATTGGGAGCCTTGTGAGGGACCAGTATAAATAACTCCTGATCAAAATGCGCGCCGTCGGGCTTTGCATGGTCCAGCGGCTGGGATATAGTCATGTGTGTAATCTGATAATCTCGAGCCGCCGGGCCGCATGCCGCAAATGTCACAGACAGCAGCACCACTATAAGTGCAATCAGGATGGTATTAAATACAGATTTTCTCATAACGCCTGCCTCGAAAATATTTGCATACATTTTAGATTAAGCGAGGCTGTATGCCAATATATTGCAATGTCTATATGACTAATCTTCTGATCAAACAGTTTAATACCGATACAATGATGACGAGGAAATTAGTCACACACTCTTATACTGCTCCCCATTAAGATAGGTGGGTAATTAAGAGAGTAAAATGGCTTCGACACCGGCCAGGCTGCTTGCCCCGTGAAGTACGCCGTCTGCGAGAATGGCACCTGTGTTTTAACCGATAAATCTCCAGTGTATCCTGGAAAATAGGCTGTCATTTCGTCCTAAGCGCAGTAATCTCAATGCTATATTGAACTCTGTTATTATTCTCTTTTATGTTGTTTTCTACCACTCAGTTGACGATGGTGCTATACTGGTATAATAATCGGATGGGAGGTTGAATATGACAGATTTTACTAGCGACGAACAGCTTGCCAAAGACTTTACAATTGCAATACTCTCTCGGCCAAATTCGTTTATAAAAGAAAACCCACAAGAAATGGCAATAATCGCGGCGAATTTGTATAAGTCCATACTTGCTGCCCTTAAAGCTGATAAACCAGAGCCGGGGCCGTATAAACCAATCCGAGCGCTACATTAGAAATCCCCTAAAAATCTACTAGCCTATCCATTTTTTAATGATTTGCTTTAGTTGTTGTTTTTTTGTAATTGTACCTATATATTTCTTGAGATCATACAGTAATTGGATTGCCATAAAGAAATTAAAGTCATTGAAAGTCATATCGGTATTTTTTTCCATAAAATCACCTCAAATTTAATATAGGAGGAAGGAGATATGAACATAATCGCAGGCTCAATATATGTATTGGTTTGTGGTGTGGGATTGGCTATATTAGGAAGATTTATTGGTTACGGTTTAATCTGGTGGATTATTCTTATTATTTTGGCCTTGGGAACTTTTGCAGTTGTTAATATTCCTGTCACATCACCATAACTACATACCCTGTGGGGATAAAGGGGAAACGAAATAGCATTAATGAAAACTGGGAGCCGAGTATGAGTTTACCAAACCCAATCGGCCGTCAGAGAGAGGTTTTATATTTACCTACAGAAGGACATACTGTCGTGTTGGGAACCGCCGGCAGCGGTAAGACGATTATAGCTATCCTCCGAGCTGCTCATTTGTCTAAAAAGGACAAAAACGAAAAGGCTCTGTTAGTTACATTCAATAAAACTTTAGTCACATATCTGAGGGCACTGGGTGAGTCAGAACTGAGCAATGTTGATATTCACACCTACCATGAATTTGCTAGGGGATATTTGAACTCGAGGGGTAAAATGCGGCCTCACGCTATATTGGATCCAGATGAAAAACTGTTGATAGTGGCGAAGGCATTGGAAAATGTGAAAAATGAGGGTTACCAAAACACGACCCTTCAACGACCGGCCGAGACCTTCGTCGAGGAAATACAATGGCTTGAGAGAAATGGAATTGTATCCGAAGATGAATATATTTTAGCTAATCGCGTAGGCCGTGATGAGTCGAGGATTCCTAGAAAGGAAAGACCTCTGGTATGGAAGGTTTACCAAAACTTCCTTTCTTTGCGTACCGAAAATGGTTATGATTACGACTGGGATGATTTAGCCCAAGCTGTTTGTTCGGAATTTACGACTGATATTTCGCCAAGGATGTATAAACACATTGTGATAGACGAGGCACAAGATTTCTCTCCGGTAATGTTGAGGTCATTATCATTAGCTACCGCAGATAAGGGCAGCCTGACTTTTTTCGGGGACATGGCCCAACAAATCTACGGAAGTCGTATTTCCTGGAGAAGTGCTGGCCTTAACCCTCCAAAAGTCTGGTATTTTCAAGAAAACTATCGCAATACAAAACAGATAGCACAACTAGGATTGGCAATTTCAAAAACTCCGTTTTTCAAAGGTGTAGCCGACCTCGTTGAACCGCATTCACCAAAAGCTGATGGGCCGCTTCCAACATTAGTTGAATGCGATGATGTCAATAATGAGACTGAGTTGGCGCTTGAAAACGCTTCAGCAATGGGGCGCACCCAATTTGTAGGATTGCTAAGCCGAAACCGTAGCATGGATACCTATTTTATCCATATGTTAAAGCAGAAAGATAGCTCGCTAAGAGTAGAAAAACTAGACCGTGACATAAAAAAGTGGAATCCAGAGCCAGGAGTATTTGTTGGAACGTACTATTCAGCTAAAAGTCTGGAATTTGATGCCGTCATTTTGCCTTATTGTAATGATGATGTACTTCCAGACCAATCTAGAATTGCCGCTCTCGGCAGCGAACAAGAAGCGGAAGCTGAAGAAGCACGACTTCTTTACGTTGCAGTAACAAGAGCAAAGACAAGATTAATATTTACATATTCGGGAAGTTTAACTAAGCTTTTACCGAGCGACCCTTCCCTGTACCAAAAGGAGAAGGTGTGAAAGAAGACGCTGTTAAAATCAGCCAGGAAGTAACGGCCAGAGGAATTACCAGACTATGTCATTTTACTCAGTCCAGAAAACTGGCGCATATTGTCTGTAACTCAAGAGGCATAATGGCCACCGCGGAGATGCGGGAATTTGCTCCAGACCTTCTTGATGTCACGGATACTGAACGTCTAGATGGCTATCCTGACCATATTAGTTGCTCGATCGAATTTCCAAATATCTGGTATCTAGAGCTAATAAAAGACCGAGACCCTTTATTCAATGAGTGGGTTGTTTTATTCCTTAAGCCATCACTCCTCTGGAAAAATGGTACGCTATTCTGCTGCCGTAATGCATCCGCTCAGAGAGGCCATCTGGTGAAGGGTGGATATTCCGGATTTCAAAACATGTTCCAACCCGAAATTATTGGCGCGAGGAACCTAAAATTCTGTAGAACGCCCGAGATGTTATCTTGCTGCACTACGGATGACCAGGCAGAAGTATTAGTATCCAGCAATGTTCCTCGTGAGGACATCATAGGTGTTGGTGTATGTTCAGATGACCAAGCTGAAAGAGAAAGCGTTCGGTTACGTTTACTGCCAGATGCTATTCATTTAAACTGGATAGTGGTGCCACAGATATTTACTAGCGAATGGAGCTGGTTTGTTAGAAGTGGTAGACGACCGGTCGAGAGGCCTTATTGAGAAAAAGAGATTTAATGATGGATTCTATTGATGATAACTCAAAATTCTATTACGAGCACGATGGTTTATTGATGGATAAAATTGCCGGTGCAGTTCTCGGTGCAGCTATAGGAGATGCGCTTGGTTGGCCGCAGGAGAAGCCTAGGCTGCGTTCTGGAATATATTCTAAAGGCAACGTAAGCAGTGTATCCACTGGCTTCAGGACATGGCAGAGAAGATCTGGTGGAAGATTTTTTTCCTACGAAGAAACTATTAACGCAGGAGAATATAGCGATGACACTCAATTGATACTGGCAACGATACGAAGTATGAAGGAAGGTATCAATTGGAACCGAGCATTTTGCTTGGAAGAACTCCCGATTTGGCTCTTATATGAACGCGGTGGTGGTCAATCAACTAAAGCCGCAGCTGAGAGCTGGCGAAATGGCATACCTCCTTGGCGGGAAATCCCAAATAATTCAGACGCTGTTAAAAGATACTTCGGAGCAGGCGGTAACGGTGTCGCGATGAGGATACTGCCGCACGCTTTACTGTCGAACACCACCGAACTATCCATGTATCGCCAAATAATATTGAACGGTATTTCAACGCACGGCCATCCGGTCGCTCTAGTGGGAGCACTTGTTTATGGTAAGAGTGTGAACATAGCTTTTCACAATAAGGGGACATTGAGGCTTGGCGCCCTAATTGACGAGTTGATAGAGACGAAGAGCAATTGGTCTGTAATGCCTAAACTTGATGGCAGCTTTGAAGAATGGTTTTCAGCTGCAAATAAGTTCTGCAACGGATATGCAAAAGAATGGGAAGTGGCAGTAAATAATGTTCTGGAGGGACTGTCAATCTGCCATCAAGCATTACAAAAAGGTGCTCTCGCTGTAGATTCTCAAACACTACAGCAAATTGGGTGCTTTGACCGTCGTTTAAGCGGAGCCGGTACAGTTGCTGCTTTAGCCGCTATTTATCTAGCTTCACGCTATGCCGCAGATCCTAAAACAGGATTACTTGAAGCGGCGTTTGCCGTTGGAGCAGATACAGATACGATAGCATCCATGTTGGGTGGCATTCTTGGTGCTCTACTAGGTACAGAATGGATAATCCCTGAATGGCAACAAGTACAAGACTACAAATACCTGAAATCTGTGGCTAATATAATAATGAACCTATCCCTTGATACGTCTATAATTCAAAGTAGACATATCGAGCACTGGAAACGCAGTCAGACGACCACCGTTTTGGATATGCTTGAAAGTAATACAGTTAACGAGTTTGACATAGTATCTCTTGGCAGAGCAAAGGTTATAAACACTATTAACCACAAACCTATGACAAAATCTACTAGTGCCAAATCATGGAAAGTATCTTTAGATAGTGGGCAGACCATATATGTTAATAAATTGGCTAGGCTTCGAGAAGCATCACAATTCGAGAGGTCTCTATCCAAAAGAGACTTGTACGCTCAGCAAGAAACTATCAATGATGTGAGCGGTCGGATGCCATCAGTTAATCACCTTTTTATTAGCTATGCAACTGAGGATGGTGAACTTGCCGAATGGCTCACCCTGAGATTGACCACCGAAGGCTATAGAGTCTGGTGCGATAGAATTAAATTGCTTGGAGGGGAATCATATCCCAGAGACATTGACAAGGCAATTAAAACACAAACTTTTCGAATGCTTGCTATCATTTCTAGACATTCCCTAACCAAAGAAAATCCACTAAAGGAACGAACCCTAGGCTACAATATTGGCCGTCAAAGGAACGTGGATTTCGTAATACCTCTTTTAGCCGACAAGATGCGTCCGGACGAACTCGGCTGGATGGACTCTGCCCTCACGTACATTCCATTCTACGATAGTTGGGCCCAGGGACTATCGCAGCTAATCAAGAAACTACATTCTATACCTGCACCGAATCCACTACCAAATGGGGCGAGATTGGTGAGCAATTGGGCAGCGCAACAATCTGTCCTTACATCGAATCAAGAAAGACTCTGGACCAACTTGTTTGAAATAAAGTCTCTACCTGATTTCGTTTATAGAATAGTGACTCCCAACGATTATAAGATAACTGACCCTGACTGGATTTTTCATGAACAATCTGAACATATACTTTGGAGTTTTGAAGTACCTGATTCAAAGCTCGAATATTTGTCAGTAAGATGGAACGATACTCGGCGTATACCCTATGGCGTACCCCCAATCGATATTGCCACAATATTGATTAAAGAACACTTACGCAGACTATGTTTGAAAAGGAAAGCGCAGGAGACACTTGACGGCGAGATATATCTTTCTAATCTGGCAGCTCCCGACAGTTGGCTCCGGTTCATAGACTTTAGAGGCAAACAATCGCGGGTTTTAGCTACCAGTCGGCGGACGATCAGGTCGAGTGGAGGCACTCGGAATCCTTACTATTACCATTTATCACCAGTATTTCGTCCGCTACTTAAAAAGCACGGGATTCCAGTACTTGAACTTCAGATTCGTCTATATTTGACGGATATGCAGGGTAAAGCTTTACCGCCTGGAATCACGAATAGACGGCGCAAGAGAATAGCAAGAAGTTGGTGGAATTACCAATGGATTTCGCGCGTTTTTGCCATAGCCCAATGGGCATTCGATGGTCAATCGACGTACAATCTGGCTGCTGGGCATAATTATGAGATTAATGTATCTGGATTTCCTTTGTCAGTTGTGGCTCCGCAAGGAATAGATGAACGCCTTCTTAAGTTACCTGAAACTGTTGAAGAAGAATTAGAGATTTTCGAAGAGGAGCCGGATGACACCGAGTGGGACGAGGAACAATCGTGAATTCTGAAGTATTTTGCTTAAACGAACCAGCCCTTGAATTCCGACATGGACAGGATATGGTGGAGCCTCATGATGGGCTATCATTGTTTGGCCCATACGATGCTGATTCTCCTTCGCATCCTAGAAATATATCATATGCCTTGGTGGGCAGTGGAGAAGGTGTGGAATTGTTCTGCCAATGGAGCCACCGTATTCAATCAGTGATTTACCCGGAAGGTGACCGGCGCTTATGGCCATTATTTCCGGGATTTGAAGCAGCTTTTGCTAGTCATTGGCCAGAGCAACCTGTCCGCAGATTCCCAATAGATTCTGATAAATTAGCTGGAGCTGTTAATAATCTAGACCATTTCAAGCGCACTACCGGAGTTGTTGATCTTTATATTGATGCCATCGAGAAACTGCAGAAACATGATGAAGTCCTTAGTGTTATTGTTTGCGTTGTTCCTGATATCGTTTACCAGAACTGCCGACCGCAGTCCACTGTAACCGAAGGAGTAGGATACCCAGTCAGCAGCAGGGTTAGTCGTGAGCGTGGAAGCGGACAGCTGGATCTTCTGGACTCATACGACCCTCAAATATATACTTATTCATCAGATTTCAGACGACAAATCAAAGCTCGTGCTATGGCATACGATATTCCCATCCAAATTATCCGAGAATCCACTTTACGTCTTACTCAAAAGACGGATCATACTCAGAGAGGTCTAACCACGCTTAGTGATCGCGCTTGGAATTTGGGTGTTGCCCTATATTATAAATCCGGAGGTAAACCATGGAGATTGAAATCCGCGAGAGAGGGAGTTTGTTATATTGGCATCGCTTATCGTCGTAAAGATCCAACCTCAAAAAGTCAAACGGCGTGCTGCGCAGCCCAAATGTTTCTTGACTCTGGTGACGGTATTGTTTTCATGGGTGAATACGGACCCTGGTATTCACCGGCCGATAGCCAATTTCATATCACCAAGGGAGCTGCTCAACGACTTTTAAGCGGTGTCCTCAAAACGTATCAAGATTTGGAAGGCAAGCCTCTTAAAGAGGTTTTCCTACATTGTCGGTCTGGTATCGATGACGAAGAATTTGCAGGATATCGAAGCGCTTGTCCCCGTAGTATCACGTTAGTTGGAATCAGGGTGAGACAAGAAAAAAACAGTCTGAAACTATTCCGAGAGGGTAATATGCCAGTAATCCGAGGAACATTTTGGAAAACACATGAACGTTCAGGTTATCTTTGGGCGTCAGGGTTTAAACCGCGATTGGGAACTTATGATGGTGCAGAAATACCTTTGCCTGTCCGTATCGATGTACAACATGGCGAGGCTGATATTCAACTGGTGGCCAAAGATATCTTATCGCTAACAAAATTGAACTATAATGCTTGCCGATTAGGAGAGTCGGAACCTGTCACCATCCGGTATTCCGATGCGGTAGGCGAAATATTGGTATCCAATCCAACTGTAACTCACAGAAGTCCTAAGTTTAAATTTTATATCTGATAAGAAATCGAAGAAAGGTCTCTTCTGTAGTGACATCTTCGGCAGCTAAATGCGGAGGAAGGTCAATAACGGGTACCAAAAGTCAGAAATGTTAAGCGCAACTAGACGAACTGCTACATGATCCGATAAGGTGACAGGTTCCTGCACTTAAGTGTAATATGATAACAAATCCTGACATGAACTACTGCCATGTCTGAAGAAAAGACGCAGAGCTTGTATGACCAACCAATTTCATGGTTTCTAAATCGTGGCTTATTTTCCGACCATTTCCTGAAAGCACGATTGTCACAATGGAAGGAGTGGTGGAGTGATGGAGAACTGGCTACCTTCCGCAAGCAGCTATTATCGCTATATGAGTCGACAAAGGCGATATTACCTTTGTCAAACGAGGCTCAGACAGAGAAGGAATTCGTCCAACCCGTTTTTGACCTGTTGGGTTATACAAATAGCTATATCGTTCAGGCTCCTACCCGGATAGGCGAACATACGAACCGCCCTGACTATGCCCTTTTTCCCGACCAGCCGATCAAGAACAAGGCGTATGAGAAGCTCAAAAATAATAATTATACGTTATGCATTGGAATAGCTGATGCAAAATACTGGGAGCGAGACCTTGATTTAGCCAGGTCAAGCAACCGTGACACTTTCACCAATCAAAACCCTTCGTTCCAAATTGCTAACTATCTCACCGGTACAAAGCAGACATGGGGCATTCTTACTAACGGCCGATTGTGGCGACTATATTGTGCCAAATCACATTTACCGCTCGGTAATTACTATCAGGTTGATCTCGTCCAGCTTCTGGAAAAAGCCCCCGATGAATGTCTCAAGTATTTCTATCTCTTCTTCCGCAAAGCCGCCTTACTTCAGATTGACGGCAAGTCATTTCTCGACCATGTGCTCGAGGGCAGCAACCAGTATGCAGTAGAACTTGAAGCCGATATTAAAGAGCGTGCATACGAAGTGGTAGAAGTACTATGCCGGGGATTTGCCGCCGGCTTTTCGCCCGACCATCTCACAGAGCAAACACTAAAGATCATTTATGATAACTCGTTGACCTTGCTGTACCGCCTGCTCTTTGTCTTTTATGCCGAAGCAAGAGAGCTTCTTCCGCTGAACACTAATCAGAGCTACCGTGATAAGTACAGCATCCACAATCTCACACAGGAGATTGATGAGAGTTTCGCTAAAAGTCACCAGCTAAGTCCCAAATCAACTATTTACTATCAACGCATTGATAGCTTGTTCAAATTGATAGATGAGGGCGACCCTGATGTAGGCATACCTGAATACAATGGTGGGCTTTTTGACTCTGACGAGCACCCGTTTCTTGAAGAGCATGCTATTGCCGATACCTTCCTGGTGCGCGCTATCCACCAATTAGCACTGATTCCCGATAAGAAGCTGGGGTATCAGGTAGCCGTGGACTACAACACTCTGAGTGAGCGTCATCTGGGTAGTATTTATGAAGGTCTCCTGGAGTTTAAGCCACGCAGTGCTTTGTCTGACCTAGTGACGATAAAGGACAAGGGCATCATTAAATATGCTTACGCTGATAAATACCCGGATAAGAAGATAGTTTATAAGAAGAGTGAGTTGTACCTTGCTAATGATAAGGGGGAGCGAAAAGCCAGCGGCTCATATTATACTCCGGAATACATCGTCAACTACATCGTGTTGAATACACTTGACACACTAATAAAAGATGCCCGTGAAAAGGTCAAGGCGCTAAAACCAAAGGTTGATAAAGCCATCACCAAGTGGGGCAAGCTTAAGGGACAGAAGCAGGGTCTGGAGTCGACTGAGAAATATGACCGTAAAATCGCCGAAGAACAGGAAAGACTGCTCGAACCCTATCTTTCTATGAAAGTACTGGATCCGGCTATGGGTAGCGGTCATTTCCTGGCGCGGGCTACAGACTATATTGCTCAGGCTATCGCCACCGACCCTTACATCAAGCCGCCTGGCGACATCGGTGAGGACTCAGAACTTACCTACTACCGGCGTCGAGTAGTGGAAAGCTGTATCTATGGAGTTGACCTAAACCCGCTGGCAGTTGAACTTGCCAAGCTGACATTATGGCTGG
>Ga0268276_1004341_pt1 | contig 10065 bp, 9 predicted proteins | sample saktaG_4_FD_190145 | JGI IMG/M metagenome (GOLD analysis project Ga0268276, IMG submission 190145) | Saline water microbial communities from Sakinaw Lake, British Columbia, Canada - sak_2010_1_5_45m | ecosystem: Environmental > Aquatic > Non-marine Saline and Alkaline > Saline ...
GACTCCCTGAAGGACACTCCTTTCTTCACCAGATATTCCGCCACGTCCGTGGCGGTTGAGAAACCCTTCGATGCCTCATCGAACATCCTCTTGCGGTTATACGTGATATTCTCCATCATTACCGCCAGAACGGCCAGGCATTCCTTCGTGGTGTCAACGGTATCAAAGAGTGGCTCCTTGTCTTCCTGAAGGTCCCTGTTGTATGTCATGGGGAGACCCTTCAGAAGGGTCAAGATGTTTACGAGACTCCCGTAAACACGGCCCGTCTTTCCCCGGATGAGTTCCGCCACGTCCGGGTTTTTCTTCTGCGGCATGATACTGCTGCCCGTTGTAAAGGCATCGGAGATTTCCACGAAGCCGAACTCCCCGCTGGACCACAGGACAAGGTCTTCGCAAATCCGGCTGAGGTGCATCATGAGAAGGCTTGCAGTAAAAATGAATTCCGCGACGAAATCCCTGTCTGAAACGGCGTCCATGCTGTTTTTTGACAGGCTCGGAAATCGGAGAAGTTTCGCCGCATAGGCCCTGTCCAGTTTGAGACCCGTGCCTGCCAGAGCCGCCGAACCGAGCGGCATGACGTTGATGCGGCCGAAACAGTCGACCATCCTTTCCTCGTCCCGGGCGAGCATTTCCCAGCACGCCAGAAGGTAATGAGCCAGAAGAACAGGTTGCGCCTTCTGCAAATGCGTATATCCCGGCATAACCGTGTTTATTTCTTTCCTGGCCCGGGCGACCAGGCAGGACTTCAGCAGGTTGAGCAGGATGAGAATTTCAATGACTTCTTCTCGGAGATAAAGCCTCACATCGAGGGAGACCTGGTCGTTTCTGCTCCGGCCGGCATGAATCTTGGAACCCGCCTCCCCCGTTTTCTCTATCAGAGCTTTTTCAACGGCCATGTGGATATCTTCAAGATCCGAAGAAAATATGAAGGTCCCGTTCTCAAACTCTTTCCGGATATCCCGTAACCCCTTGAGGATCTTCCTGGATTCGTCGGGCGACAAATAGCCGGTCTTCGCGAGCATTCTGCAATGCGCCATGCTCCCCTCGATATCCTGCCTGTACAGGCGGCGGTCAAAAGGAAGAGAGGCCGTAAAGGCTTCGACCATTTTGTTTGTCGGTTCCTTGAATCTTCCACCCCACATTTTTTCGGTCTTTTTCATTCTCCCTCAACTCGAATGCTTCTCTGTTGATCATAATCGTTTCTGTTCTGAAAACGAAAGGACTTCTATCTTTTCAGCAATGCTTCCACTTTCAACCGGAGGGCGTTCAGCCGGATGAACCCGGTGGCATCTTTCTGGTTGTAAAGACCGCTCTTCTCAAAGCTTGCCAGGTCTTCACTATAAAGCGAACGAGGCGCTTTCCTTCCCACGACGGTGCAGTTTCCCTTGTAGAGCTTCAGCCGAGCCGTTCCCGTGACCGTTTCCTGGCTTTCATCGATCATCTTCTGAAGAACTCTCCTCTCAGGGGAAAACCAAAATCCGTAATATACGAGTTGGGCGTATTTCGGGATAAGCGAATCCCTCACGAACATGACTTCCCTGTCCATGGTGATGGACTCCACAGCCCGATGCGCCGCCCAGAGAACGGTTCCGCCAGGTGTTTCATAGACGCCTCTCGACTTCATGCCCACGAACCGGTTTTCCACCATATCGACCCGCCCGATGCCGTTCCGGCCCGCCATCCCGTTCAGGTGATCAATGAGTTTCGCCGGACTCATTTGAACACCATCCAGGGCCACGGGATTGCCCTTTTCAAAATCGATTTCCACGTAGGTCGGTTCGTCAGGCGCTTTTTCCGGTGATACCGTTAAAACGAACATGTCCTCATTCGGTTCCAGCCACGGATCCTCCAGGATCCCGCCCTCATGTGAAATGTGAAGGAGGTTCCGGTCGCTGCTGTAGGGTTTTTCCTTCGTGAGCGGCAGTGGGATTCCGTGCTTGGCCGCATAATCAATCATGGACTGACGGGAATCGAATGGCCATCGCTCATCGCGCCAGGCGGCAATGATTTTTATTGCGGGATGGAGGGCCATGTACGTGAGTTCGAACCGGACCTGATCGTTCCCCTTCCCCGTGGCGCCGTGGCAGACCGCGTCGGCCTTCTCCTTCAGAGCAATCTCGACCTGTCTTTTGGCAATGAGAGGCCTCGCAATGGATGTCCCCATGAGATAAATCCCCTCATAGATGGCGTTAGCACGGAGCATGGGAAATACAAAATCCAGGGCAAATTCTTCTCTGAGATCCTCAATATATATTTTGGACGCCCCCGTGTTGATGGCTTTTTTCTCGAGTCCGTCCAGTTCTTCTTTCTGACCCAGATCGGCGGCGAAAGCGATCACCTCGCAGCCGTATGTTTCGATAAGCCACTTGACGATCACGGAGGTATCCAGGCCCCCCGAATACGCCAGCACGACTTTTTTGATATCACTCATCTCAGATTTATCCTCCTCCCATGAGAATCTCCATGATGGCCTTCTGTACATGGAGACGATTTTCCGCCTGATCCATCACGACCGATTGCGGACCGTCAATGATATCGGCTGTGATTTCCTCCCCGCGATGGGCAGGCAGGCAATGCATGACAATAGCATCAGACTTTGCCTTCCTCATCAATTTTTTGTTGATCTGGTAGCTCTTGAGAACTTTTTTTCTTTTATCTCCTTCGGCTTCCTGGCCCATGCTCGTCCATACATCGGTGTACACTACATCGGCATCGCTGACTGCTTCGTCTGGAATGCGGTAAATCTTTATCCTTTCTCCCGCTGTTTTCAATCCCTTTTGGAGAATCTTCCTGTCCGGCTCGTATCCGTCGGGACAGGCCAGAGAAAGCTCGATGGGCAGCCGAGATGCCGCTTCGATCCAGGAATTGGCGATATTGTTCCCGTCACCCACGTAGGCGATCTTCAGCCCTTCGTACCGGCCCTTCTTCTCGATGATCGTGAACAGGTCACTCAATATCTGGCAGGGATGCAAAAGATCTGTGAGTCCGTTGATCACGGGGACCGTGGCGTGACGCGCAAACTCCTCAATAGATTCCTGATTATAGGTGCGGATTATCACTCCGTCCAGGTATCTCGACATGATCTGGGCTGTGTCGGCGATGGTCTCACCCCGTCCCGCCTGTATGTCCCGGCTGCTCAAAAAAATGGCTATTCCTCCGAGCTGATACATGCCGACTTCGAAGGACAGTCTCGTTCGGGTTGAAGATTTATAAAATATCATTCCCAGCGTTTTCCCCTTCAGGGGCTCATGGGAACTCCCTTCAATCAACATTTTCTTCAGAAAGAAAGATCGCGTGAATATCTGCGCGAAATCTCTGTCTTCGAGATCCGAGAAACTCAGCAGGTCCTTATTCATCAGCCTTTTTCCACCTCCCGCAGAACCGTATCCAGTATTTCAACGGCCCGATCGATATCCCCTTCTGCAACGATAAGGGGCGGAACAAATCTCAGGACGTTTCCATACGTGCAGTTGATCAAAAGGCCTCGATTCAGGCAGCGATTCACAATATCCGATCCCTCCATCGAAATCTCCACGCCGATGATCAGGCCTTTGCCCCGCACATCCTGGATCACCGGATGATCATTCTGAAGCGCTTTCAGCTTTTGAAAGAAATAGGAGCTCATCTTGCGGCAGTTTTCCAGAATGCCGTCCTGAAGAATTGTTTCAAGGGTCGCAACTCCCGCGGCCATGGCGAGAGGATTCCCGCCGAACGTGGATGCATGAGTGCCCGGAACGAAAACCGACGCCACCTTGTCCGTGGCCAGCAAGGCGCCCACGGGGAAACCGTTCCCCAGAGCCTTGGCCAGCGTCATGATATCGGGCTTGATCCCATAATGCTCGTGGGCAAATAGAACGCCCGTCCGTCCCATGCCCACCTGTACTTCATCCAGAATCATCAGCAGCCCGCGCTCATCGCATACCTTTCGGACACCCTTGAGATAATCGTCGGAGGGGACGCGAATGCCGCCTTCCCCCTGGAGGGGCTCCACGAGCACCCCGCAGGTTTTATCCGTGACAGCCTCATCCAGCGCCTTGATGTCGTTGAACGAAACATATTTAAATCCCTCGAGGAGAGGCTCAAATCCTTTATGAAACTTTTCCTGTCCTGTTGCGGTCACCGTCGCCAGCGTCCTTCCATGAAAAGAATCTTTCATGGTGATGATCTCGAATTTTCCGCTCCCCATCTTCTCGCTGGCATACTTCCGGGCGAGCTTGATGGCCCCCTCGTTCGCCTCCGCCCCGCTGTTGCAGAAAAATACCTTGTCGGCGAAGGAGTTTTCCACAAGGAGTTTCGCAAATCGGATCTGCGGCTCAATATAGTAAAGGTTCGAGACATGGGTCAGTATCATCACCTGCCTTTGGATGGCCTCGACGACTTTCGGATGGGAATGGCCGAGGCTGCAAACGGCGATGCCGGCCACAAAATCGAGATAGACTTTCCCGTTCGAGTCCCATACCTGCATTCCGCTTCCCTTTACCAGGACGACGGGGAAACGCTTGTAGGTTCCCATGATGTTCTGATCGGACAATGCTATGAGCTCTTCGGTTTTCATTTTAATATTCCATGCATTCCGCTACGCGGTGATTTCTGTGCCGATTCCTCTGTCGGTGAATATCTCCAGAAGCACAGCGTGCTTCAGGCGCCCATCGATAATATGCGATTTCCTGACGCCCTGCCGCAGGGCCTTCAGGCAGCATTTAACCTTCGGAAACATTCCCCCCTCAATAGTTCCGGCCTCTATCATGCGAAGGGCCTTCCGATTGTCCATGGTATGAACCAGCTTTTTACTCGCGTCAAGCACTCCGTCCACGTCGGTCAGAAGTACGAGTTTCTCCGCGTTCAGAGCCGACGCGACTTCACCAGCCACGATATCGGCGTTGATGTTATACGTTTCTCCATTTTCACCGACCCCTGTCGGGGCGATGACGGGAATAAAACCGTCGCTGACCAGCGATACGATTAGATCCGTATTGATCTTGACGACCTTGCCGACCAGGCCGATGTCAATGATCTCCGGCGGTGTGTCTTTCGCCTTTTCAGCGCTCAGATAATATTTCTGCGCCTGGATCAGGCTGCCGTCCTTCCCGCTCAATCCCACGGCCTTTCCGCCATGGTGGTTGATCAGGCCGACGATTTCCTTGTTGACCTTGCCCACAAGAACCATCTCGACGATATCCATGGTCTCCTCGTCGGTCACCCTCATTCCCTGGATGAACTTCGAGTCCTTACCCAGCTTCTTCAAATAACTTCCGATCTGAGGTCCTCCTCCATGAACGACGACAGGATTGATGCCGATGTACTTCATCATGACCATGTCCCTGGCGAAATGATTTTTCAAATCCTCATCCACCATGGCGTGCCCTCCGTACTTGATGACGATCGTCTTGTTGTAGAAGCGCTGGATATAGGGAAGGGCCTCCAGAAGGATATCAGCCCTCTCCATCGATTTTTTCACGTCATCCATAAGTCCTCCGGACATTTCCTGGTTTCTGGCTCTAATTTTAATGTTTCATTGAACTTGCAACTTGTAACTTGTAACTTGAAACTATTTTACAGGATGTACCTTGTCAGATCCTCGTCTTCAATGATGTCGTTCAGTTTATCCCTCACGTATCCGGCGTCGATAACAACTTCTTTCCCTTTCATGTCTGGAGCCTCGAATGAAATCTCATCCAGCAGGGTCTCCATGACCGTGTAGAGCCTTCGCGCTCCAATATTTTCCGTTCTTTCGTTGACCACAGCCGCCACCTCCGAAATCTCCGCTACGGCATCAGGGGTGAACACGATTTTTACGGATTCCGTTGCCATCATCTCGATATACTGCTTGACGAGGGCGTTGTTTGGCTCCGTGAGGATCCGCATGAATTCTTCCTTGCCCAGGGAGTCCAGTTCGACCCGGATGGGGAAACGACCCTGCATTTCCGGGATCAGATCCGAAGGTTTCGTCGAACTGAAGGCTCCCGCCGCGATGAAAAGGATATGATCCGTTCTGACCATCCCGTATTTGGTGTTCACCGTCGATCCTTCAACGATGGGCAGAAGGTCCCTCTGAACGCCTTCCCTGGAGACATCCGGTCCGTGAGAAGAGTCGCTGCCGACAATTTTATCAATCTCATCAAGGAAGATGATCCCTGATTGTTCGACCCTCTCGATGGCGTTCTTGGTCACCTTTTCCAGATCCACCAGGCGCTGCGCTTCCTCCTGCACGATGATCTCCATGGCCTCCGGAACTTTCATCCGCCGGAGCTTTTTCTTCTGGGGAAAGAGGTTTCCAAGCATGTCCTTGATATTCAGCCCCATATCCTCAACACCTGATGACGAGAAGATTTCAATCATGGGCATCTGTCCCGAACGCTCAGAGACTTCCAGTTCCACGAACCTCTCGTCGAGCTTTCCTTCGTGCAGCAGCCTTCGAAGCTTGTCACGAGTGGACGCCTGCTGAGCCATGGTTTCATAGACAGCCGTATCCGCCTGTTCGGAAGCTCCATCCATGGCCTTTCGCTCCAGAGAACGCGGCGGGAGAAGAACATCCAGTATTCTCTCCTCGGATATTTCCTTCGCCCTGGCCATGACATTTTCCTTTTCTTCATGCTTCACCATGTTGACAGAGAGTTCTACAAGGTCCCGAATCATGGATTCCACATCCCGTCCCACGTAGCCGACTTCCGTGAACTTGGAGGCCTCGATTTTGAGAAAAGGAGACTGGTCGATCTTGGCCAGACGTCTGGCGATCTCCGTTTTTCCCACTCCCGTCGGTCCGATCATGATGATGTTCTTGGGTGCTATTTCGTCCATCAGCTCCGGTGGCACATTCTGCCGGCGCCAGCGGTTTCTCAACGCTATGGCCACCGCGCGCTTGGCATCATTCTGACCGATGATATATTTGTCCAGTTCCAGAACAATCTCTTTGGGTGTTAAGTTATTTGATGCCATGAATCCTCTTATTCCTGACCGGACATTTCGTGCCTTCTCGTCCCGGTCTTTCTTATTTTTTCGCTTTTCTCTATGTTGGTATCCAGTTCCTCAAGCGTGATGTTCTTATTCGTGTAAATACAGATATCGGCGGCAATTTTCAACGCTTCCTCTGCAATCTCGGCAGCGCTCTTGTCCGAATATCGGATCATCGCCCTCGCTGCCGCCAGAGCATAGGGTCCTCCTGAACCGATAGCCATCACTTCATCGTCGGATTCCACCACGTCGCCGTTTCCCGATATGATGAGCGAATACTCGCCGCTCACGGCGATCATGAGCGCTTCCAGATGTCTCAGAACTCTGTCGGTGCGCCAATCCTTGGTCAGCTCCACGGCTGCCCTTAAAAGGTTTCCGCTGTATTGTTCCAGTTTCTGATCGAAGCGATCAAAAAGGGTGAAGGCATCGGCGGTTGCTCCGGCAAAGCCGACAATCACCTGATTATGATAAAGCCGTCTCACTTTTCGCGCGCCATGCTTCATCACGGTCGAATCGAGCGTGACCTGCCCGTCTCCCGCGACAGCCACTTTTCCCTTATGCCTGACCGACAGTATTGTTGTTCCCTTCATCTTCATTCCTTTTTCCTGACCTTCCCTGCCCTTGGATGGGCCTTGTCGTATACCTCAATCAGTCGGCTGACACTCAAAGTCGTGTATTTCTGCGTCGTTGACAGGCTTTCATGGCCGAGCATCTCCTGAATGACCCGAAGGTCTGCGCCTGCATCCATGAGATGCGTTGCGAATGAATGCCTGAGCGAGTGAGGCCCGATTTTTCTGTTCAAGCCGCTTAAAATCACGTACTTGTCCACCAGCCTACCGATGGTTCGTGTCGTCAGCCGGGATCCTGAGCGATTGATAAAGAACGGCGATCCGTAACCTGCAACCGCGCGCCCTTTCAGCGCCTCACGCCTCTTTGCGAGATATTCTATCGCGGCATCAAGAGCCGGAGTGCCGACCGGAACCACTCGCTCTTTTTTCCCTTTTCCCCGTATCTTCATGAGGCCCGCACCCAAATCCACGTCATCCAGGTTGAGTGCCACCAGCTCACCCGCGCGGATGCCCGATGAATAGAGAAATTCAACAATGGTCCTGTCACGCAGCCCCATCCAATCATCTTTGAAAGGGGCTTTCATAAGAGAAAAGATCTCATCGACGGGCAGGAACGTGGGAAGATATTTTTCCGCCCGCGGTGACTGAACCATCTCAGCCGGGTTGAATTTTACTTTTCCCTCCCGCATGAGATATTTAAAAAAAGACCTCAGGGTCGCGATCTTTCGCGATATGCTCACTTTCCTGACGTTGTTTTTATAGAGAAAGCTCAAAAAAGCCCGGATAACTGAGGGCTCCATATGCATTGCCTTGCTTTTTTCCTCCCTTTCTATGCTCAGATGAAAATCAGCTATAAATTGTCTGAACTGTTTCAGGTCGGTTCTGTAACTCAGTCTCGTGTGCGGAGAAAAATTTCTCTCCAGCTCCATGTATTTTTCGAAATCCTCAATGGCTTTCTCTAAATCATCCATTCGCTTTTCGCATGAAGCAAAAAATAACAGCCACGAAACCAGAGCAGAAAACAGATCAGGTATCTCGCTCTTTACGCGATTTCGTGGCACGCAATTGAAATCAGCAACGCCTTATCCCTGCATAATAACAGCAGCACGAATTGGCAAAATTGTTATCAAAAATCCTCGTGCATCCGTCCCTGAACGTTATCTTCACATACGAAATGCCTCCCAGGATTTGGGAATTCCATTCTTCCACCACCACGCCGAATCCCCATTCCGGGTATTTGAGGTGCATGACTTGATCACCCGACTTGAGATAGAGACGTCTCACCTCTTCCTTCATGATGACATTCCTGTCACATCTTGTACTTCCCGAAGGCTTCCGGAGAAAGATTTTCCAGAAGTTCCTTCAATTTGTCTTTTTTTACATCATCGAGGTTGAGCGTCTTTTTCTCCAAATCAACACTTTTCGATTTCTCTATGACTTTTTCATCGACAAAAATCGGCGCGTCTGCTCTCAAAGCAAGGGCAATCGCGTCACTCGGCCTCGAATCGATCTTCACGCTGACCCCGTTTTTCAAAAGATGGATCACCGCAAAAAAAGTGTTGTCACGAAGGTCATTTATTTCGATCATCGAGACGGTAACATCAAGGCCCTTGATAACGAGATTTAGGAGGTCATGGGTCATGGGCCGGGCGAAGTCGATTTTTTCCAGTTCTGTGGCAATCGCGCTGGCCTCGAATAGCCCGATCCATATGGGAAGCGCTTTGTTCTCACCCATGTCCTTCAAAATCACTATCGGAGTATTGGTGATCGGGTCTATGGTCAAGCCTGCCACCTTCATCTGAATAAGCATTTACAACCTCCTAAACCTGTCCCTCGATGAGTTCCCCTCTCAGGGAATGCAGGTACGCTTCCGTTATTCTGGCCCTGACAGTTTTTCCAACCAAATCTGAATTCCCTCTGAAATTGACGATCCTATTGGATGATGTCCTGCCCATTACATCTTCGCTTGAGTTTTTGCTCCGTCCTTCCACGAGAACTTTCACAACGGAACCTTCCATAGCCTTGTTTTTTTCAAACGTGTATGTTTCCTGCACGGCCTGAAGCTTCATCAGTCGGTCCCTTTTCACTTCTTCAGCCACTTTGTCACCCATCAAAGCGGCTTTCGTACCCGGGCGGTCTGAATACTTGAATGAGAACAGGTTGTCGAAACGCACGGATTCCATGAGGTCCAGCGTTTCATTGAAATCGCGTTCCGTTTCACCTGGAAACCCCACGATCACATCCGATGTGATACTTATGCGCGGGCAGATTTCTTTCAGCCTGGCAATTTTCTCGAAATAATCACGGCTCGAGTAGTGCCTGTTCATTTTCTCAAGAATCCGGTCTGACCCCGACTGCACAGGGAGATGGATGTGCTCACAGAGCGCGTCGACCTCCCCAAAGCATTTAATAATATCCTCCGACAGGTCCCGGGGTTGGGATGTCGTAAACCGCATCCGTTCAATTCCTCTTATCCTTCCGATATCTTTCAACATATTCGAGAAGCCGTAACCGTTCCCGAGGGTTTTGCCGTAGGAATTCACAT
>Ga0268276_1004344_pt1 | contig 10060 bp, 6 predicted proteins | sample saktaG_4_FD_190145 | JGI IMG/M metagenome (GOLD analysis project Ga0268276, IMG submission 190145) | Saline water microbial communities from Sakinaw Lake, British Columbia, Canada - sak_2010_1_5_45m | ecosystem: Environmental > Aquatic > Non-marine Saline and Alkaline > Saline ...
TCTTGTGTATGCTCAGTATTTGTTATTTCTATAGCTACAATTGGATCATCAGTAATGATGCCGTCGATGTCACTGAAAATAAGTGATTCTAATTGCGCAGGATCGTTAACTGTCCATACATAAACCTTTTTCCCTTTGAGATGGATGAGATCTAAAAGACCTGGATTGCCTTGAATATACGATCTTTCGAGACCATAAGCATCAACTTCTATAAAATTAATCAGTGTGTCAGGATTACCAAAATATGATGAGAGAAGAAGTAAGGTTTGATAATCAGAATTCATGGCTTTTATGCGCTGAAGCTGACTTCGATTCGTTGATAAAAATGTTGTTATATCGAGCATATCGTTTTCTTCAATCATTTCAATAACTATTTGTTCCAAATTTTCATTATTGGCCTTAAGATCAATAAAGATGTTAATCTGATGATCAATTAAAGCTATAGCTTCTTCAAGAGTAGGTACGGGTTCAAAAAGATAGTCAGTTGAAAACCAGCTTCCTGCACTTACTTCTTTAAGTTCCTCTAAAGTCATATCCTGGACCCTAATACCACTTGTTACATTTGTTGTTCGTTTGATTGTATCATCATGCATCAAAACTGGTATGCCATCTTTTGTTAATCGAACATCAAATTCAACAACATCAGCACCTTGATTAATTGCTAGCTCTATGGATGCAAGTGTATTTTCAGGTGCATACATAGAAGAACCCCTATGTGCAACAATTTCGGTTTTATTGAGTAATTCAAATTGGGATTCAGGTTGAACGACAGCAACTATTGTTGTAATATTTAGAATTGAAAATAGGATAATTAAGACAACAAAACCTCTTCTGAACCATTTTGAATTGAAATTAACCTTATTCATTCTTACGAGTAAAGCATCAGGTCTTACAAGTCCATTTTTTTCTTTATATTGGTAATACCATGTGGTTATAAGTGAAAAGTTAACGGGTATTAAAATGATGGTTGCAAATAAACCTACAATGAGATATACAGAATAAAGTACGGATAGCAAATAACCAAGAATAACTTCTTGACCTCTAGTGATCCAAATGAAACCAGCGATGAAAGCAATGATCAAAAAATAGAATAAATAGAGAATTAAATTGAGAAATAGATTGACGACTCCAAATTCAAGAAGCATTTTTAATCTATTTCCTTTAAGCATCTTCCTGCTTTGATAATAAGCAGATTTTAGCGAATACTGATCGATTGAAAATAGATGTATAGAAAAAAGAGATTCAATAAAAATGACAATCATCAAGAAGATAAAACCATATATAATGATGCTAAAAAGTTGATTTTGATTGATCTGATTAACGATATAAGATGGTATTTGTACGGTTGATGCAATACCAACAAAATTCATAATTTGAACCAGAAACACCAAAGAAAATGCGGGTACTAATATAAAAATATGATATTTTCTAAATGCAAGCAAGACACGTTTAAATCCTAGCAAAACAAAGTTACTAAAGGAGATGTTTTGTTTATGGTACCCCAAATCATAGAGTAAAGCGAGAAAAATGAATTCTACAAGAATATAGACACTAAATAACAAAATGAGCATAAAAATCAGAAATAATGTTAATGGTTTGGTGAGATAACTGATAAATTGTGCGTTGATAACATATGTATATCCACTTGCAGATATTGAATAATAAAAGATGAGTCTAGCAATTGGATAAATGATAAAAATACCTATAATTCTATAGATGAATTCGAATAACAAAAGCGTTCTGCCATTAAAAAGCATTTGCTTAAAAGCTTGAACCATTGTTTTTTTCATATAATCACACTCAATTCACATCTTCATTATATCATTTTGAAACAAAGTATTTTAAACATAAGGTGTAGTAGAATATCTCGTTTGATAACGAAATCTCTAAAAATCGAGAAATAATCTACAAACGACTCTTTTTACTATGAATAAATACAAATTATGGTATAATTATTAAGGTTAAAAAAATAGAAAAGAAATATAAAATGAAGGAGATTTTATATCATGCAAAAGAAAGTTTATGAAACAACACTAGGCGGTAGAGTTCTACGTGTTGAAACAGGTGAAATGGCGAAGCAAGCTCATGGCTCAGCTTTGATTTCATACGGTGACTCTACAGTATTAAGTGTTGTAACAGCTAGAAATGAAGCTTCCACACAAGATTTCTTCCCTTTAATGGTAATATATCAGGAAAAACTTTATGCAGCTGGAAAAATCCCTGGAGGATTTTTAAGAAGAGAAGGCAGACCATCAGAACATGAAACTTTGACTTCACGTTTAATTGATAGACCACTTCGTCCATTATTTCCAGAAGGATTTAAAAATGAAGTTCAAATCATTAATACAGTATTATCAAGTGATCCAGAATGTACAACTGAAATGGCAGCATTATTGGGTTCATCCCTAGTACTTGGTCTTTCAAACATTCCATTCAATGGACCAATAGCTGGTGTACAAATCGGTAGAGTAGATGGTGAGTTTGTAATTAATCCTACACCTGATCAATTGTTAACAAGTGACTTAGATTTGATTGTTACAGGTACTAAGACTGCAATCAATATGGTTGAAGCTGGTGCTAAACAAGTTGATGAAGAAACCATTTTATCAGCAATTATGTTTGGTCATGAAATCATTAAAGAACTTATTGCTTTTCAAGAAAAGATTTTAGCTGATTTCGATATAGTTAAGATGGATTATGATGATTTTGCAGTTGATGATGCTGTTAGTAGCGAAGTTAATCAATATGCAAAAGATCGTTTGATTAAAGCAGTATCAATCTTTGATAAGCTTGAAAGATATCATGCCATTGATGCAATATCTGAAGAAACAATTGAACATTTCGAAAAGAAATCATTCTTTAAACTGATTGATGGTGTTAAAGTATTTGACGAAAAAGCGCAAAAAACATATCTTGCACAAGTTAAAAAAATGGTAGATAGTATTGTTACAGCTGAAGTTAGACGTTTAATCACTCAAGATAAAGTACGTCCCGATGGACGTAAGGTTGATGAAATCAGACCATTATCATCACGTGTTGATGTGTTGCCTAGAACTCATGGATCAAGCTTGTTCACCAGAGGTCAAACTCAAGCATTAGGTGTTGTTACATTAGGTGCCTTAGGTGAAAACCAGATCATTGACGGTTTAGGACTTGATGATGTAAAGAGATTTATGTTACATTATAATTTTCCACCATTTAGTGTTGGTGAAACCGGACGCTATGGTTTTGTTGGACGTCGTGAAGTAGGACATGGAGCATTGGGCGAACGTGCCTTGTTACAGGTTTTACCAAACGAAGAAGAATTCCCATATACCATTCGTATCGTATCTGAAATTCTAGAATCTAATGGTTCAAGTTCCCAAGCAACTATTTGTGCCGGTACAATGGCATTGATGGCAGCTGGTGTTCCAATTAAAGCTCCAGTTGCAGGTATTGCTATGGGTTTGATTAAAGAAGGCGATTATTACACCATTTTATCAGACATTCAAGGCATGGAAGATCATGAAGGCGATATGGATTTCAAGGTTGCTGGCACTGAAACAGGTATTACTGCCTTACAAATGGATATTAAGATTTCAGGTATCACCGAACAAATTTTAAGAGAAGCACTTGAACAAGCACGTTTAAGTAGATTACATATCTTAAAGCATATGTTGGAAACAATTCCAGCAGTTGCTCCTGACTTATCAAAATTTGCTCCAAAAGTTAAACTTATTACAATCAATCCAGATAAAATCAGAGATGTTATTGGTGCTGGCGGAAAAATTATCACTAAGATTATCGAGGATAACAATGGTGTTAAAATTGATATCAGTCAAGATGGTAAAGTCATTTTAATGCATATGGAAACTAAATGGATTGAAAGTGCCGCTCAACGCATCATGGATTTAGTCCGTGAAGCAGAAGTAGGTAAGATTTATGAAGGTAAAGTCACTCGCATTGAAAAATTTGGTTGTTTCGTAGAATTATGGCCTGGAACAGAAGGTTTGGTTCATATCTCACGTCTTGCAAAAGAACGTGTCGAAAAAGTCGAATCAGTCGTGTCGCTTGGTGATCAAATTCTTGTTAAGTGTATTGGAATTGATGATAAAGGCCGTGTGGATCTTTCTAGAAAAGATGCATTGTCAGCTAAGTAAAGATTAAATGGCTTAAGATAAATAACTTTAAAATAATGATATAATAGAAGTATAGATTGAAAGGAGAATAACAATGAATTTAGAATTAAGAGTAGATCCTATTCGAAAAGTCCGTAGTGAAAATAAAGTTCCAGGGGTTATGTATGGAACGTCCTTCAAATCAACATCAATTCAAGTTGACGAAAAGGAATTAAAAGAAGCGCTAAAAACACATGGCAAAAATATGACCTTTAAGGTTAAATTAGAGGGAAAACAACATTTTGCTTATATTCAACATGTCAAAACACTCGTGCTTAAACCTCATGACATCATTCATTTTGACTTGCGCTGTGTTGGAGCAAAAGAAATGGTTTCTGCAATGATTCCAGTAGTGCTTATTGGTAAAGAAGTATTCCATAAAACTGCACTTTACCCACAAGAAACACTGACTGAAATTGAAGCAGAATATTTACCAGGTTATGGTGTTTCTAAGATTGAAATAGATGTTTCTAAGTTAAAACTTGGTGACTCCGTTAGAGTCAAAGATTTAGTTCTTGAACAGCACATTCATGTTTTAGAAGATCCAGAACAAGCAATTGTCACTATCAAGGAAATTCATATTAAAGTTGAAGAAGAAGTTGATGAAGATCTTGAATCAGATGATGAAAGCGAAGAAGAAACCGTTGTTGAGTAAGTAAAGAGTACCTTGTTGTATTAATTACTTTATGATATAATGTCTTTTGTCAGTGGAAGGTGATCGAGCCTATTCAATTAGGTTAGGAAAGTCCATGCTAGCACATTCTGAGATGGATGTAGTGTTTGTGCCTAAGGAAAACATAACTTAGGGTACGAGTAATCGTAACGGAGATTGATGGTCTAAGGGAAACTATGACCTAGACGTAATGTGCCACAGAAACGAGTTGTTCAGAAATGGACAAATGAAACGCGGTAAACCCCTCAAGCTAGAAACCCAAAATTTGGTAGGGGCACATATAGAGACGAACAAAAGTTGATATATGCTACTATGTAGAGATAAATGGTCACACCCTTTTAGGGAACAGAACATGGCTTATGCACATTGATATATTAAGGTCCCTCGGGACCTTTTTATTTAGGAGAACAATGAGAATAAATGTCAATAATATTGAACTGAATTATGAAAAAATCGGAGATGGAAAACCACTCATTTTTTTGCATGGGAATGGTGAGGATAATACAATATTTGATAGCCTAACAAAAGCATTATCGCCATATTATAGCATTTATTTAATAGATAGTAGAGGTCATGGAAAATCATCAATTGTTAACGAATTTCATTACGAAATAATGAGTGAAGATATTTATCAATTTATCAATAAATTAAATTTAAATAAACCCGCTTTATTTGGTTTTAGTGATGGGGGGATTATTGGATTATTAATGGGTATAAAACATCCTAATTTACTTTCGAGATTACTTGTTGCTGGTGTTAATATTAATCCTTTAGGCATCCAAGAAAAGGCAAGAAAAGACATGATTTCAAACTATAAAATTTCTTCAAATCCGCTACTTAAACTCATGATTGAAGAACCAAATATCACAAAAGAAGATCTTCAAAAAATAGTTGTTCCTACAATGATTTTTGTTGGTGAACATGATGTTATTAAAAAGTATCATACAAAAATGATACATAAAAATATCAAAAATTCTAAATTAGAAGTGATGCTAAAACACACTCACGATAGTTATATAACACATCAAAACATATTGAAGAATTTGATTATCCAATTTATAGCATAAAAAAAATCCCAATTTGGGATTTATTTTTTTATAATAATCCTGAAGCACGAATGATAATAAATGCTATATAAGAGAAGTAGATTCCAATTAAGATCCATCCTTCGAATTTAGATATCTTTTGGTTCGTTATGCAGAATACAATGGTAATTATAGTTATACCCATAAGAATGAAAATATCAAACAAGACATCTCCATTAACACCAAGTGGAGTTACGAGACCTGATAGACCAACAATCAATAAAGTATTAAATACATTGGATCCAATGATATTACCAAGAGCAATCTCATTTTCGCCTTTTTTAGCAGCAACGACGCTAGTGACTAATTCAGGTAAAGATGTTCCCAAAGATACAATGCTCAAGCCAACAAGTGTTGTTGCTCTTGTTGCTGTCATACTAAATACGTTGACAAGCAATTCAATAGCTATATATTCAGATCCTGATGTAACAAGATATCCACCTAATGAAACACCACCTAAACCTAGTAATAATAAAATAACAGCTTTTTTAGTATCGACAAAATGGATTTCTTCATCAAGTTGAACTTCTTTATGACTATGAATCATTAGATACATATAATAAGCAAAGAAAATGAGTAGAATAAGTGCTTCCCACCAAATAATTTGTGCGTCACTTTGAAAGAAAAAAGCAACGATAGCAAATACAACGGTAAGTATTACTAAAAATGGAAATTCTTGTTTGTTCATTGACTTTTTAACAGCGATGGGCATCATAATTGCACTAAATCCTAAAATCAAAGTTAAGTTGGCTATATTCGAACCAATAATGTTTCCTAGTGCAATATCTGCAGTTGTTCCTGCAGCATGAGCTGATAATGATGCAATAAAACTCACAGCTAACTCAGGTAAGCTTGTTCCAAAAGCAACCAAAGTCAGTCCGATAATCAATGGTGAAATATTGAATTTTTTTGCAATAGATGCAGAAGAGACAATGAAATAATCTGCACCTTTGATGAGTAGAACAAAGCCGAATAATGTGATAATGACATTTAATACGATATCCATAATGATGTTTGTCCTCTCATAAAATAATTCAAAAGATAATAACAACTCTCTCATAATAAAAACCATCAAGACGCCTGTCTTGAAGGTCTCGTTACAAGGGATACTTGAAATTAACCGGGCAAAAGCCGTATTGACGATTAATTTAGGGTTAACTACTCCCCTTCATGCATCTATTGTAGCATAATCTCTTGAACCATTCAAGTCATTGCTAAAAGTTTGCACAGCAAATGATATCTGCCCATTTCATTGACTTTTTGCGATATAAACTGTATGATATATGTATCACATGGTGATGGAGGACATAATAGTAGAGATGGAAGAAAGCAGTAGTAGGATCGAAGATCCAGCATATCCGATTAGCAAAGACAACAGTAATGATGCTTTTTTGGTGTCTTTTTTTGTTGTAAAAAGGGGGATGAATCATGTTATATTCAATAATTAGCATGCTTGTTCTCATTATATTTTCAGGCATTTTTGCTGCTGCAGAGATTGCTTTAGTCGTTGTTAGTGATAACAAAGTAAATCAAGATGCAGATAAGGGAAATATCAAAGCAATCAGAATCCAAAAATTTTCCGAATCACCAAAATCATATATGGCAACCATGCAATTGTTTATTGTTCTAATCGCACTGGTCAATGGAGCGATTGCCTTAAATACATTCAGTACCTATGTTAACCAGTGGTTTGACAGTTCATTAAGTTTCATTGAACCATTGGTCATATTCACAATCGCACTTATACTTTTGGTTTTTCATGTTGTTTTTGGACAGATGATTCCTCGAAGATTAGCAAATAAATATCCTAAAGCACTTGCATATGGTGTTATTGGATTTGTATCATTCATGACTAAAATTATGTATCCAATTGTTTGGTTATTGGAGTTATTTTCAAGTTTGATTGGTCGTATATTTGGTCTGGATTCAAGTGACAGTGATAGAAAAATGACTGAAGAAGAAATTAGAACTATCGTTGAAGCTAGTGGCAAAATGGGAAATATAGATGAAGAAGAAAGTGAAATGATTCAAAATATATTTGATTTCTCCGATACAAATGTTGAAGAAATTATGACGCATCGCACTGAAATCTCAGCTTTAAATGTTCGCTCAACAAAGTCTCAGGTTATTCAGCATGTTCAAAATGAACAATTTACAAGATATCCGGTTTATGAAGGGGATATAGATCATATCATTGGAATCCTTCATGTTAAAGATTTACTTAAATATATTGATAATGTTGAAGAGAAATTTTCAATTAGGAGTTTGATTAGACCTCCATTTTTCATACCAGATTCAAAGAAAACCAGTGAATTATTCAAAGAGATGCAAAGAACAAAAAATCATATTGCAGTTGTTCTTGATGAATATGGCGGAACTGCTGGGATAGTTACTATTGAGGATTTGCTTGAAGAGATTGTTGGAAACATCTTCGATGAATATGATGAAGTTGATGATGAAATCAATCAAATTGGTGAAGGTGTCTATGAGATCGATGGATTATGCAACATCAATGATGTTGAAGATAGCATTCAAGCAGGATTACCAATTGATGATTATGATACATTAAGTGGATTCATTTTAGGTCAATTAGGTCGTTTTCCTGAAGAAAAAGAAGCCATCATGATTGAATTTAATGGATATTCTTATGAAGTTCTTGAAACTGAAGACAAGATTATCTCAAGAGTTCGTGTCACTAAATTAGAAATACATGATGATGCATCATCAGGTGAGTAGGGAAATTATTCATGGAAAGTAAAGATTTTATAACATTAGCCGTTTTAGCATTGCTTATATTAATGTCAGCCTTTTTCTCATCTGCAGAGATGGCTTTTTCGTCTTTAAATCAGATTAAATTAAAACATTTAATTCAAAATGGTCACAAGAGAGCAAAACGCACATTAGCTTTATCAAATAATTTTGAGAAATTACTGACAACCATTCTCATTGGAAATAACATTGTCAATATTCTGTCAGCATCTATAGCCACAGTTTTCTTTGTTAAATTTTGGGGTAATTATGGTGTAACAATATCAACTGCCGTCATGACAACTTTAGTTCTTGTTTTTGGTGAAATCACTCCAAAAAGTCTTGCTAAAAAAATGCCTGAAAAATATGCACTGGCTATAACTCCTGCTTTGCGTTTGTTCATTTGGATTCTCACCCCTCTCAATTTTCTTTTTGGTCTATGGCAAAAATTAATGAATCGAATTTTCAAATTTAAAAATGAGAAAGCAATTACTGAAGAAGAATTATTGACATATGTTTCAGAAGTTCAAAATGAAGGTGGAATCAATGAAAATGAAGGCGAACTTATTCGGAGTGTCATTGATTTTGATGATTTAAAGGTTGAAGATATATTTACTCCTAGAGTTCATGTTATTGCAGTATCTACTGATGAAGAGATCAAAACGATTATCAATAAATTCAGACATACAGGATATTCAAGATTACCAGTCTATGAAAATAATATTGATCATATTCTTGGAGTGATCAATCATAAAGATTTCTATAATCTTGTCGTATTGGAAAAACAACCACTTGATTCCATAATCAAACCACCAGTCTATGTAACAGAATATATGAAGGTATCTCATCTTCTTGAGTTGCTACGCGCGAATAAATCACATATGGCCATCGTAAAAGATGAGTTTGGTGGTACGCTTGGTGTTGTCTCAATGGAAGATATTCTTGAAGAATTGGTTGGTGATATCTGGGATGAGCATGATGAGATTATCGAACAAATTGTTGAGATAGATGAACAAACTTATCGCGTTAAAGGCAATGCTGATCTTGAAGATTTATTTGATCTATTGAGGATTAAAGATGAATTAGATTTTGCTACAGTCAATGGATGGGTACTTGATGAATTGGGTAGAATAGCGACAGTTGGTGATGAATTTACTTATCGAAATCTCAAAGTAAGAGTTACTGCAGCTGATACCAAAAAAGTACTTGAAGTACTTATAGAAGTTTTGCAGGATGAAATGATGGAAGATTTTTAAAGAGCTTATGGCTCTTTTTTTTATAGATAAATTAGAATAACAAGTGCAACACAACAATAATTAAATAAAAAGGTTCATAGAATCTCTTATAATGTAAGTGACGAAACAAACACATATAAGGAGGATCTATGAACTACCATC
>Ga0268276_1004345_pt1 | contig 10058 bp, 9 predicted proteins | sample saktaG_4_FD_190145 | JGI IMG/M metagenome (GOLD analysis project Ga0268276, IMG submission 190145) | Saline water microbial communities from Sakinaw Lake, British Columbia, Canada - sak_2010_1_5_45m | ecosystem: Environmental > Aquatic > Non-marine Saline and Alkaline > Saline ...
GCAATAATTGCATTGCCAGTTGCGAGGATAATCGGCTAAGCGTGCTGGAACAATATTTTTTTCTACTTGATCTTTTAGAGCGTAAAATTTATCCAAAAGCGATTTGCAAAGCACCTCATCGTAATCTACAAAAAATTCTTTCATTTCCTGGCGGTCTTTGTCGATATAAAGCAAAATACCCTTTTTAATATTGAAATAATGAAGGTAAAGCTGTATCTGATAAACATTTTCCTCCTTGGGGGCCGTTAAGTTTCTAAAAATCATGCTGTTCATACTTTTGATGTCCAAAACATAATTTTCGTTCCCTATGCATAAAATCGCGTCAGCCCTTCCGGAAATTATTTCCTGCGAAGGAATAGGAATCTCTGTTACAACGCCCAATCTTAACCTGTATAAAATATTAAAAATTGATCTATGAATATTTTCTCCGTGCTCAAAAATACGCATAATTCTTGCGTCCAATGGCTCTCTTGGAGCATTTTTTAATTTAAAAAAAACAGACCGCTCGCACTTTCCGGCGTCTGTAATATAAAACCTTGTCTGCTCCCTATTCTTCTGATTCTCCAGGTAAAATTGATCAATTAACTCTTTTAACATATCCTACATTTTATCATTCCAAAAAATATATGCAACCCCGTTAGAAATTTGTAATTACGAATTTCTAACGGAGTAAGGCAAAAAAAATCTCCGCACACGAATGCACGGAGACATATAGTTAAATCACCGAACAGGTCAGCGAACTCCCAGCGTTGAGCCGAGATACTCCAAACCCTTCGGCTTAATGATAACCTTCTTGGTATCGATCTTTTCGACGTGGCCGGCAACGACCGCGCCCTTCTCGACCTCCAAGACCCTCTCAATGTCCGCTTCCGGAACGTAGAGTACGAAACCGGCGCCCATGTTGAGGTTGCCGTAGGCTTCCTTGTCATCGACAGGACCGTGCTTCTGAATGAAGTCAAAGATGGGAAGCTGTTTGGGCAATTTTTCAACCACGTATGCGAACGTTTGAGTTGCTCTCATGAGCTTGCGCCAGCCGTGGCCCGTGACGTTCACGGTATAGTGAATGCGAACGCCGTTGTTCAGGCAGTCCTCGACGACCGGCACGTAAATGCAAGTCGGATCGAGCAGGGATTCGCCGTAAGTGCGACCGTCGGAAAGCTTCGTCATGTAACCCTCGGGCAACTTCGTGGCGATTTCTCGTGCGAGCGTCAAACCGTTAGCGTGAATGCCGGAACTCGGAATGATCATGATCGCGTCGCCGTGTTGAATGTCCTCGGCCTTGATAAGCCGTTCCTTCGGTTTCACAAGGCCCATCGCCGAGCCGGACAGAACGACTACTTCCGGAACAACAACGCCCTTGAGGGTCGGAGTTTCTCCGCCACCCCAAACGCATCGCGCCAGGTTGCAGGCGTGCTTCCAGCCGTTGACGAGGTCTTGGCATCTCACTTGGTCGTCGAACCAACTGGAAACGCCGACTGCGAGATGCATCGCCACTGAAAGCGGCAATGCGCCGAGTGTGATCATGTCATTGACGATCATGGCCACCGTGCATTGCGCGATGTGGTCGTAGTACGACTTGCCCGTGAGTTTGTACATCGCGTCAGCGACGAGGTTCTTGGTGCCAAGGCCTTCCTCGACATGCGCGAAGTAGCTTTTGGCTGCTTCGATGAGGTAAGCACTTTCACCGCGGCTCGCCTCAAACTCCTTGAATTCGCCACCGTTCAGTCGAGCAATGTTGCCCGACGTTTCACGGCCAGCCAATTGCGCCATGCGCTTGAACGGATCCATTGCGTCGTAATTGACGCCAACACCCGCATACGTCATCCCTTTTGATGATTTATCGTTCCCAGACATCTCTGTTCTCCTTTATCCTTGTCGTCTCCCTAAAACAATCCGAACCATTCGGAATTAAGTTTTTCAGGTGCTAACAAAATATTACCAATTCTATCAAATTTGTCAAACAAAAAGCCCCGTTTGTGCAAGCACGGGGCCATTGAACTTATCTATTTTGCAAACACCACTCGCGGGCGTTCTGGAACGGCTTTAACCAAGGTGAAACCCTGATATCAGACCATTCCGGTGGCCAGTAATGGCACTGCCAAGGAAGAAATGCTCTTTCGGGATGGGGCATCATTGCAAGATGCCGCCCGTCGGGTGAACAGAGAGCCGCAACTCCCGAGACAGATCCGTTCGGATTGAACGGATATTTTTCGGTTGGCTCATTTCCCGAATCCACATAGGCTAATGGAGCAAGATTTTTCTCTCGCACCGCGTCAAGTGTCTTCGGATCAGGAAACTTCACTTGTCCTTCGCCATGAGCAACATGAACGCCAAACGTTGATCCTTCCATGCCCGCCAATAACACCGCCGGGCTTGGTTGAATCTTCACTTGAATCCACCTTGACTCAAAACGTCCGGAACGATTGTGGACAAACCTGGGCTGAAACTGTTCGTCTAATCCTTTGAATGGGACCCATCCAAGAAGCGCCATCAACTGGCATCCATTACAGACACCCAAAGAGAAGGTATCCTTGCGATCGTAGAACCGGTCAAACGTTTCTTTGAGCATTGGGTTGAACCTAATTACTCCGGCCCAACCCTTGGCGCTATCAAAGACATCCATGAACGAGAACCCGCCGGGAAACACAAGACCTTGGAATGGATCCAATGTTATTTTTCCCGCAAGAAGATCACTCATATGGATGTCCATTGGATCAAGGCCAGCAATGTAAAACGCCGCAGCCATTTCCCTGTCGCCGTTAGTTCCTTCCTCGCGAACAACAGCAACTTTCAGACGAAAATCTCCGTCTTTCACGACTGTCACGCCAGGCGTAAAGCCAAGATTATACACCGGCTCGTACACAGTCTGATAAGTCGCAAACTCTTCGTCGGCAACTCCATTTTTTGTCTGAAGTTTTTCTAACTGATGACTGGTGGCTTCCCACCATTGGCGAAGTGTCGGAAGGTCAATACCGAACACGCGAGGAGGCCGGCCGGAAGTTGTCTTGCCGAGATATCTCAAAGAAGGAGCTCCTTCTCTTTCCAATACTCGGTTGATTAAACTTTCGTCATATGTTCGATATTCGATAACCAAGCCGAGCTCTTCTGAAAATAGAGACAGGAGGTCAAAATGGCCGGGGATAATCGCCCCGCAATTTCCGCCAAGACACATTTCAATCACGGTTGTTGCGAGACCTCCGTCGCTTATATCATGAAGCGAAAGTATCACGCCACTTCCATGAAGGATTTGTATTGCTTTCCATGTTGCCTTGAGTAATTGTGGATCGCAATCCGGAGTTTCGTCTCCAATCTGATTAAGAGCTTGAAGCAGAGCCGAACCGCCAAGGCGATTCTTCCCTAAACCAAGATCAATCAAACCGAGATAACTTTCTCCCGGCGCTTTGATGTCTGGCGTTAGCACTTTGGTAATGTCGGGCATCGAGGCGTAGCCAAGAATAACCAACTCGCCTGGCGACTTTACTTTTTCGCCATTGACCGTTGCTACCATTGAGAGACTATCTTTTCCTCCGTCGGGAGCAATACCCAGCGAGATCATGGCATCCCTCATCGCAACAGCAGCGTCGTACATTAGAGCGCCTTCGCCAGGCATTTTTGCCGGCCACATCCAGTTGGCACGGCAACGAACTCCAGATAATTGAATTCCTCCGGCTGACATTAAGTTGGTGAGCATCTCGCCCACCGCCATTCTGGCGCCAGCCTTCGGATCAATCAGCATCTTCAGCGGCTGCTCGCCTACTGCCGAAGCAACGCCGGTTAAGCCAAAATATCCGTCGGCCAAAACTTGAACATCGCCGATGGCTATCTGATTCGCACCACAACATTGCTGCTGCGCAACACGACCGCCGACACTACGGTCAGCCTCGTGGACAATAAATCCTTTGGAGCCTACCGACAGTTGCTGAAAGACAATCTCAATTGCCTTTTTGGGCGTAAGATCGCTCGGCAACTCCGGCGATTTAAAACTCCTTGTGAGGTGGTCAGACTTAAAGGTCTTTTGCGGAAGTTTTCCCAGAATGTCTGCCAACGGAAGATGAACCGGCGTTGTGTTATTTGAGGAATCGATCACCGTAACGTGTCCGTCGCCGGTAATTTCTCCCAACACTTCGCAGCTCACTCGCTCCCTCGCGCAAATACCCTGGAAAATTCCTAACTTCTCGGGCCTAATTAGAATACCGTAGCGTTCCTGATACTCAGCTGACCAGATCGCAATGACAGCCATAGTTTTATCGCCGAGTACAATCTGGCGGATATCCACTTTACCGCCAATCGCATCCATTAGCTCAGTGAGCACGTTGCTCGGCCCACCGGCACCTTGGTCGTGAACGCTTTCAATGGGAGTTTCATCTCCCATCTCAACACACGTCCAAATAACGCGAGCAGCCTTGTGACCATACTCGCCATTACCGCGCTGAACAGACTTGTAATCGAGTCCAGCGTCGTTCTCGCCCTGCATCATACTAGAAGCAGCGCCACCGCCAAACCCGATGTCATAGGCCGGTCCGCCGAAAGCAACGATGATCATTCCTTTTTCTGGTGTACGCTTTTTCAAATGCGCACCATCAATGTGGCCAAGGCCGGCCCCGAAAGCAACGAGCTTGATAAACTCTCGCCGCTCACCGGAAACAATCTGACCAAAAGTCCTAGTGAAACCGCCGGCCAGCGGTTGACCGCCGTACTGGTTTCCATATTTCGTCCATCCAGCAAGACCTTCAAGTAAAGCTCGAAGCGGATTCGCGTACTTGTCGCTAATTTCTCCTCCAACAACTTCTCCTGCAATCTGATAACCAGGAATGTGTAGATTACCCACGCACTCTCCGTCAATTCCGAGGCCGGTGCGAGAACCCTGTCCGCCGGCGTTACCGTCACGAACCTGCCCACCAATTTTCGTCGCTTGTCCGCCATAAGGCGAAATAAGCGAGGGGTGATTGTGCGTTTCCGCAGTTGCTGTTGGATGGAGAGTCCTCCAAACGATTTTGAACGACGAAGGACTGCCGGGCTTCTCCGGTACAAAAACCGGAATACTGAAACCGTGAAGAGCGCCGACGTTGTCGTTGAAAGCCAGCATGCTGACGTTCTGGCCGGAAATCGCACGAAGCGGAGCTCGAATCATATCAAGCAAACACTCCGGCATTTCCACACCGTCTATCACTTGCTTCCCTCTGAAATACCAATGACGCGAGTGTTCGCTATTGGCGTTGCCGATTTGGAACAATTCCACGTCAGTGGGGTTTCTCCCATACTCCCGGAAAAGTTCCGTGTAATAACCAACGTCCCATTCATCCATTCCGAGCCCTAGCTTTTTGTTGGCCTGCCGAATCGCTTCTTCTCCCTGTTCGAGAACAGGAATAAATTGCACTTCCGCCGGCTTCAAATCAAGATTGAAACTCGTGAGACCGCCTAATGGATAGACGGCCTGCGTCATCTTATCCATGTGCTCTGCGAGAATCCCTTCTCGCGTTTCGCCGTTAACGCCAAACAATTTCGACGGCTCGATTCGACTCACCTTGTCCAGACCCATCGCATGACAGATTGCCACTGCGTTGGTTGAAAACGGCGTTTCTACGTTGAGACGCGGGCCGATTTCAACACACGAACCGTTGCCGTGTGACGGATATCCGTAAACCAGCATCGGCTCAAATGTTTCAGCAATAACCCAACGAAGCATCCTGAGCTCCTCCGTGGTCATTTCCGAAACCGTCTCGACATAAAAACAAACTTCATAAAGCCCAAAATTCCTAACGATTTTCGTAAGCATGGCAAACCTTTCTTTCTTGTTTGTAAGGGTTGTTAACTTTGTTAGCTTGTTGTCAAAGGACACACATAAATTACATTAGCGAAAATAATAATTCAAGTCAACAAAAAACCGGCTTTCGCCGGCTTTTTTAAGATTAACGTTTTGCCCATTGTGGAGCTTTTCTTGCACGTCTCAAGCCAAACTTCTTTCTTTCTCTCATTCTTGGGTCTCTTGTTAAAAATCCTGCTTTTCTTAATCTTTTTCTAAAATTATTATTAAAATCCACCAATACTCTCGCAGTTCCGTGCCTTATTGCTTCTGCTTGCGCCGTATGTCCCCCACCTTTTACTCTTGCTGTTATTCTGAACTTATCTAAGCACTTCATTTTTCTCATTGAAGCAACTGACATTTCCTGGTCTCCCACTGTTTGAAAATATTTCTGATATGGCTTGTTATTCACCAAAAATTCCTTATCCCCTTTTGTAAAAAGACGCACGCGGGCAACCGCAGTTTTTCTTCTGCCAATTGCCTCAAAATAACGATCTGGATTTTTACCAGATTCCTTTATTGTCTTTGCTATTTCCTTTGAAATATCATCTTCTGCGATATCTTCTCCTACTTCAACATTTTCAACTGAAAAATTTACAGGCTTTGCTTCCTCTAAAACATCTGCAACTACAGGAGCTTTTAGCTCATCTTCCGGTTTTTTTGCTATTTTTTTAATTGTTTTTTTCTCAACCATATTACTCAAATCTTAATCTTTTAATTTGTCTGTCTCTTAATGTGTTTTTTGTAAGCATACCCATTACTGCATTTCTTAAAACTTCCTTTGGGCCTCTTTTAATTAAAAATTCTTTCAATGTTGCTTTTTTTAAATTTCCCAAATATCCGGTGTATCTAAAATAGTTTTTTCCTTCAAGTTTATTTCCGGTAAATTTCATTTTATCAATATTTTTTACCAAAACAGCGTCTCCAACGTCTTTATACGGAACATAGCTGGGTTTATTTTTTCCTCGAAGCGCGACGGCAACCTCAACAGCCAACCTGCCTAAGGATTTATTTTCAGCGTCTACGGAAATTACTTTTCTTTGTGGGGTAACCTTTGGGTCTTTTACTTTTTTCATACTATTTTACTAACTCAATTATTACCATTTTGGCTCCGTCTGAAATTCTAGGGCCTAATTTCATAATTCTAGTGTATCCTCCATGTCTTTCCTTATATCTGGGAGCTACTTCTTCAATTATTTTCTTTGTAATTTTAGGGGTTAAATCTTTTGCCAAAATCCTTCTGTCGGAAAGAGTAGCCATTTTTGCCCTTGTAATCATCTTTTCAGCAACAGACCTTAGTTCCTTAGCTTTGGCCTCAGTTGTTTTTATTTTTTCGTGCAATAAAAAATTATTCACCAAAGATTTTATTAAAGCTCTTCTGGGTCCTTTTTCTCTTGATAATTTTCTGCCTTTGTTTAGCTTTCTCATATCTTTTTCTATTCGCCGTCTTTTAATTCCAAGCCTAATTTTTTAATTTTTCTTTTTATCTCCGACATTGCCTTCTCCCCCATTCCTTCTAGCTCAGATAAGCTCTTTTCAGATTTTTTTACAACCCCTCCAACGGTTTTAATTCCATTATTTAGCAAAGCATTAAGAGTTCTACCGGTTAATTTTAAATCTTCAACTAAAATCGCTGTAGGCTCTTTCTTTTCTGCCATTTCTCCCTCTTTCTCTGGCTTTTCTCCATTGCCTTCTCCGCCAAGGGCGGATCCGCCTCCGGCGGAAAAAATAATATTAAAGTGTTTTATCAAAATTCCGCAAGCCTCAAAAAACGCCTCCTCCGGAGTTATTGTTCCGTCAGTTTCAATTTCTAAACTTAATTTATCAAAGTCTGTTCTGTCCCCTACGCGCATATTTTCAACCTGAAAATTAACATTTCTTATTGGTGTAAATATAGCATCAACCGCGATGACTCCGATTTCCGCTTTTTTTGTGTTTATCTGGTCTTTCGGCACATACCCAATTCCTTTCTCGATATTAAACTCTATCTCTAATTCTGTTTTCTTGTCGGTAATTGTGGCAATGTGTAAATCAGGATTTACTAATTTTATCTGAGATGGGCATTCTATATCAGATCCTTTCACATCCTTATCCCCCTTTACCTTCAACTGTACCTTCTGCGATTCTCCTTCAAAAATTTTGAATCTCAAGTTTTTGATATTCAAAAGCATTATCACGGTATCCTCTAAAACTCCTGAAATTGTTGAAAATTCATGCGAAACTCCTTTTATTTTAACTCCTGTTACGGCTGCTCCCTGCAAAGACGACAATAAAACTCTTCTCAAGGCATTTCCAATGGTAACGCCATATCCTGGATATAATCCTTCTACTTCAAAAACAGCTTGATTTTTCTTTTTTTGAATTACCTTTGGGGGAAGTGGAAGAGGAATCATTTTTGCTAGGTTTTAGCTTGTAGTTATCAGCCCCGAGTGAGGGCTATCGCCTATTGGCTAAAAACTAATTTTAACGTGAATAAAACTCGAATATTAACGAAATCTCTGCCGGAGGCTTAACTTCATCTAAGTTTGGCTCTCCGATAGTTTTTGCTTCTAATTTATCTTTATCAAGTGACAGCCATACCGGAATATCTTTTCTCTTCAATTCATTTATTAATTCCTTAAACACGCCTTTTGGCTTTTTGTGTTCTTTTAAGGCAATCATGTCTGATTTCTTAACCTCGTAAGACGGCATATTAACCGCTTTCCCGTTTATCAAAAAATAATTATGTGACACTAACTGCCTTGCCTGCGCCCTGGATTTTGCAAAACCCAATCTAAAAATAACGTTATCCAGCCTTTTTTCAAGCCTTCTAATAAGCTCTGCTGACACATCGTCAACTTTTCCCATTTTTGCAAGCGTCTCTTTTACATATCTTTTAAATTGCCTTTCAGAAAGTCCGTACCATTTTTTAAGCGTCTGTTTTTCATCCAATGATTTTTTATATTCTGACGGAGATCCACCTCTTCTCTTTTTTTGAGGGCCGGGAGCATATGCCCTTTTTAACAGCGCGCATTTTTGTGAAAAACAACGATCGCCCTTCAAAAAGAGTTTTTGTCCTAATCTCCTGCAAGTTTTACATTGATCGTATTGCATTTTTTTATAGTTTACACTCTCCTACCTTTCTTCGGCCTGCATCCGTTATGCGGAATCGGCGTTACGTCTTTAATTGAAATAACATTTAATCCTTGTGATATAAGGGTTCTTACCGCAGATTCCCTGCCAGCTCCAATACCCCTTACCAAAACCTCTATCTTATCCATAACGCCTATTTTTTTACAAACATTTGCTACGGTTTCAGCAACCCTGGACGCAGCGAAAGATGTTGATTTCTTGGTTCCCTTAAAACCAACTGAACCCGCTGACTTCCAAGCTAAAACGTGCCCCTTAGAATCGGTAAGAGTTATGATTGTGTTGTTATATGAAGAAGAAACATATATCTTTCCGCTCTGAATTCCTGCAACTGTCGATTTTACTTTGGCATCCTTTTCAACAGCTTTATTTACCTTTTCCTGTTCCTTTATTAATTCTTCTTGATTTGTTTCTATAACGTGTTTTTTACCCATTTGCTATAATTTTGAATTTTGATTTTTAAACTTTAGATTTATTCTATGTTGGCGCTGCGGCTGGTTTTCTACCCGAACCCATTGTCTTTCTTACATTACCTCGAACCGTCCTATTGTTTGTTTTAGTTCTTTGTCCTCGAACGGGCAATCCTTTAGCATGTCTTAGTCCACGCCATGATCCTATATCCTTCAATCTTTTAATATTTATCATGATCTGCCTTCTCAAATCTCCTTCGATCTTATACCTCTTCTCTATAAAATCCTTTAAATCATTAACTTCTTGAGCTGTCAGATCGGATGCTTTTTTGTTTGCGTCTATTTTTAATTCAGCCAAAATTTTCTTACTCAAAGAATTACCCACTCCATAAATGTAGGTTAGTGAAATTTCTGTTCTTTTATTTTCGGGTATATTTACCCCGGCAATTCTTGGCATATTTATAAATTTGAAATTATAAGTTACTTTGCGAAGCAAGAGATTATCCTTGGCGCTGTTTGTGTTTTGGGTTTTTCTTACAGCCTTTTGTATATCTATATAACGAAGGGTGCGAGCACGTACAGCGTTTCGTTTTTCTAAATTTTATCGTTAACCCTGACGTTGCTTATGTTTTGGGTTTTTCTTACAGATAACATAAATTCGTCCTTCTCTCCTGACGAACTTACAATCCTTGCATATTTTTTTTATCGATGGCCTG
>Ga0268276_1004346_pt1 | contig 10058 bp, 10 predicted proteins | sample saktaG_4_FD_190145 | JGI IMG/M metagenome (GOLD analysis project Ga0268276, IMG submission 190145) | Saline water microbial communities from Sakinaw Lake, British Columbia, Canada - sak_2010_1_5_45m | ecosystem: Environmental > Aquatic > Non-marine Saline and Alkaline > Saline ...
TTTTCTGTTCCCACTTAGCTCAGTTGGTAGAGCAATCGGCTGTTAACCGATAGGCCACTGGTTCAAGTCCAGTAGTGGGAGCCATCTTTCTCGGGGTAGCCAAAAGAGCACGGGGGTGTCTGCAGACACGTCCGGGTAGGTGCAAGTCCTACACCCCGAGCCATTTTCCAGAGTAGCTAAGCTAAGAGCACGGATCGTGTCCCTGCAGGCATTCCGGGTACGGTGCAAGTCCTACGCTCTGGGCCCTTTTGGTAAAATTATCCGTTGTGATCATCGGGGTGTAGCTCAGTTGGGAGAGCGTGGCATTCGGGATGCCAAGGTCGCTGGTTCGAGCCCAGTCACTCCGACCATTGATGCTGTAGCCCAAGATCCAGGGCAGCATCATCCTTTTACGGCTGGATAGCTCAGTAGGTCAGAGCACGCGGCCCATAACCGCGATGTCCCCGGTTCGATTCCGGGTCCAGCCACTATTCTCCTTCGGGAGATATCCTGTTGCGGGGTAGAGCAGTCCGGCCAGCTCGCAAGGCTCATAACCTTGAAGTCATGGGTTCAAATCCCATCCCCGCTACCATTTCTCCGCCCTGTCCGAAGCACTCACACGCATGGATAGAGCAACCATCTGAAAAATGGATCGTCGCTGGTTCGACTCCAGCCTCCCCCACCATGGCCTTCCCTTCGGGGCAGGTACACAACAAGGGCCCGCAGGGGCCTCCTACGGGGGAGTAGCTCAGGCAAAAGCCTAATTCAGTGTTTCACCTCGGGCGGAGAAAATTTCCATTTCAGTTTCGGAGGCACCGGCGTATAGATGGGGTCTTTGAAAAATGAAGTTTTCTGGTAGGGCAGAGGCCACCAACCTCTGCAGCAGGAGCAAGCACTCTGGGCAGGCACCGGCGGCGGACCATGGGGTGGTACCCATGGTTACTGCTGGCAGCACCCGGGGAGGGCGGCTCCTCCTACCTGATTTTTGAGAGAATCCCTTTTCTTCAAGGGAACCGTCTGGGGAACGGTTCTAACCTTTCATGCCGTATGCCAGCATGGCTGCCCTAAGTAGGCATGTATCCCCTTGGAGAAAAGACTATGGTGGACGTAGCTCAGTTGGTTTCAGAGCGCCAGGTTGTGGCCCTGGAGGTCACGGGTTCGATCCCCGTCGTTCACCCCATTTGCCAGATGTCCCTGCGAAGTACCCAGTCCTGGGGGCTGAACCTGCCCCTCCCCTGGCGAAACTACAGGACATAGAGAGGTCCTGGACGAGTGCTGCACGAAGCAAAACCTGTGCAGGGGCCCCTTCCTGGGCATCAAGGATTGGGGCTGCAAGAGCGCCGCCCCCTTCGGGGGGTCAGCGTGGTAGGACGGTGGGAAAGCAGGATAACGCCCTGACACCCCCGAAAGGTCACCCGAGACGTGCTCATCAGAGCACAGCACCTGGAACCCCTGAAAGATAGGGGAGACTCGGTAGAGATTTCTGGCAAAACCTAAGTGGTTCGGGCATCCCTGAAGGCAGACCCACCTGAGAGATCAGGATGCCATTAGGGGTATTTGAGGCGGGGTAGGGTAACCCTGTAGCGGTGCCAATTCACCATATGCCCCCTCCACTTTCTCTGGACCTATAGCTCAACTGGTTAGAGCAGGAGCCTCTTAAGCTCAAGGTTGAAGGTTCAAGTCCTTCTAGGTTCACCATTTCCATGGGTCGCGTACTCTTTTTGGCTAAGGGCCGCTGACTGTTAATCAGTGATGATCAAGGGGTTCGAGTCCCCTGCGACCCGCCATCTCCCCCAGGGGGCACGTTCATCTGGAAACGGGGTATAGAGGGCATCCCCCGTTCGGAGGCTCCCATGCCCGTCCAGACCGTCTACCGCCTGCAGACCACGGTAGTGGAAGAGAACGTCCGCTGGTCTTGCTGTGTCTGTGGCAAAGAGGCGGAGCCTAATGGGCATCCTCACTGGAGGCCTAGTGGGTTCCATCTCATCGAACTGCACGGCGGCTATGCGGACAAATTCCCCCCTGACTCGTCCACCCTGAAGATCGTTGCCTGTGAGGACTGCTTGAAGGCATGGGTGGCCACGTTCAAGCACCCTGATGTGGTCCTCTCTGGCTGGCTGGACGCTACCCACAAGGTACGGCACTCGGAGACGGGTGACTGGATGCAGGTGAGGATGGGCTGGTGGGTGTGGCCCCTGGGCCAGGAAGATCCCCCGCCTACGTCCCCCGAGGAGACAGGTGAGGAACCAGAGTGGCCTTTCCCTGAGAGCAACGCCCTGTGGGAGCACTACAAGGGAAACCACTACATGACCGTGGCAGTGGCTTTCATGTACCCCGACAGAACACCCATGGTCGTCTACAGGGCCCTTTACGGGGACAGCGAACTGTGGGTTCGCCCCGCCTCCATGTGGGAAGAGAGCGTCGAGCATGATGGGGGAACCGTGCCCAGGTTCAAGTACCTGGGGCGTATTCCGAACAAGTGAGCATTTTTGGGGACGTAGCATAGCTGGCGAATGCACCCGCCTCTTAAGCGGCACGACGAGGGTTCAAATCCCTCCGTCCCTACCATTCCTGAACTCCGGCACGCTTTCTATAGGGCCCCAAAAAAGGGAACATCCAGCCCTATGGAACCTGCACCCTGAAAGCAGCCGTTGCCAGCGTGCGGCAGAAACTGGAACGCTGGATGGATTTGAGTTTACACGATCCCATCGTCTAGCCAGGTAAGGACACCGGGTTTTCATCCCGGCAACACGGGTTCAAATCCCGTTGGGATCGCCATAGTGGTCGAGAAGCCGCTCCCCCGTGAGGGAGAGAGGGCCGCACTGAAAAGTCCTCACGCCTGGACAGAAATGAGCGTGGCAGCCAGGAGAGACTGGCATTATGGGGAAGTAGCCCAGTGGTAAGGGCACAAGCCAGTCACGCTTGCTAACGCAATTCCAGCTTTTGCACCTCGGTTCCGAGCCCTCGGGTGGGGAACCCCTCTTGAAAGCTTACACGCAAATCGTGGGTTCGACTCCCGCCTTCCCCGCCATTTTTCTCACAGAGGTTCCCATGAAGATCGCGAATGACATCTCCGGCCTTCCGAACTACATGCTGGAGTACACGGTTGATTTCCCCCTGGAATCCCTTCTTGGGGATATCCCCCCGGAGATACAGGTGGTCTCCACCGATATTCCTGGGGGAGCCATCCTGACGGATGGGGAATCCCAGGTGATTGTGACCGAAGGGAAAGCCCAGCTCTTGCTGTCTCTGTTGGAGGGCTGCTCTGCTGTCCCCACGGTGGAGGCATTGGAGGGTCATCTGGGGATCGAGTTTGAGTGTTACCGGCCCTGAAAAGGGCGCCTTGGGACTGTAGCTCAGCTGGTTAGAGCACTTGTCTGATAAGCAGGGGGTCGGTGGTTCAAGTCCACTCAGTCCCACCATGGCTGGAAAGTACCCAATACGGCACGGGAATCCTGGACATCAGGTCTGGTAGGTTCATCCTCCTACACGGACATCCGTGAGTCGACCGATGCTGATTTTCGGGATGCTTGTGGGTTCGAGTCCCACCTCCGGCCCATTCAGATGTTCTTTTGGGGTGTGGTCGAATTGGCAAGACGTCAGGTTCTGGCCCTGAAGATTCTAGGTTCGAATCCTAGCACCCCAACCATGCCGCCGCTGGCCGGCTAAAACCAGCACCTCCGGGGTTGTAGCTCAGCCGCGTCAGAGCACCGATCTGATACGTCGGGGGTCGCCGGTTCAAGTCCGGCCAGCCCCACCATACGAAATTCCCTGTAGAAAAAGAGGTTGAGGCTCAAGGCATTATGCGTAGGGAGCATCCCCAACCTGGAGTGTCCCATGCGTCTGCCCAAGGCCCAGAAAGAAGACCTCGCCCGCAGCCTTTTCCATGCGAGCGTTGCCTGGATCAAGAGGGAGGGTTCCCCGCGGCCGGGGACCCCGAAGGGGGCTCCCCCTGATGCCCACTCCCTGAACAGCCAGGGGCTCCTGATGCTCTACACCCCCCCGTCCAAGGACCCTAAGAGCCCCTTCTTCGGGGGAGGGGCGCTGTTGGACATCTGGGGCAGGGACGGAAAGGTGTTCTCTCTCTGGCTGTACGCGGATGGCACGGTGGACATCGTCAATTTCCGCTACGGTCCCTGGATGAACCTCATCGTGAGGGGTTCCTTTCCCGAGACGGTCCAGATCTGCGCCTAGCACCGGGTGGCAGGTTCCAGCCACGGAGGAGTTTCCCATGTCTACCGGATGCCGTGCAATCCCTTTCATTATCGATGACCATTTTCGGAGCCTGTTCCCCAACCTGAAGGGCGACAAGTACTTCGTGGGGGAGGACTGGGCGACCGGGAGGATCACCGTCCTGGACGGGAAGTTCCAGGCAGTCCCGGCTGAGGACATGGACATCTCCGTGATGTCCTGGGAAGAGGTGCGGAAGCTCCGCACGGGAGCCGAGGTGGAATACTGCTCCCATCCCCTGAATATGTTGTTCTGAGGGGTTGAGTTTCTGCTCCCCCTGCGTATATGTAGGTGTTCCTCTTTGAAACCCTTCCTCCTCCCCACGGTGCGGCAGCACAGGGGTCTCCCTTCGGGGGGACACAGTTAGGAATGGCGTCGGTTGACCCTGCCGGGGATGACGCCTAGTAGGTTCCCGGGTGACTGGTAGCCGGGCTGGGGAGGATCCATAGGCTTGTGTGAGGCGCAGGAGGCAAAGGGGTTCGAGTCCCCTTCGGCAATGCCGGGCCCTGGTTCCCTTTCGGGGGTGCCTGTCAGAATGCGGTGCTCAACCGGAAGAACCCACCTGGGCCAGTGGTGGCAGTGGCCGGGGAAAGTGCGAAGGATTCAGGGCTGGCCCCCTGAGTTCAACCTCACCATCTTTTTGTAAGAGTCGCCCCGTGAATCAACGGGTAGTGGGGAGTGGCGAGTGCCCCATGAAGAAGCAGGGTGATGCCTGTACGAAGTCTGCCGCCTTCCAGTTATCTGGATGTGCCCTCGGAAGTGCTTGCACGGCCGACAGCGGTGAATGGAGAAAGCCCCCCGATCTGGGTTATGATCTCTGACCGGGAAAGCAGAGTATGGAATGACACCTGTGGAGCCTTCGGGCAGTGAAGCAGGACATTCCACTTTCCCACCCCACTCCGGGGAGGTCGAATCAGGGCTCCCCGGAGTGGTCCTTTTGGGGTGTTAGCTCAGTTGGGAGAGCACCTGCCTTGCATGCAGGGGGTCAGGGGTTCGATTCCCCTACGCTCCACCATAGTGCGTGAGGACATGTTCCTGGGCCTCTTGGGATCCCTTGGCAGGGAAATTCCCCTGAGGACGCCACCCAGATTCAGAGCATGGCGTGAAAGAAACAAGTCGGAGGAAACACAGTGGGGTACGACCGGCTCACTTGCCACTTGCTCGCTCCGTGGACGACAGATTTTCCCTTATCTCACGCACTTCCTTTTTCAACGAAAATGTAGGGCGAAGGCCACCAACCTTCGCAGCCAGGGCCGAGCCCCTGGGGAGACGCTGGCGGTTAGCCTCGGGGTGGTTCCCGAGAGGCTGCTGGTAGTAACCAGAGGGGGAGGCCCCCCTACCTCTCGGGCGGATAGCTCAGCTGGAAGAGCAGTAGCCTTACAAGCTACGGGTCGCAGGTTCGATCCCTGTTCCGCTCACCATCCATAGAGGTGCCTCTTGAAAAAGCCACATCTTCAGATTTCCAAATTGGCGTCGGGGCTGCCCTCTGAGGCCCTGTGCCCCAGGTGCCAGAAACGACCCAAGGGCAAAAAGGCACCGTGCCCACTCCATGAGGTTCTCCCCAGTGAGGGGGATGGGCTCTGTGAGTGCTGCGACTCTTGCCGGAAGCAGTGCTTTTGGGATGTCTGACATCTCAAGGCCGATACGGGATCAAGTACGAGTAAATGGGCGATTAGCTCAGTTGGAAGAGCACAAGCTCGACAAGCTTGGGGTCACTGGTTCGAGCCCAGTATCGCCCACCATTCCCATGACCAGGGAGGGCTAGCCTCTTCGGGGCAGCCACGGAACCAGGGTTGGTCTCCTGACATGACCGGAGTACGTCATGGCGTACATCGAAGTGGAAGAAGTCGAATCCTCGATCTTCGAGGACATCCTCACCTGCGGGGAATCCGCCATCGAAAACTGGAGGGGCCGTCTCTACGATGACGACGGTGATCTGGTCAAGACGGTCTACGGAGAATCCGAGGAAGAGGTCTACGACGAACTGGAAGAATATGCTGACGACTACGGTTACGACCTGTAGTTCGGGCATCCCACTTTCCGGGTAGTTTTCCGAGGGGACCTGAGACAGGAACACCCCTCAACGTCCATGATGATCTAGATCGGCAGATAAAGGGAAACCACAGACATGGCACTCCCTTAGGTAGTAATGGTGGCCTACGGGGTCACTGGGCTTCAAGAGGGGCTAAACAAGGACACCCCTCTAGGTGTAACTGCCGGGTTTTGTCTCCAGGCAGGAAAGGTTCGATGCCCATGGGGCATCCGTCCACCCCGACGTGACAGGGGTACTTGCGAGCGTAGCTCAGCTGGTAGAGCACGACCTTCCCAAGGTCGGGGTCGCGGGTTCGAATCCCGTCGCTTGCTCCATTACGGCGGAATCCACCCCGATAGAGTGGCGTATGGGCCTGCTGTACAGCCTTCGGGCAGTTCATAACGAGAAGGCCCCGTAGGTGCACCTGGCGTCTCCTCAACGTCATCTCAGATGGAGACAGTGTTTACGTGATACGATGTCCACTACACCAAACATCGTTCCCTGGGCACCGGGTAGGTGCAACGCCCCGTCCTGGGCATAGCTGCGGAGCCTGATCAGCAAAGTGGCATGGATACCGCGAAGGCTACGGGGGTGGTGGCACTGGAGAACCGTGCTCCTGGTGCCACCACCAACCTTCAACGGGGCAGTAGCTCAACTGGGAGAGCGCAGCGTTCGCAATGCTGAGGTCGAGGGTTCGAGTCCCTTCTGCTCCACCATGGGTCACACTTTCACTCTCACCTTTTGCACGGCTTGCTGGGTTTGGGGCAAACGTGACCCTTTGGGGTTGTAGTTAAGTTGGCTATAACGTCGGCCTGTCACGCCGAAGACCGCGGGTTCGAGTCCCGTCAACCCCGCCATCATTTCCACCGTAGGGTCAAACCGCATTTTGCCACGTGGTGGAGGAGCCCAGGCAGGTAAGGCGGCTGCGATGCCTCCTGGGCGTCATTTTGGAGGTTCAGAATCCTCCTGTTCAGCGTATAGATAGAGTGGTCTTTGAACTTCCCTGGCTCGTCATGTACGAAGGAACCTGTAAGGCAAACAGGCTGGGGTCTGAAACCCCAGACTGGGTTCAAATCCCGGTGAAACCATGGAGGGATGGAGTTCGATTCTCCCCTAAACGGCATGACATTGAGTGTTACAGGAACGGTGGGCTCGGACAAAGGTGTGGCGTTGCTGCGCTAGCCCCCCTCCGACTGAAAACATGCTTTCAACAGCAAAACGGGCATGTTAGTCCTACCCAGGGATGCTCATTGACCATCATGCGGGAGTAGCTCAGCTGGTAGAGCGCGAGCCTTCCAAGCTCAAGGTCGCGGGTTCGAACCCCGTCTCCCGCTCCATCTCGGTAGTTCGTTTATCGGCAGGGGAGGGGTAGTAGACCCCCACCAAAGGTCATCCCCTATGCCGAAAAGCCTCTACCAGAAACTCATCCGTCTAGCCTACGTCTCTCCAGAGATGCGTCCGGCCCTGCTCCCGCTGCTGCGGAAAGCCGAGGAGTACGACACCATCAAAGATCAGATGCTGGAACGGGGGAACCATCCCTACAAGCCCCGTCCCCGGTACCCCACCCCGCCCACCAAGTACCCCGTCCTGAATCGCAAAGGGCCGGATTTCCAGGTGGACGGGCTCACGGACAAACAGAGGCCCCTGAAGACCTATGCAAAAGTGCACCAGGATGGCGATGGGTTCATCTCCATTTCTGTCGTGCTCACGGTCATCACCCAGGGGTCGATCCAGGGGGATGTCCAGGAAGTCATCCGGCAGTGGGAACGGGTTGCCTCTCGAAACCCCAACCTGGAATTCACCGCAACGAAAATCCCCGGGCACTACACCGGCACCACCTTGACCCTGAAAGGCTCCTACCGCTACGCGGAGGCCGAATCAAAACACAGGGATGCACAGGTGGTCGAGGATGTGGATGAAGCCGTTGCTGACTTTGAGCGTAAAGTGCGGCCGGTTCTGAGATAGAACTGGAACAGCCTTTGGGTATAATTGGGAGCCCCCCACCGAGAGATACCCATGGGAGCCCCCAAGCAACTACAGGGCCCCGTTCAGGAACGGCCTGACGAGACCCCCAAAGAACATCAATGGGACACAGGCTGGTTGAACCACTCCCCTGGGGAGGCAACCTGTAAAGTCTGTGGGGCTCGGAGGGTGACGACCTTGATCCGGGCAGACAGGCAGATGCCCAACGGCAAGCAGCTCTACCACTACGAGGACTGCCATGGGAACCGGATCAGTACCTTTGAGGAACTGTCTTGTCCGATCTACATCGGGGATCCTGGGAGTGCCGCTGCTACGGCCAAAGAGGGCGTCCGTAAGGTCAAGCACCGGGTCAGTGGTGTGGAGACCCGGGTAGATACCGTAGAAGCCCGCCTGGCCCGCCTGGAGGCCGAGAATGAGATTCTACGGGAGCAAATAGCCCGAGGCCCCCTCATTGATGCCATCACCCTCATTGAAGGGCTCAGGGAGCTGGCCAAGGGGATCAAGGAATCCCCCCAGGGTGCCACTCTCCTGGAGGATAACAGGGTGGTCATTGACATCGGGGATTTCCAGATCCGGGAACGGGAGATAGTCCTGGTAGAGGAGAGGGAAACCTCGGAAGAGTGATTTTGCGGGTAATTGAAATCATCTGGAGTTTCGATGCAGATCACCGTTCAACTCCTTTCACAGTGCCCACAACATCAGGACGCGGTGCTTGCGGGGCTCCAGAATCAGTGGCCTGGGATTTATGTTCCGGATGAACCCACTCAGAACACATGGGTTCTCCTCAACGGGGACATCCCTCTAGGATCGGTGTCCGTACTCCCCGAAGAGAATCCTCCCGAGACCCCTGAACTTTGGGTCGCTTTTCTGTGGGTTCACCCCGATCATCGAAGACAGGGGCTGGCCACCCTCCTCCTAAAAGAAGTAGTGCGAGGGGAACCCCATCGTCCTTTGTTCCTCTGGACGGAGACAAAAATCCTGCACGGGACCCTTCTAAACCTAGGGTGGGTCCAGGTGGAGGACTATCCAGAAAGACAGGTTTACACGCGGGTGTAACTCAGCGGTAGATTGCTACCTTCCCAAGGTCGAAGCCGTGGGTTCGAATCCCATCACCCGCTCCATTGACAGTGCAACAACATGGGGGTGTGCTGCTGGTGCAGCATTCGGACTATTAATCCGAAGCTCCAAGCTTCCAGCTTCACCACTCGCCTTCCTTTCGGGGGAGGCACTCGGTGGATCTTACACGCCTTTCAGGTTCGATTCCTGGCACCTCCACCATTTACCCATCCACTCCGCGGTGCTCACAAGCGTTGCTTTCCACGCCCGATACACAGGTTCGAATCCTGTCCTCCCCTCCATTCACGGGGAGGTCGTCTAGTGGTCAGGACACGGTAGCTTACCAACAGCACTTCACCTCGGGTGGGTAAAAGCTTTTCCCGTTTCTGCAACAACCGCGTATCGAGGGGGTTCGTAACTGTTCTCAAAAATCTATGCAAACCACCCCTAAAATGCTATAATCCTTCTGTCTTGAACAGGTGAAACTCTATTGAGCCTGTCCCTCCAGAAAGCCCGGTTCCTCCACATTCATCCCCAAGTGAATGTGGGTAAATCTACACGCCTGGAAGCCCTCCACCAAGAATATGTCGCCTATGTTCGCATCTGCGTGCCGCATATGCTCACAAAACGACGCTTGAACCTCCCTAAATCAGAAAAACAGGACTTCTTCCCAAAGGCCGAAAACCTCACATCCCAGATCGAGAAAAACGCCCGAGATCATGCCATCCAGATCCTGAGCACCTGGGCAAAATCCAGGTACACCTTGAAGATCAAAGGG
>Ga0268276_1004349_pt1 | contig 10051 bp, 9 predicted proteins | sample saktaG_4_FD_190145 | JGI IMG/M metagenome (GOLD analysis project Ga0268276, IMG submission 190145) | Saline water microbial communities from Sakinaw Lake, British Columbia, Canada - sak_2010_1_5_45m | ecosystem: Environmental > Aquatic > Non-marine Saline and Alkaline > Saline ...
CGGGCAATTTGCCCGCTGGCCGGGATTGCCCGCCCGGGCAGATTTACAGTGTGCGGCGTGAGATTTGTGATCATGGTTTTCGTTTCCTTTGTTTACCTTTTCCCTCTTTCAATATCTATAATGTATCATCGTTTCGTAACGCTGTCAATGCGTTTTGTTAAATTATTTTAAGTTTTTTTACACTTCATAAAGCCTTGATATGCAAGGGGTTACAATTAAAGGAAAGCGAATGCCTGAAAATAGCTGAATTTATTTTGCTTCCGTTGCGGGGAAAAACCCCGCCGTCGCCTCGGCCAGCGTCCATGTCGTGCTTGACCGCAGCTTGGTCAGCGTATCGGCAGGACTCCAGTATTCAGACCACGCCGGAAGAAAGCCCAGCCGCGCCAATCCGATGTTCACAATTTTAGAGCACACCACGGCTTGCTTTCTGATGTCGCCCAGCTTGCGGAAGCGGACTGCCTTCGCAGAATCATACGGGACATTGAACAGCCAGTTGTGCAGCGAATCAAGAGCCTGCAAAACCAACTCGCCCCGGGAATACTTGAACGTGTTTTTCGCCTCCTCGAAATAGTACTCCAGCTTTTTCGTCTGCTCCGGCGTCAACGGAATCGTCGGCGTGTATCTGCACCACTCGGTTTTGGTTTTGGCAAAATAATGTTTGCGCGATTCCCACGACCAGCTAACCATGCGGTTGAACGCCTTCGAAGCCGTGAAGGTGAAAATCGCGCCACCGTCCGCACGTATGGTCTCCTCGTGCGCGGCTAGCCCATGCGTGATCCACTCGGTCAGCTTGCTATCCCATTCCGGCCAGCGCGTGAAAATCACATCTCCGGTTTTCGGTTCGTTCGTGGTTGACTCCTTTACTTAGCCGCTTTGACCGCCGCCGACACCGCCGCGTCAATGACGTTTTTCAGCGCGTCGTTGCCGCCGTCGTTGGCATAGCCTTTAAGCTCGATCATGCCGTTTGTGAAGATCGAAATGCTTGGTATGTCCAGCTTCTGCAGAACACTCCATCTCGACATAGTCCATCTGCCGCCCTCGACCGACACCTTTGTGGACGTGCATCCGGCGCAAAAGAGCAGAATCCACATAGCACATAAAATACCAGCTACAATGATTCCGGCCTGTATGATTTTAGCGTTTTTCATTTTGTTCCTCTGTGCATCTGTTATTTGAAAGCCGCCAGCGCCTTCGAGAAAATTTCCGCCGCGAACGGCGAGAAACATATCAGCGCGATCGGCCAGCGATAGGGCAGCAGCAGCATCAGCCAATGTCCAAACCCCGTCCGCTTGGCTTCTGTCGCCTCACGCCTTTCCCACGGATAGACCTTACGCCCCTCGCCGTCGGTCGTCGTCAAACCCGCGACGGGGCAGACGTGAACCGCCTCGAACGCCAGTTTCATCCGGGCGGGTTCGCGCAGCGCCTGCGTCACGATGAACGCGACAAGCTGTCCCTGCGTCGCGGCCATCGCCCCGAGTTTGTCGGGAGCGCCGTTGCTTGAGACAATGGCCGACTCGATTAGACGCCGGTGGCCGTCATAGTCGGGGTTGTCGCGGAGGTGCTCGTCGTTCCGGCATCGCTCCCCGAGCGCCTCAAGGTCGATCTTTGCGAACATTGTATTCATTTTTCGGTCACGTCGTCTTTCTGGTTAATCGTGGTTAGGTAAAAGCCCTTGGTAAATCCTGTTCACGTCGTTGCTTGACAGCCCGCGCTTGTAAATCCGCACATCGTCTATGATTGATCGGGAGTTGCGGTTTGCGAATGTTTCCGTACCACCAATCTGAAATGGTACATCGACTAACGCCGCACCGTTGTTAAACGTTTCTCCGATCCTCGCGCCGTCGCAATATGCCGTGCACACATTCGATATTCGGGTAAACGCCAAGTGCGTGAAAACGTTTGTGGAAACTCCCGTAACGTCGCGTTTGGTCGAAAATTGTATTCGCAATGTCTCTCCTTCTGCCAAATTGTAAAAAAGGAATCGACCGGGATTGCTGCCTATGTTGTTGAACTGCCCGGCAAGATAGCTATTTGTGTGCGCCAGAATGTTGACCCACGCGCTCACCGTGAAATCGCCAGAACTGGCGGGAATCTTCGCGGTCGTGTCAATGCGTTCAGCCACCGAAAACATTGCCCCCTGCCCGTCGTGTCCGGTAGTATAGACGGGGGTTCCCGTCCAAGACCCATCGTAGTTGTTTGTGGTCGCATCCAGCGCGTCGCCGTCCAGCTTATACCACGCCAGCAGGTTTGTGTCCACCGTTGTCGGAGTTGCGCTCGCCGCGAGCACCCCAAACCAGCTTGCCGCATCCTGCGCGACACCGGAACACGCCAACATCGTCACCGCCGCCGCTATGGAAAACAACCGCTTCATTTGGCGACTCCTATGCACTCCCATACCCCATTCGACCACGGCGCGAACGCGACAAGATTCGTGCCGCCGGGTGTCCACGCCGTCCCGCGCAAAAGCAGGTTGGGCGCGATACTGAAAGCGTTCGTCCCCAGCACCGTGAGGCTGTAGTGGTACGCCGGAGCATCCTCGTCGACCGCCAACTGGTAGTCGTTCGTGACGGTGGCGCGATAGGCATAGGTCGCGCCCGTGATCGTGAGGTTCGTGCCGTCTAACGCCAGTTCAGTGCTGCCTGCGACTGGGAGTGCGTATCCGCTGGCTGTCGCAGTTCTGGTTTCCTCGGAATAGTCGACATTGGTCACCACCGAACACCCGGCCGCAATCACGAAATTGGTCGCCCCGCGTTCGCCCAGCCCTACGGATTCAGTTGAGCGCAGCATCCCGTGGGAAGCCGTCCCGTCGCCAACCAGAAGATCGAAATAGTTCACGGCGGATCCCTTGTTCGACACGCGGAACCGGACGGCCAGCCAGACGTTTGTAACCGTGGTGTTGGCGAACGTCACAGACCACGGGATTGTGTTCGTCACGCCCGGTGTCAGCACCTTCGCGCCGCCCGGCCAGCTGCCCTGCATGACGGGCGCGTTTGTGTCGGCCACGTACCCGAAAATGGGTTCCAGCGACAAACTGTAGTTCGCGGCGGGAACGCCTGCCGGTATGAACAGTTTCATGTTTAGCGACATGGGAGCCTGCAACACGCCTGTCACCGGCGTATCGTAGATGAACGTGGCCGCGTACTGACCGTTGCTTACCACGCCGATTGTGAGCGGCTGTGAATCCGGCGGCAGGTCACTGGACCCGAAGTACGTCGTGCCTGTCGGGGTGAACGCCGTTTCCGCCGTGTTCGTCGTAAAATAGATGGGATTGCCGACCGCCAGCTGGTCAAGCACCCAGTCGGCCGTCGCGGCATCCGTGCCGTTGACCGGAGTCGGTACACGGACATAGGCCGAGGATGTGAGATCGACTGCGCCGGTGTTGCCGGAGAGCGGCACCAGCGGAGCGACTGCGGCCGCTATGCGATCCAAGACGTTTGTGCCTTTGATATCCACGGAATCAAAGTAGCCGGGCATCCTGACCACGGGCATGCCGCCGAACGTGGTTCCCCAACCCGTGGCCGTCGGATTCGTCACGTAGTTGGTGACCTGGTTCGCGGATAAACCAAGATAAATATCTGCGTCGATAGAAGGAGCGTCGTCATCGAATGTTACCGATTTCAGGGCCGTGCAAAAGAAGAAAACGCTCGTATTTATGTTGGTCGCGGACGGCAGAGACACCGAAGGCAGGGACGTACAGCTCTCAAATGCGCTGCTGCCTATGCTGGTCGCGGACGGCAGGGACACCGAGATCAGATACGGGCAACTGGCGAAAGCGTACTGCCCTATGCTCGTCGCGGACGGCAGGGACACCGATTTCAAGGCCGTGCAAAAGAAGAAAGCGCTCGTATCTATGTCGGTCGCGGACGGCAGGGACACCGAAGGCAGGGACGTACAGCTCTCAAATGCGCTGCTGCCTATGTCGGTCGCGGACGGCAGGGACACCGAGATCAGGGATATGCAACTGGCGAAAGCAAAGCCTCCTAGCTCAGACATATTCTCGCCACCGGAAACCGTGGTTATGTTGGTGTTCCCTTGGAACACCGTCCCGAACCCCGTTACAGGCAGCCCGTCCAGCTTGTCGGGTATCACAACGTCGTTCGGCCCCGTGTACCCCGTCAGCGTGATCGCGGAGCCGTCCGAAGTCCACGTCCAGTTGGTCGCCGAGGCCGGATTCTGCCATGCCGACTGTATCAGGTTGGTTTGCGCCTCTACCGCCGCCACGCGCACCGACCAGTCGCCCCAGCCAAATGCGGTGTTCCAATCATTCGTACTGCCCCACAGCGTGGAAAACCAGCCGTAGTAAACCGTGTTGCTGGCGGATAACGCCGCCAGCGCCGTGGCGTCGGTCTCTGCGGTCAACCACGGCGGGTTTGTGACCGCCGTGTAATCGTGCGGCGCAGGCGTGAATGTGTCCGGCTTCCCAGTCAGCGTTTCCCATGTCGGGACAGTGTATCCGCCAACAATCTCCTGCCAAGTCAGCCCGTCAGCACCCGTGCTTGTGGTCGCACCGATGTTGAGCTGGCCGCTCCCAGTCCAGTACGTCGCCGTTTCGCGAATGAAATAAGCCGTGTACCACCATGTCCCGCTAGTCGTGTTCGTCCCGATCGTCGGCATCTGCACCAGATAGCCGTTGCCCGAGACGGCGTAGTTTGTTACAGACACCCACTGCGTCATGTTGGTTGCCGTCGGCGCAAATCTCACAATCGCAGTTACGTTGCTATCAGCGTCAACCGCCCGTCCGCTTCTGTACTGATCGAATGACAGCAGCGGAGTCGTCCCCTGCTGCCAGTTTAGCGCGGGAAGGCTCTGCGCCGCCGCCGTCTGCAGCTCGCACGTCACCCGCGTAGCCCACTCCCTATCATTGGCGGGAGTTGCCAGCCCCGTGTCGATACCGCATGTCAGCGCCGTTAGAATCGAAAGCGCAGTCAATCTCTTTTTCATAGTTCTCATTCTCCCATTTTAAGGCGCGTTTGTCGATAGCCATTCCGGCGTATACGGAGTCGGCTCGTAGGGCGTAGTTCCCATGTGGTCGAAATTCCAGTCGACCACGACGACGACATCCTCCAGCATATACATGACACGCCCAAGATTACTGTCTTCGTAAGGAGTTTTTTGCGACCTGTCATAGTCTAGCAAAAACTCCGTATGGTAATCCGACCCCTCGGGAAACACCGAGCTTTCCGCTCCCCACGACGCCTTCAGCCCGCTCTCTAGGTACTCAATCGTACGAACGCAGGAAAAATCAAAATCGGTAAATTCGGCCAACGACTCGGTCTCCGGTCCCGGAACCCCGACACTTACCCTTATCGGGTAACCCGTAGGGGCTTCGACATCCGCAATCTTGGTCAAACGCAATGTCTTGAAAGCCCGCGACCTGGCCTGGCCGCCAGGAGCGTTCGTAGTCGTGAAACGATCCAACCGCCGCGCTGACTCGTCCAAGGCCATGCTATCATGTGGCGGCCAGTAGTCCGACAATATAACCTCGTTCGCGGCAACCGCACCCACCTTCGCTAAAGTGTCCGTCGACGAAAAAGAATACCCGGAGTTCGCCGCAATGTGTTCGCTCCACTCGTGGTAGCCCGTCTCGCCCGAGACCAGCCCCATCAACTCCTCGGGGTCCGGATAGTCCAACGGGGGCTCGACAACATCACAAGCCTCGTTGGTCACGTCGTACGTAGCGTATGGCTCGGGCTCGTAGGCCACCGCATACTTTCGAAGCACCTCGAACACGGCGTACACACGCACACGCGCCACGAGCCCCTGGAGGATGGCGAACTCGGAAGGATAGTCGATAAAGGCATCCGTTATACAAGTCGTCCGCACCTTGTGCATGTAATGCCCGCACGCACCTTCGGACGGCGTGGAGCTGCTGTATGACGGAAAGTTAGACGACGCCCAAACACCGTCGGGGGCCTCCTCGGTATACTCCCGCCAACAATAGAGGGTACCGCTATCCTCGATGCTGAACGCGTCCCACCCTGTTTCACCCCAAAGGGCGTTCACCGACAGCAGCGAAATCACCCCAAGGGGATAGTCGACGCCACCAGTCACGACGTTCATCGAGTATGTGTTCGTGGAATAGGGCGACGCGCCGGTAAGCCACTCATTATACGCCCACCACTCCCGAGTCGCCACCAAAGTGGGTTCCGCGTTCGTCAAGCTAAACGAGACATGCCCCAACCCGGTAGTGGCGGAAGCCCCGCCAAAGGATAGACAACGCAACGGGACTACAGCCATCGAACGCGACATGGCCCCGGCTATAGGAATTATATCGTCCCCCTTGAGCTCCACCCTGTCATAGAGAATGGACTCGACCGGGTTGGTGCCGTCCAGCACATAGTCGAAATCCCGAAGAGCCCATAGCACATTGATGCCAAACTGGTCGCACCACCATCCGCAAAACCATGGAAACTCCGAAACCCCCACTCGAGTACCCAAAGCCGCCTCACGTCCCGTCTGCGCCACCAAGGAATACCCAGGCATCGACAAGACATGGGGGAGAAAAACATTCGTATAGCTTTCGGCATCGACAACCTCTACGCCATCCTCCCCCGGGGCCCACCCGAAAACATCGTTGGTAAACACCAGGACCCCCGCGTCTGCCGGCACCACGACCGAGTTCATCGTAAACAACGCGGGGGTCACGGTCGTGTTGGCCGCAAGCACCCCCCACAACACGGCGTTCGTAAACTCCAAGCCCTCCACCAAGTTCGTCCCGATCACTCTATACCCGGGGTCGCCAACGGAAAACAAACCCCCGTCATCAGACGCGTATTCGGCATCGAAGTCAACTTCCGCGTCAATCCACCAGATGGCTTCCCCCTGGTCATTCCACGGCGGGGGTCTACTCTGGTTCCTCTGGATCACAGCCCGCACACGCCGAGACAAAGCCGCAAAAGACGAATCCCGGTCCATAACGGGTGTCAAGTCGACCCGGTCCGGGGCCCCCAGGACGACAAAAGGCTGCGGCGCGTCCGCTAACTTCATCGGAACCTGTATCCGAGTGCCCGGAGAGTCGATCATGACCCGGCTGGCATACAGCTTCACCGCTCCGAAATCCTCGCCCGCTTCATCCCCGCTAGGGGGCGCGCGGCCGACCATGACGCGCATCCTCCCGGAATTGCGCTCGCCGTTGACCACGAACCCGAACTCGGCATACGAACCCACAGAAGCCCCGGGAGCCGCATAGACGAAGTTACTGGTTGTGTAAACGTCCCAAGTGTCCGCGGTAAATATGACCGGATTGTCCCCCTCCCATACAATATACCCCCCGGACGTATCGTCATACCTCACTACGGCGACCGTGGTAGCTAAATTGGTATCCCAATACATGGGACCTCCAGAAACGCGACACCCCGTTCCATCGCGGCGGCGCGAATCTCGACTACGTCCTCCCCGTGGATATGCGGGTCGTCCCGCAGATACCAGAATGTCCCGGAGATCAGAATCCCCGCGGAGACGTACACCGGTAGCTTGATGGAATACTTTCGCCAGTTCATCAGACGTACAGGAAAATTCCCGCCCCCTCTCGATAGTCCACCAGAACGCGCACCGTCACGACATCACCGTCGGTCTCGCGCTCCGCCTTGTAGAGCAGCACCTTGTACCAGGCGCTATCGACGTTCACCGCCACATCCGTAACGCTCGCTATCGAGGCCCCGACCTGCGCCATAGCCTCGTAGGTGCCGCTATGCACCCACGCGGCTATGTAGTGCGTACCGTCCGACGACACCGTACCCTCGATGGAACCAAGGTCCTTGGTGACCGGGCCGCGGCGCGCCACGCAATTCGACAAGGTAAAGTCAGCCTCGTCGAACGTAATGTCGAACGGTTGCGCGTATCCCCAGTCCGATGATCCACCGTCGATAATCAGCTTCGGAACATTGCCGACCGACCATTCAATATGACCGCCGACTATCTCCATCTCCTCCAGCGCAGAGGCAATGCCGTTGATGCCTTTCGCAAAGCCATCAACGCTTATCGGCATTCCCTTTTTTATTTCACGTTTGAAAAATCTGCGCATTGGATATTCCTATGCCGGTTCATCCAGTTCAACGAAAGACCAGCCAGTGGTCGTCCTAGTAACCTTGGTCACGGTCATGTCATAGCCGTTCGTCACGTCGCTGGTCATTGAGTAGCAGACGTTCGCGGTGGGGTTCGCGGCAATATACGCTGTGATCGCGGCGTATGTCAGCGCGTACCATTTTTTCTCTTCCCGCACGTCGGAGAAATACGTCGTCAGCAGCCAAACCGAATTGTCCTTTTTCGTTATGGATTGCGAATACGAACCAATTTCCACGCCGCCGCCGACAACCTTCCCGTCGTCAGTAACTGATGTCGCAAGTGCCATAAATACTCCTAGCCTATAGTCATTATGATTTTATTCTGCTCTTCGATTGATGTCAGTTTTTTAAGCAGTTCCTTTAAGGTCCCGCTTTGGTCCTGAAGCTCTTTAAGCTCGGTTTTGGCCTTGGTCAATTGAGGGTCTAGCGCGTTGAGCTTCCCCTGCCCCTGTGCCAGTAAAAATTTGCCCTCCTTCAAAAACTCTCTGTCGCGCCTGCTTAAATGTATTCCGTGCTTTGTCTCGCTCTCCAGCGAAGCGACTCTTTTAAAGTCGGCTTCCCTGATTTTAGCATCCTTCTCTTTTTCGCGCTTGGCTTTGATGTAATCGCGTACCGACATTTCAGCAAGAGTTTTAGCCGCGTCCCGTTCTTTTTCCAGCGCATCAACTGTTTCTCTTGCCGCTTCCGTCGCCATCCTCTTTTTGAAGTCTGCGACCTGCTTCTCAATCTCCTTTTTCTCTTCCGCGTTTTTCTTTAAGTTTTTCTTTAAGTTTTCGGTGCGCTTCTTTTCCTCTTCGTCAAGCTCGCGCTTTCTCTTCTCTTCCTCTTCCGCTTCCGTCGCCATCTTCTTTTTGAAGTCTGCGACCTGCTTCTCTTGCTCTTCCGCGTTTTTCTTTAAGTTTTCGGTGCGCTTCTTTTCCTCTTCGTCAAGCTCGCGCTTTTTTGAGGCAGCTTTCATAGCGGCCTTTTCCTCTTCGTCCCTCTGGGCGGCTTTCGCCGCTTTCCGTTTACGGATTGCCTCTAGCCGCCTTTTTTCCTCAGCTTTAACTTCCTTTGGACTTGCGGGTATTGCCTCGATAGCTTCGTTGATGTTTGCTCCACTGGCAATCGCGCCCACGAATGACGACGCGCCAGTAATTAAAGACATGCCAGTGATCGTCCTAGTAACCTCGGTCACGGCCTGTCTCCACGCCCACACAGTCCTCATCTTTTCCATGTCTGGACGGAGACTGTTGATTGCCTTACGCACATTCTGCGCCCACAACTCAATCTTGCCGGATGCGATTAGATTTTCAATGCCCTTCGTGATTTTGTCGATAACCTCTTTGAACTCGTCTGTCTCGGCAATAGCCCCCCCAATCTCTTCCTGCGCGTCTCTGAACGCCGCCTTTAGCTGCATCACCCCGCCCATTGAATCGGCCATAGCCTTAGCCGTACCGCCGAATCGCGATTCAAGCTCGTTGAGAATAATCGTCTGCGCCTCTTGAATTCTGCCAGCTTCCTGCAAGGTCGTTATCTGATCTTTTTGCTTTTCCGTGAATTGAATCCCGACGCGGGTCAAAGCGGAGATTCCCTTTATTGGATCGTTTAGAGCCTTGCCAACTTGCATTACAGCCGTCTCGACATCGGCAGACCCAGCTCCGACCTTACCTAAAGCCGCGCCCATGTCCAGAACCGCCGCCGCCGCCCGCGTGAACGTATCGCCGCGAACGTTTTTGAACGTAGCAAGCACTCCCTGCATCGAAAGAATCGTTTCGTCGCCAACGCCAGTAACTTTCTGAAGTTCAGCCGCCTGTTTTTTAAGCTCGCTTGTGGTGAACCCCGCTGCGTATCCAGTAGCTTTCAGTGTTGCCGAAAGCTTGGCCTCTGCCGCAGCCTGCGCTTGGTATTGCGACACCACGCGCTTCCCAACTGCGATTGCGGCCGCACCTATCAAGCCAATCGCCGTTGCCGCACATTTCGCTATATTGCCAATTCCGGCAAGCGCT
>Ga0268276_1004350_pt1 | contig 10050 bp, 8 predicted proteins | sample saktaG_4_FD_190145 | JGI IMG/M metagenome (GOLD analysis project Ga0268276, IMG submission 190145) | Saline water microbial communities from Sakinaw Lake, British Columbia, Canada - sak_2010_1_5_45m | ecosystem: Environmental > Aquatic > Non-marine Saline and Alkaline > Saline ...
ATTGTAGAGTCTCGGAGAAATAAAATTAAACCTTAACTTCATGTGCGGAATTGTAGGATATATTGGTAAAAAAGAAGCATTGCCCATCATTATTGATGGGCTTAAGCGCCTTGAATACCGCGGATATGATTCTGCCGGTGTTGTTGTATTAGAGAAACAAGCATCCTTGGTTAAAGTAAAAGGAAGAGTAAAGGATTTAACTGATAAATTAGATGGTCAAAAGATTTTAGGAAGTTGTGGTATTGGGCATTGTTTGCCACCAAACGTTTTAATTCAGTTGGCTGATGGCAGAATTCTAGAGATTTCAAAAATTACAGATAAAGATAAAATTTTATGCTTAAATCCAAAGACATTAAAATTTGTGCCTGGGAAGGTCAAGGTTTTTAAGCACGAATCGCCAGATTATATTTATAATATCAAAACAAAGTCAGGCTTTTTAAATGCGACTGCTGCTCACAAGATGCTTATTTTCTCTGATGGAATTATTCAGAATAAAGTTGTTAAAGATATAAGGAAGGGAGATTTATTAATTTTTCCCAAACAAATAGAGATAACTGGTAAAAAGATAAATTTCCAAAAGTGTTTTGCCAAAAGATATTATGAGCTTAGCGATAGAGCTGTGGACATGATTAGGTCTGCCATAAAAGAGAAATCGTTAACCTTGTCCGAACTAGGCCGTAAGATAAAAATTAGCGATAAATATTTACGTCATATCATCAATAATGATCGAAATATCCGAGAAGATTACCTCAAAAAGATTTTATTTCACCTAAACGTCTTTTTTGATAAAAAAGAATTTGTTCCTGTAGACACGATCCATGGAAAGTTTATAAAACTTCCAGCTCAAAGCTCGGAGAAATTAATGCAGATTTTAGGATATCTTCTGGGAGATGGCACGGTTCAACCCAAGACAATAAGGTTTAAAGATTTAAATAAGCAATTATTACAACATTATCAAGGCCTTATAAATAAGGTATTCAATGTAAGGGGAAGGGTGGTATCTCAGAAAGATACTGCTGCATACCTATTAGAAGTTAACAGTCAATATTTATCTCGTTGGCTTAAAGTTAATATTATCGACAGAAGTGATGATTTTTTTGGAGAAATCGGGAAACTACCCAACAAAGAAATAGCAGCATTTCTAAGAGGATTATTCGATGCAGAGGGGTGCGTTAGTTTGCAATCTAAACAAATAACCCTCAGAATGACAAATCAACGATTAGTAAAAACTGTCCAGATGCTATTGCCGCGTTTTAATATTTTATGCTCTTTCACGAAAACAACAAGAAAAAATAAAAATTGGTCAGATGTTTTTAATATCTCTATTAATAATTTCGATGGTACTAAAAAATTCCTAGATATTGTGAGGGTTTCTTCACAAGAAAAGCTAAAAAGATGTAAGGCAATTGTAAAACAGATGGAGTTAGATCAATTAAATTTTTCTTTTAAATATCTACCCTTTACCAAGAAAGAAATATACGAAAGATATATAAATCCTTTGAAAATTCCGCACGGGAAAATAAAAAAGTTGCTGGGAAACGCAAACAATGATTTTCTCACTGGCAAAAAATTCAAAGAGTTGATAGATTATATTATAAAGAATTATCCCGATAAGAAGATAGAAAAAGAGCTCAAAATGTTTTCTGAGGGAAATATTGTATTTCAGCCAGCGCAAGAGATCAAGAAAATCAAATCACAGAACAAATACTTGTTTGATATAGAAGTTTCTCCACATGCTAATTTTATTGCAGATGGTTTTCTAACTCATAATAGTAGATGGGCGACTCATGGAGAACCATCAGAGGTTAATGCTCATCCTCATTTCGATTGTAAAAAAGAGATATTTGTGGTTCATAATGGAATACTTGAAAACTACGTTTCTCTTAAAGAGAAATTAATAGAGAAAGGACATAAATTTGTATCTGAAACAGATACAGAAGTTATCGCCCATTTAATAGAGGAATTCTTTGATGGAAATTTAGAAGATGCTTTAAGACGAGCATTAAAAGAAATGGTTGGGGCCTATGCTATTGCGGTAGTTTCTATAAAAGATCCTGGGAAAATAGTTTTTGCTAAAAAATCCAGTCCATTATTGGTTGGTATCGGCGAAGGAGAAAACTTTATCGCTTCTGATGCGCCAGCCATATTAGGGAATACAAAAAAGGTAATATATTTAGAAGACAATGAATTGGGAGTAATTACTGCCAATGATTTTAAAATCATTGATTTAGAAAATAATAGAATAGAAAAAAAGATTTCTCTTTTGGAATGGGACCTAGAGGAAGCAGAGAAAAAGGGATATCCTCATTTCATGTTTAAAGAAATAATAGAAGAAGGGGATGCAGTTAGGAATGCTTTAAGAGGAAGAATCCTTCCAGAAGAAGGAGCTATCAAATTTGGAGGATTAGAAGATATAGAAGAAAAATTAAGAAATGTTGAGAGGATTACAATTATTGCTATGGGGACAGCATATCTGGCAGGATTTGTTGGCAAGTACATGTTAGAAGAATATGCTCAAATGCCTGTTATGTTAGAGAATGCATCTGAATTTAGATACAAAAAATCAATTATTGATAAGAATTCAGTAGTAATTGCAGTTTCTCAATCTGGAGAAACTGCAGATACTCTTTTTGCTGTGAAAGAGGCAAAAAGACAAGGAGCTTTAACCCTGGGCATTATTAACGTGGTAGGTTCCAGTATAGCTAGAGAAGTGGACGCCGGGATATATAACCATGCGGGACCAGAGATAGGAGTGGCCTCAACTAAGGCCTTTATCTCCGAGTTAGCCGTGTTTGCCCTACTATCTGTATTCTTGGGTAGACAAAGAGGCATGTCTCCTGTAATGGGCAAAAGAATCATCCAGGAGCTTAACGAGATCCCATCCTTGATAGGGGGCATATTTAAACAAGAAGATAGGATAAAAGAACTAGCTAAGAAGTACTATAAACATGAAGATTTCTTCTATTTAGGAAGGAAATACAATTATCCTATTGCCTTAGAGGGAGCATTAAAATTAAAGGAAATTTCATATATCCATGCAGAAGGATATCAGGCAGGAGAAATGAAGCATGGCCCAATTGCCATGATTGATGAGAATTTCCCTTCAGTTTGTATTGTCCCCAAGGATAGTGTCTATGAAAAGAATTTCTCTGGCATTCAAGAAATTAAAGCAAGAAAAGGATTAGTAATTGCTATTACTACAGAGGGGAATGATGAATTAGATAACATTGCAGATGATGTTTTGTTTATCCCAAAAACTTTAGAAATGTTAACTCCTTTAGTTTCTGTAATTCCTTTACAGCTTTTTGCGTATCATGTGGCTGTGTTGAGGGGGAATGATGTAGACAAGCCAAGAAATTTGGCTAAGTCGGTTACCGTGGAATAAGAAACTTCTTACAAAGTTTGATTACTTCTTTTTTAACTTTTTCGGGGTTGTCTTTTGAGATTAATAATCTATAAAACCAATCTGCAATTATTTGCATTTCGTTTTCTTTCATTCTTCTAGTAGTAGCTGCAGGAGTTCCTAGTCTCAAGCCAGTTGGCTTGAAAGGAGATTCATCTCCTGGAATTGTATTCCTATTAGCTAAAATATTTGCTTGTTCTAAAAGATTTTCTGCTTCTGAAGCATCAATTACATTTCTTAAATTGATAAGCAAAAGATGATTATCTGTTCCATCAGTTAAAAGCTTAAAACCTTTCTTTTTTAATTCTTCTGCTAAGGCATTAGCATTTTTAATAATCTGATTTTGATAATCTTTAAATTCTGGTTTTAATGCTTCCTCGAAAGCAACAGCTTTAGCGCAAATTATATGATGATGTCCTCCTCCTTGAATTCCAGGAAATACAGCTTTGTTTATCTGAGTAGCCAGCTCTTTTTTAAAAAATATTACAGCAGACCTAGGTCCTCTTAATGTTTTATGCGTTGTTGTCATAACAACATCGCTATATTCAAAAGGAGAGGGATGCAACCCTGCAGAAATTAATCCTGCAATATGGGATATATCTGCCAAATGATATGAGCCAACTTCTTTGGCAATTTCTCCAAATTTCTTAAAATCAATAATTCTTGGATAGGCAGTAGCTCCGGAAATTATCAGTTTAGGTCTTTCTCTTAAAGCAATTTCTCTTAAATTATCATAGTCAATATATCCGTTATCATTTACGCCATAATGGACTATTTGGTATATCTTTGAGGATATGTTCACCTTATGCCCATGGCTTAAATGCCCTCCATGGGATAATTGCATAGACAGTATCTTATCCTGCGGTTGCAATAGCCCAAAATATACCGTGAAATTAGCTGGTCCTCCCGATAATGGTTGAACATTAACATCCCAGTCATCTTTTAAAGAAAAAACCTCCTTTGCCTTTTTCTGGCAAAGAATTTCCAATTCATCAACTACTTTGCATCCAGGATAGTATCTTTGTCCTGGATATCCTTCTGCATATTTATTCGTAAATACGGTTGCAGCAGCTTCCAAAACTGCTTTTGAGGCATAGTTTTCTGAAGGGATTAAATCTAAGGTTTCTTCTTGGCGTTTAATTTCCTTTTGTATTATCTCATACACATCAGGAGCGGTTTTTCTTATTTTATCCATGGTTTCAGTTTAACAGGTAAAAATATATGGTCAATGGTTTCAAAACCATCATTTTTTTGTTATTATATCAACAGATAATAAATTAATATGCAAGCAGTAATAATAGCAGCGGGGAAAGGGATTAGAATTCATCCCATTTCTTTAACTAGGCCCAAACCATTTTTTCAATTAATGGGCCAAACAATGATTGAATATGCCCTGGATCAGCTTGAAGGTATAGCAAGCGAGGTAATTTTAGTTTTGGGATACAAAAGAGAAATGATTCAAAGAAGAGTGGGGTCTAGATATAAAGGGATGAAGATTAGATATGTATTGCAGAAAAAACAAACAGGAACTGGTAGCGCTGTCGCAGCTGCTTTAAAATATCTAGATGACAAGTTTCTTCTTTTAATGGGAGATGATTTGTATTCTAGAAAAGATATTAAAGTAATATTAAAGAAATTTCCTGCGATAGGAGCTCAAATTGTAAAAAATCCTAAAAGTTTTGGAGTTATCACACAGAAAAATGGAATAATGATTAATCTTTCAGAAAAGCCAGAAAGACCGCAATCTAATTTAGCGAATATTGCAATGTATTATCTTCCTAAAGGTATTTTTAAATACGCGATTAGCAAATCTGCCAGGGGAGAATATGAGTTTACCGACTATATTAAACAATTTGCCAATGATCAGAAATTAAATGTTTCTATTGCCAAAGAATGGATGCCAATTCCATATATTTGGGATTTTTTACCTCTTGCGGATAAAAAACTAGAAAAGATTAAGAAAGAGAATAGAGGGAAGATAGAGAAAGGAGCTAAATTGGATGGAACAGTGTCGATACAAGAGAAAACAATTATCAATTCAAATACAATTATCAATGGTCCAGCATATATTGGAGAAAATTGCATTTTAGATAGCTGTATTATTCATCCAGGAACTGTAATAGAAAATAATTGTAAGATTGGTCCTAACTCTGAAATTTCCCATTCTATCATTAGTCCAGGGACAATAATAAAGGGAAATACAACCATTAAAGATTCAATTCTTGGCTGCAATTGCAGAATAGGGAATAATGTAAAATTCCTTAATCGTGCGAAATCTGGAACTGTCAAAGTAATGATGCAGGATAAACTGATTGATACTAATAAGAAGATTTTAGGGTCATTTCTGGGAGATAATGTCGTGATAGGAGACAATACAACTATTTGCGCTGGAGTGAAAATCAATCCCAATAGAAGAATAAAAACTAATTCCCAAATATTAAAAGATATTGTATGAATCCGGATTTAATAATTTTTAGGGCATTTAATAATTTGTCAGGCAAATCAAACATCCTAGATAAATTTGTAATTTTTTGTTCGGAATATTCAGGATATGTATATCTTTTAATAGTCGCGTTGATCCTTTTAAGGAATTTTAAAAAGAATATACATACAATTATTGAAATTTGTATTTCCGGATTTTTGGCAAGGATAGTGATAGCGGAAGCGATAAGATTTTTCTTTTATCCAGACAGGCCGTTTGTTAATTTTAACGTAAATCAATTATTACATCATTCTGCCAGTGGATCTTTTCCTTCAGGTCATGCAATATTCTTTTTTGCGGTTTCAATGTCTATTTTCCTGTGGGACAAAAAGATTGGGGTAGTCGGGTTATCTATTAGTCTTTTAATCGGCCTATCAAGGGTTTTGGGGGGAATTCATTGGCCGTCTGACATTCTAGTTGGTGCGGGGTTAGGGATGATAACAGCAGTGATAGTAAATAAGATAATAAAATGTTATTTGAAACAAAAAAACGTCCAGTAGGACGTTTTCCTCAATTCTATCTATTTCTTCTTTGATATTACCCTGGAAAGATTTATTGAAAGAAGTACAAAGATAACAGTAATTAATAAAGCGTAAAGGATTTTTCCTAATATTGCATCCCCTGGCTGTATAAATTTATCAAAAATCATTTTTATCGTATCATTCCAGGCGAGAGCGGCAATAAAACCAACAGCTCCTAATATTAAAGTGATTGTTTTTTCTGAGATTTCCTTCCTAGTTGCATTAAATTTAACTGCAGTTTTCTTTTGAGATTTCTTCTTTTTCATTTGAAAAAATAAATTAATTATTTAATCATTATATTACGCTTTTGATTTTATACAAACTGTGGATTATTATTAAGTAATAATATGAATAAAAAAATATACCTAATTTTATCTTTATTAATAATTTTGGCCAGTTTTCTGGTCGGATACTTCTTGTATCCGCAGATGCCAGATAGAATGGCATCTCATTGGAATGGCTTAGGGCAAGTTGATGGATATATGTCAAAAGCCTTAGCTTTGTTTATCATGCCAGTATTATCCTTGATTATGCTTTTTGGGATGGTATTCATTCCGAAACTAGATCCGTTAAAAAAGAACGTTAAGAAATTTGAGGAATACTACCATGGTTTTATGCTCGGAATGGTAGCATTTCTTTTCTATATCTACCTTTTAAGCATATTCTGGAATCTTGGAATCAAATTTAGCATGATTAGGAGCTTAGTCCCCGCATTTGCGATATTATTCTTCTATTGCGGCGTTCTCATGGAAAAGGCCAAACAGAATTGGTTTATCGGTATCAAAACCGCCTGGACTCTGAGCAATGAAGAAGTTTGGGATAAAACTCACAAATTGGGAGGAAAGCTATTTAAATTATCTGCTGTAATCTCTTTAATCGGACTATTCTTTGACAGAATTGCCATATGGCTAACAATAGGGCCGATTACCTTAAGCAGCATATTCATCATCATCTACTCATATTTTGTTTATAGGAAAATTAAGAAATAAATAAATGGAAAGAAACCAAATATATAAATGTGGTATTTGCGGAAATATAGTGGAGGTATTATTTGTTGGGGGAGGAACATTGGTTTGTTGCGGGCAGCCAATGGAACTACAAGCGGAAAAAATAAATGATACGGGAGCAGAAAAACACGTTCCTATTATAGAAAAGACAGACAAAGGTATTTTAGTTAAAATTGGCTCAGTTCCTCATCCGATGGAAGAATCCCATTATATCCAATGGGTAGAATTGATTATTGATGAGAAGAGATATAAAGAATTTTTAAAACCCAACAATCAACCAAAAACATTATTCTGTGTTGCTGGAGAAAAAATACAAGCCAGAATATATTGTAATATTCATGGCCTATGGAAGGGTTGAATATAATCTTTTTTCCTACGTGGTGCCCGGGGAGGGAGTCGAACCCTCATGAGATAAATCTCACACGATTTTGAGTCGTGCGCGTCTGCCAGTTCCGCCACCTGGGCTTCTTTTAAACATTAACAAATTAGCAGTACATTTTCAATCCTTTTTGACAGTTGAGCAATTTGGATTACTGCAATACTTTTGTTTTCTTTTTGTTTCTGCCATTGGCCAGCCGCATTCTTTACAAGCTTCTTTTATCGGCTTATCCCAGCTGGCAAAATCGCAATTAGGATAATTGCTGCAACCATAGAAGATTTTTCTCCTTTTAGTTCTTTTTTCTACAATATCTCCTGTCTTGCACTTAGGGCATTTGATATCCAAATCCCTTTTTTCATCTTTAATATTCCTGGTGTATTTACATTTAGGGAAATTAGAACAGGCGATGAATTTCCCATATCTTCCCATTTTCAAAACCAAATCAGATCCGCAATCAGGACATTTCTCATCAAGTTTTTCATGTAGAGTTTCTTTTTTAGCAATTTCTTCGTTTTTTTTCTCAAGATTTTTGGAAAAAGGATCATAGAATTCACGGATTACTTTAGTCCATTCTTTTTGTCCTTCTGCTATTTCATCTAATTCTTTTTCCATTCCTGCTGTGAATTTGAGATCCACTATTTCTGGGAAATGTTTTACTAAAAGATCGTCTACCATTATTCCTATCTCAGTTGGCATCAGCTTTTTGGCCTCATCTTTTTCTACATAGTTGCGATCCTGGATTGTAGAAATAATGGGAGCATAGGTTGAAGGTCTGCCTATGCCATTTTCCTCCAGGGCCTTGATTAAAGTAGCTTCAGTATACCTGCTTGGCGGCTCTGTGAAATGTTGCTTTGGCAACAATTCTATCAGATTAAGAATTTGGTTTTCTTTTAAATTCGGCAATGATTTTTCTTCAAATTTCATCGGATAGATTTTTAAGAACCCATCAAATTTCAAGGTCTGGCCGTTAGCTACAAATCCATAATTGTTGGCCTTGATATTTACAGCGATAGAATCAAAAACAGCTGGTTTCATTTGAGTAGCCAGGAATCTTTTCCAGATCAAATCATATAGTCTTAATTGATCTCTCTGGAGTTTTTCTTTCAATGATTCGGGAACAGCGAAAACATCAGTTGGCCTGATTGATTCATGGGCCTCCTGGGCTAATTTTGATTTTGTTTTGTATTGGCGGAAGTTGTGGTATTTCTCCCCGAACTCCTTTTCTATCAGTTCCTTTGCCTGATTTAATGCAAAGCCTGAAATATTCAAGGAATCGGTTCTGTGATAGGTAATCAGACCTGTTTCATACAGTCCTTGGGCAAGAAACATTGTTTTCTTTGCAGGGAATCTGAATAAGGCAAATGCTGTTTGTTGAAGAGAGCTAGTAGTAAATGGATACAGAGGATTTCTGACAGTTTCTTTTCTTTGGATATCTGAGACGATAAACTGAGAATTTTTTAATTCTTTTGTTATATTATCTGCCTCTATTTTGGTTTTTATGGCAAACTTGTCTAAAACCTTTTCATCTTTTTTATTCAGACTAGCTAAAAATTCTGATTTCTCCGCTTCCAAGTTTGCTTGTATTGTCCAATATTCCTGTGATTTAAAATCTTTAATATCTTTCTCTCTCTGGACTATTAATCTGACTGCAGCTGACTGAACTCTTCCGGCAGATAGTCCTCTGGCTATTTTTTTCCATAACAAGGGAGATAGTTTATATCCTACCAACCTGTCTAGAATTCTTCTTCCAAATTGAGAATATACCAAATTCATGTCTATCTTTCTTGGATTTTTCAAAGCATTCTTAATAGCTTCATTTGTAATCTCATGAAATACTATTCTTTGGTAATCCTTTAAATCCAAAGCTTCTTTTAAATGGAATGCTATAGCTTCTCCTTCTCTATCCTCGTCGGTTGCTAGAATTACTTCGGTTGATTTTTTCAATTCATCCTTTAAAGCCTTTAAAGGCTTTCTTGCTTTGGGAGGAATTACGTACTGAGCCTCAAAGTTTTTTTCTGTATCTATCCCTAATTTTGATTTGGGCAAATCCCTAATATGTCCGAAAGAAGAAAGAACAGAAAATCCGCTTCCAATAAATTTCTGGATAGTTTTAGACTTGGTAGGGGATTCTACTATTACTAATGTTTTATTTTTCTTTGTCGGCATGTCGGGATTTAATTTACACTTTTAAGATCTTTGGTCAATAGATTAATAATATCACTATTATTTTTTATATCTATCGCCCCGTTATCTAACAG
>Ga0268276_1004351_pt1 | contig 10049 bp, 15 predicted proteins | sample saktaG_4_FD_190145 | JGI IMG/M metagenome (GOLD analysis project Ga0268276, IMG submission 190145) | Saline water microbial communities from Sakinaw Lake, British Columbia, Canada - sak_2010_1_5_45m | ecosystem: Environmental > Aquatic > Non-marine Saline and Alkaline > Saline ...
AATATCCACATTGCGCCTGCGCCCAAGCCAATGGAGGGCATCATTGATATTATCCTGCTCCCAACGATCAAGCTCTTGCCGCGTGGTGATGTGTTTGATTTCGAGCCCGTCCATATCATCCGGGTCGAGTGGCGTGGCCCCAGCGGGGTATTGGAAACTATTCATTATTTACAACCACAGGTCTTTGGCATTCTCCATGAGCAATTTGTCAACCATGCCGCTAATAGCCTTCTTCTTTTCTTCATCCGACAGACCTTGCCGTTCCAGCCTCATAGTTCTGTCCAAGCGCTCCATTCTGCCGAGAACAATCTTTTCAGCCTGCTTGCGGACCATGTACTCCAAAGAAGCCTCTGGAACAAAACCGTATATAAACCTCATCCCAAAGGCGTTTGCGATCTTTTGCAAAGAGGACACCTTTAGATCACCGGTTTTTTCTGCATGCTCCAGCCTGGAGATCCGTGGCTGCCCCAGCCCCGCCTTCTTACCTAACTGGGCCGAAGACATCCCCAGAGCATCCCTAATCGTCCTGATCCAGCCTTGTTTGGGCATGCCGGATACGGCCAAATCCCTTAATGGCTCCAGTTTCCTGTCTAATTGCTCCCTGCTGATTTTCATATTCAAGTACTTCATGTATATGTCCTTTCTAGCATAATAAATTACTTGTTCAATGCTAAATATAGCATATTTATAGCTATTGTCAAGTTTATTTACTGTATATTATCATAGGCTATATACCGGCACAAAAACAACCGTTATATTAACACTAAAATTTTCCGTATCCTGAACCTAAACTGAAGGTTTTTAGTGTATTGGGTTCTAATCGTGTGTAAAAACGCTGGCGGTAATATGCATCGCGTTGACGAGGCATAAACCCTCTTTGCCGCCGCTCTTCTTAATCGCGGCGGCAACTTCAGGCGTGACATTGACTATCTAGCGTTCGGAAGTATTCATCCATAGATATTCGGTGTGAGATTTCATGTTTCTTCTACTTCGCCGTCTTTATCTCATGTGAAGATCCTGAAGGGCTATGTACAAGCAAATGCTCAATATTGCAAATTTTACTATAAATATCGGAGAGCGCAACCGTCGTCCCTATTACGAATAGCGCTACCGCCACTATTAATAGCTTTATGTATATCGGCTTCACCTTTTTCACGGCATCTCCTTTTTCAGATACTTCAAAGGGCGGCCTCGCTCATTAAGCAAGAACCGCCCTTTGAAAATATATACCATTTAAGCTATGCTATTTCGCCGTCGCCGTACGAAGGGTCTCTTTCTTCGCTTTCATAGAGCCTTCTTTTATACCATCGGCTACATTCTGAAACCCGGATACTGTCGGCAGCGGATTCCTAAGCTCATTCTTAGGCTTCACCTTCCAGGGTTTAAAACTATTCTTTATAATAACGAAAAGATTCTTCTCCTTCGCCGTTTCTGTTCCGGCAAATGCCGGGACCGTGCTAGCGACAATAAGTGCCGCCAATACTAATATTACTATTTTTTTCATGCCCATCCTCCTTGTTTGTAATAGTATACCCTAATAAATATAAAAATCCAAGTAAAAATGCTCTCTATTTTTATTGCCTTATGGATCGGATTCTAGTAGCATAAGTAACACAATGCTGGAAAAATATATGTCCGACAGAACCATAAAAAAGTACCTGGGGCTTGGATTCCTGGCGATCGTATTACTAATATCCATGTTCCTATTATACAGCTGGTATATGGATGTAGCCGACACTCAAGTAGGCTCCTTTGAATATGTGCGTAAAGGTGAAGGATTGCTCCGTGAGGGCGATTTTAAAGGATCGATAAAGTATTTCGAAAAGGCCTACAACAAGTCTCCTGAAAATAGCATAATCGCCACAAAGCTTCGTAACGCATGTTTCAGTTATGCATCAAATCTCGCCGAAACCGGCGACTACGATAAATCTTTAGAATGCTTAAACCGTGCCAGCGAGGTAATGCCGGGCCCCACTTCATCGGGAAGGCTCGCTTTAATATATGCCGAAAAAGCGGTTACGGCGATGCGCGCGGGAAAAGCTGCTGAAGCGAGATCCGACCTCGATAGCGCACTCGAAGCGGCATCGCCTTACAACGCTTCCGGCAAGAACCTGGGGATATTTTTATTTAATGAAGCTGTAACATTTCATAAATCCGGCAATGACGAAACAGCAATAATCCTCCTTAAAGAATCCTCACTGGCTTACAATGGCACTCCTGCATTCGAGCTGCTGGGTGATATATATTATAACAATCTGGATTTAAAGAGTGCCCGCTTTTATTTCGGCAAAGGATTATCGACTGACCGCCAGAATCATAGAATTCGCGATAAATTAAAAAAATCGATCATGGATCTGCGTTCTGCCCAAAAACGAGGATTAGAAGAGTCTTCACATTTCGAAATACGCTACGATAGAAGCCTACCGGTAAATACCCAAATCGTCAAAGACATGCTCGAAAGATGCTATTTCAATGTCGGAAACGACCTGAAATATTTTCCCGGCTCAAAAACGACTATCATTTTTTATTCTCAGGAAGATTTTAATAAGATATTCATGATGTCCCTCGGCACAAGAGCAATATATGACGGTAATATAAAAATACCTCTGCCGGAAAAACTAATGCCTGACCGCGAACTGGCCGAATATATATGTCATGAATATACTCACGCTATAATCTCTGCAAAAACCGATAATAACTGCCCCGTGTGGCTTAGCGAAGGGCTGGCGGTATGGGAGGCCCTTAAATATTCCGAGGCCCCATCGTCCTCTAAAATGGTTTGGCAGCCGGATGGCGCAAAGCTCACCATAAAATCACTGTATGCCGGCTTCAACCACAAAGATGCGTCGGAAGATAAAATAAGAGGCGACTACGCACTTGCTTACAGCGCCGTAAGATTTATTATCAACACCTGGGGGATGTCCGGCATATCCGGTATACTTGACCGCGTGAAGTCAGGTAAACACTTTACAAATGCTATCGACGAGGAATTTCTTATTTCTGAAAAAGATTTCGAAAAACGCTGGAAAAATTACTCCTCGCAAATAGTCTCTTAGTTTTTACCATTCCTTGCGAAATCCGTTATCGCGTTATTGGCCTCGAGGATATTTTTTATGGTCTCTTTGACATTCATAAAAACCGCTACAATTTTGGGATCAAATGAGTTGCCGGCTTTCTTACTTATATCCAACAGGGCGTCGTCAAAGCTCCACGCTTTTTTATAGCGCCTCTCCGAAACGAATGCATCAAAATAATCCGCCACCGAAACTATTCTCCCGTAAAGCGGTATATCTTCGCCCTTTAAGTTTTTTGGATATCCGGTGCCATCATATTTTTCATGGTGTGTTAATGCTATCTGCGCGGAAGCTATGACTATCGGGGAGGATGATCCTTCAAATATACGGTTTCCTATTACCGTATGCTCCTCCATCTTCTTGCGTTCTTCAGGAGTTAATGCCGTCTCCTTCTCCAAAATAACATCTCTAATGCCTATCTTCCCTATATCATGCATCATGCTGGCATAGCGCAAAACTTCGATCTCATCTTCAGATATCCCGAGCGACCTGGCGATCGCTATGGAATAATCACTGACCCTCCTGATATGCCCTCCGGCGCCGGGATCTTTATATTCGGCAGTTATGGCGATCCGAACAAGCATATCTTCATATGCTTCTCTTACCTGCGTAGCCTGCTGCCTATTAGTATCAGGGTTATTTTTCACTTATCTTCTTCAGATAATTTTTCATCTCTTTTATTTCTCTAATCAATTCACTCTCCACTACCGCCATATCGCGCATGAATCTTCTTAAATAGAAGACGCTTGCTAAAAGTAGCGCCGCTATTATTCCAAGAACTATCACCATAAACGCGCCTTTCGCAATTTTCTTACTCTTCTTTCGGCTTCCTGCGGCCTCGCATTACCGGCCTCTTCTTTGCACCGCCCCTATCTCCTTTACCGGTATACTTTTTATAGAACGGAGGTCTCTGATGACCTTCTCCGCCTCCGGATCTTTCCTCGCGCCTGCCTTTGAAAGAGCCATGATGGCGGTCTCCACCCTCGGATCTTTCACTCGGCCTGCCGCCAAAAGGGCTGTCATCTTTTCGTTTGCCGAAACATTCCTTACAATATACAGGACGGTTTCCGGTGGGTTTGAAAGGCACTTCACATTCTTTACTGCAATCGGCGCATACCGCTTTATGCAGCACCCTATCCCTAAAATCTGGCCTGCCCTGATCATGGCGTTCATGACGATCTGAGCGCTGAAAAGAAGGCGCGGAGAAATGTTTTACCTCTGCAGGCCTTGCGGCGGATTGGGCTATCAATGCATCTATCTTCTTATCCAGGAATGTAATCTGCTGCATCACTTTTCCTATCAAACCGGCAATATCCGCTTCAACCGCATCCGGCGCGCCGGATTCCTTAGCCTTGGGACTCTTTTTCATATATCTCCTTTTAGTTGTTAATCACTTTTACACATGGAATCTTAAGATATTCATTCTCGTCGAAATTTAGAGGGTCTTTCTTAGCCTTCTCGATCGCTGAATAATAAAAATCATCCAGCTTCTTTATTACATCTTCGGTCTTATACGCCCCTTTCTTTTTATCTAGCGCTATGTGGACGAGGTTGGCAAAAGCGCGCTTTTCTTCGGGCGAATACCCGAGCCACTCGTATCCTGTCGCCGTGAGCGACATACCCTGCGACTTAGCAAAAACAGGTGTTACTAAGAGCATTGCGACAAGAAATATGAAAAGTACTATTTTGATCATTACTTTGGTAAGCGGCCTTACTAAATTTTGGAAAGGAATATCAAGGAAAACCTTTTCTAAAAAGGTTTTCCTTGAAACGATTTGGGCGATTAGCCCGCCTTCGCTTTCCTAAGAGCGGCCGGAGGGCCAAAAAACAATTCCACATTTTTTGGGCCCGAAGGCCAAATCGTTTAGTGGAGCTGGCGAAAGGAGTCGAACCTTCGACCTGCGGTTTACGAAACCGCTGCTCTACCAACTGAGCTACGCCAGCATCGAAAAAATCTTACTGCGACCAATCGATATTAGACGCAGCAAGTCTTGTTCGCTTTTTATTCCTTAGGGGGAAACCTATGGTTTCCCCCTAACGCTTATATCCTTAAATGGAAGAGACGCTGTTCCCCTTCCTCTGTAGACACATATAGCCGTTTGTGTCAGTTTATAGCCTTATGTGCGGCTACCCGATGGTGGGTCGATTACGCCAAGGATTATAGCAGATATTATGACGGGTGTAAAAAGGTTTTCTTATAACATAGATTCCAAGATGAGTGTCCCAAAAAGTGACTGTCACCTATAATAAATCACCTATACGATTTCTCTACTACTTCTATTTGTAATTTCCCAGCAATATTTATTTTAGTAACCTTCTCGCATTTAACTCGAATGAACACAGCTTTTTCGGGAAACAACACTTGATAAAAATCATATTTCTGCGTACCATTAACATCTTCAATGATTCGTTTTGCAGTATGGCGTGCTTCCTGTTTTATCATTGCCTTCAATAGTCTTTTATACTCCACCCCTTTAGTTATTATCTTGGCTGAGCCGTTTATCTGCCAGCCTTCCAAAGTCTTCATATCAATGGTAGAAAGTGAAATTCTAGGGTTAACCCTCAGGTTTTGAATTGTCTGCCCAATAACATAATCGGCTAGATATATAAAATCTTTATCTATTTTTATTATATATTTAGGCGCTGCATTGGGTTGACTCCTTAAATCAGATGTTCCAGCACTTACAAATCCTTTATCAAATAGAAACTTCTTCAGATTTTCCTGCTGGGTTAATATTTTTAGCGAACCATCTGAAGCTTTCATCATTAGCTCCTTTATTTTAGCAGCAAAATCTTAAGGCTATTTCTGATATGCTTTTTATGAATATCCGTATGTTCTGTTATGGTTTCCAATTCCCTCGGAATTTCCTCTTTGCATATCGGGCATATATATTTCATATCGCTCCTTCGTGATTTTCCCGGGCGGTTATGGGCTTCATTAGAATTTCGTCTCCATTACCGCTCTCGGACCTTCAAGCTTAACCTTTGTTTCAATGCCTTGGTCTAACTGATTATTCTCATCCTTTTTTCTCTCATAAATAGTTTGGGAACAACCCGACAATATTAAACAAGCGCCAGTTATTAATAAGAATCTCCGCACCCTATACCTCCGCTATTCTATCAGTAACGAAATCTCAAGACTATTTCTGAAATACATTTTGGGATATAGCTCCTAAATTCATATCTTTAGAACCTAATTTCTTGACAAAATGGAGCTTAAACAATAAGAAAATAATAACTATTAAAAATACAAGAATAGCAAATTTAACCGACTTACTTTTCATTCTTTCCTCCGTTATTCTATCAGCAACGAAATCTTAAGGCTATTTTATATTAAACCTTGTTCCATCTGGGAACAGATCTGAAGGAACTTCTTTTCCCTCTTTTCTTAGCTTAAACCTTTCACAATTAAGATTATTTTCAGAAAGACAATATCTGTTTGCTATATAGACAAACTTTTCAAAATCAGATATACCAAATTGTTTATCGGCTGGGCATTTTTCTAAACATTCGCAATGAAATCCTATGTTATTGATGGTCTTAAAAAATGGGCAATCTTTATACTTTTCGGTAGTGCAATACTCAAGCGTATTGGATGGTAAAAAACTTATCTTATCGAGGCATTCTCTTGAGTAATCAATAAACATCGGACATCCCATATAATATCTCCGTTATTCTGTCTACTTTGCAGGAGTAGCTAACAACACATTGGTTATCTCCCCGAACTCGCTATAACTATACCCCATAACCCGGTAAATGGCAAATATCGGATATTTTCAGGTTATTATTTGTGCTGTATTTGTGCTTAAGAAGATAGCTAAATTGCGGCAGATTTTACGAAGGGTGTAAAAAGGTTTTCTTGTAGGGTGTCCCTAAATAGGACGTCTACTATTTTCCCTATTAACAAATATCAAGGCTATATAACAGATGGATTACACAGAGCTTCCCTATCGTGTGCCGCCCTTCCGCAATTCTTACAATAAAATTGGGAGTCCTTAACCATTCCCCTTATCCTGCCTAAATCTTTTCTTATTATTATTTGACAAAGATGGTTACTTTGATGACAGTCTTGAGAACCTTTACATTGTTTAATTGGATTATTACTCATAGACATCTCCTTTATTTAGCAACTAAATCTCAAGACTTACGATAGCCCTTTTTCATGAAAGAACGTAACATATTTCATATCCATTTTCAGAAGATGCTCGTGAAGCCAACCAACTAAAAAGATACTGAGCGCTATCGTAATTCTCATATCTCCTTTGTCAAATTTATTCTTAAATTCTACCACTTTTGAAACACATCTATCATGCGCTTCCTTATGTTCAGAATAGTCGGGATAGGAAAATGTAGTCATAAAAATTTCTTCGGTCTTAAAATGGGTGGTCGTATATGCTATTAAATTATTAAAAATCTCTGCTAATACATCCCTACCCTTACCTTCTCCCATTGCGTTATGGAGTGTATTTATGGTGCTCATAAGCCCCTTATGTTGCTCATCTATATCTTTTATGCCTACGCTAAACTCTGGTTTCCATTCAATTAGTGGCATCTCACCCCTCCGGTATTCTATCAGCTTTGCGGGAGTTATTACTCTAATGTCTCTTAAAATCCTATACAACTATACCCCATAAGTCAGGAAATGGCAAATATCGGATATTTTCGGGCTCTTAAATTGCACTGGGGGGGATATAATGAAATATGCCGCCACGACAAAGGTCATGACGGCATATAATAACTGCTTAATCTGAAAAACTATCTGGGCCTATTTGGATGAGTCCCGCCCCATACACCGGTCTGTGTCGCATTTGTCCACGTAAATATGATCGTCTGCCCCGCGGTGCCACCGTTTGTGGCAAGCCTGGTCGCCGTTATTGCAACAGAAGTTCCGGCAGTGGCAGTGGTCGCGTACGTCCAATTAGTAGCATCAATCGTTATGCCTATGTTAGCTGCAATCGCCGCGACATCAGCACAGGTTACATAAGCGCCGGTTTCGATTCTTGCTGTCTGCTCGGCAAGTTTAATGGCGCCGATAGCATTTACAGCTTCTGTGGTTCTTGCTCTCTCGACAAAACCCGCGTATTGAGGCAGCGATACTGCCGCAAGGACGCCCACTATTATAACGACTATAATGAGTTCAATAAGCGTAAAGCCCTTCCTGCTCTTCAGATGACTCCATATCCTCTTCATTTCGACTCCTCCTTTTTTACCTACCCTGTAAGTATACCACAAAAATATAACAAGACAAGTATACGAATCCATTTCCTCCTTTTTAAAATTACCCTAAATTGGCCAATTTAAATATAGGCATAAACATCGCCACCACGATAGTGCCGATCGCCAAGCCCATTATGACAAGCATAACCGGCTCCATAAGCGCCATAATCCGAGTTATGGCGGTATCGATTATATCTTTATAGTACCGGGATATTTCCTCAAACATTGCCGGATATTTGCCGGTCTTTTCTGCGACAATTATAAATTGAACGGCTATGGGTGGAAATAGGCCGGTTTGATGCATGGCGTCGGCTAAAGGCAGCCCCGCCATAACTTTTGCTCTAGCTTCTGTCATCTTTTCGGCGAAAAAACTGTTTCCGGCCGTATTGGCGGCCAGCTCGAGTGCCCTTATAATGGATACGCCGCTCTTTAAAAGGATTTGTAGGGTGGTGGAAAATTTCTCCAATACGAGTGAGGTACACAGGCCGCCTATAACCGGAGCTGAAAAAATTGCCTGTTCGTACGCCCGCCGCCCCGAACCTGTCGCCAGGATCTGTCTGATAACAAAAACGATTAGAACTACACCGGACAATATGAACAAAAACTCATTTTTTATGAATTCACTGATATTGAGAACACCCTGCGTTATAGCTGGCAGATCTTTATCGCCACCGAGCGACGCATAGATACCGCGAAACATTGGTATTATCTTAAAAGAGAAAATGATCAGAGCGCCTGTAGCCACGATGAGTAGCATAACGGGATAGATCATGGCATTTATCGTTTTTTTACGTATCTCCTCGCGCGACTCGAGAAATGATTGAATATGCCTAAGGACAAATGGCAGCTGGCCGGACACCTCACCGGCTTCTATAAGATATATCCACAGTTTCCCGAATATCTGCGGCAGTTTTGCCATCGAATCGTGCAGCGACGCGCCGTTTTCAAGGTCTTTTTTTATGGTCAGGATACCGATCGCGAGTTTTTCACTGGTTATCTGCTTAAGAACTACCTCGAGCGCCTCTATAACAGTTATTCCGTTCTCCATAAGGACGGCGAGCTCCTTCGCAAACAGCACGAGATCCCCGGCCTTTACTCTCTTATGCTTTCCTTTTCTTTTTTCGGCAACACCAAAGGCTTCTTTAACCGATAGCACAATTATTCCTGCGCTACGAAGATCTTCGATTAGCTTGTTCCTGGTCGGAGCAAAAACCTGATTCTTTACAAGCTTCCCGTTCTTATCGCGGCCTTCGTAGATGTAATCAGGCATTGCGCTATATCTCCATCGTAGCTATGAGGGCCTCGTCGAGCGATGTCAGCCCCTGTCTAACTTTGTCTATCGCGTCATACCTCAATGATTTCATGCCTTTTTTCTCGAGAGCATCTCTGATAACAGCCGTCTCCCTCTGGCTTTCTATTAAATCCTTTATTTCCCTGTCCGCTATTAATACCTCAAATATGGGCATCCTGCCGTAGAATCCCCTGTTGTGGCATTTTTTACATCCCTTCGGGCCGTATAGCTTAGTGCCCTTAAGAGAATATTTTTCGATTATGGCGTTATCGACCGTTATCACCTCTTTACAGTCGGGGCAAAGCTTGCGCATCAGCCTCTGGGCTATAACCATAATAATCGATGAGCTGATGAGAAATGGTTCAACTCCAAAATCTATCAGCCTTGTAATAGCTCCGGCCGAATCATTAGTGTGAAGCGTGCTTAATACTACCCTTCCTACAAGCGCCGAGCGCACGCACATCTCC
>Ga0268276_1004352_pt1 | contig 10049 bp, 8 predicted proteins | sample saktaG_4_FD_190145 | JGI IMG/M metagenome (GOLD analysis project Ga0268276, IMG submission 190145) | Saline water microbial communities from Sakinaw Lake, British Columbia, Canada - sak_2010_1_5_45m | ecosystem: Environmental > Aquatic > Non-marine Saline and Alkaline > Saline ...
AATTACCCAAAAAAGAAATTTCGCAACTCCAAAAATATGGGAAAGAACTAGGCACATTCTATCAATATGCAAATGATTTCCATGATTCTTTTAGCATCCCCACAGCAGTAAGAGGGTCTACTGAAGAAAAATCGCGAATTACATTATCAATGCCCTTAATACTTGCAATAAAAGAAAACCCCAAATATTATACAAAACTTATTGGAGAAGAAGTACCCAGAAAAGAATTAGAAAAAATTTATAATAAAATGAAGAAAGACGGAATTGAAGAAAAATCAAAAAGTCTTTTGAACTCTACCAAAGAAAATATCATAACAATTTATGGGAAAGAAAACAAAGAATTAGAATCTTTACTCAATATCATTGGAAGTGCTTCTTTTTGGAGCTATAAATATAAATAATAACTATTTACTCCACAAAAACTATTTATATCTTAAAGCGCTAAATAGATCATGAAAAAAATTATTATCTTCTTTGTTATTATTCTTATTTTCATGTTATCTGGATGCGTTATGGACAACTTTCCTGAGCAAAAAAAAACCTGCCCATTTGAATGCTGTTATAACGACTCAACATATTTAGATAAGAATTGCCCAGATAGACTAAGTTGTGGTGAGTTTCTAAAGTGTGTAAACGAAACTAATACAAATAACCAGACAACAAAAGAAAACGATTTAAACACAGCAACAAAAAGCACAGAACAAATAGATAAAAACAACCCCAATACAAAATCTAACAGCATTCTCGCCTGCCCATACCAATGTTGCGAGGATTACAAAGGATTTGAAAACAAAAACTGTGATAACAAACATTACTGCGACAATGGAAACTGTTTCTTAAAAGATGGCTGCAAATACAACAACCCAAGTTGTGGCAGCCAGTATAATTGTGAAAATAATGTTTGCATTTTAGAAAGTGAAAAATGTGAATTTGACCAAGATTGTAAAGATTGGGAATATTGCGAAACAAATAATGCCTGCCAACTTACTTCTGGAGCCTGCAATACAGATTCTGATTGTTTATCAGGATTAGTTTGTAGCAACAATTATTGTGAAGAAGAAACACACCAAGAAATAAATTATGGCAACGCCTTACAAGATGTTTTTAGTATTACAGAACTTAAAGAATACCCATTTAATTGTGCAACCCCAGATTATATAAAAAAATGGTATTATACAGATTTAAACATTAATACAGAAGAAATAAGTTTTGAAGCAAGAGGAGTAGACGTTACTATCTTTGTTCCAGAGCCAAACACAGAAAAATTAGATCTTGCTAATCAAGGAAAGATAATATTAGAAAGTTATTTGCCGAAAATCCAAGATTATTTTGGACCTTACCCTTGTGACAATTTAATTGTACAAGCATATAGCGACGCAGCACTAGGCAGCCCAGGATCAATAATAATTGGAGGGGACGGAGGACTAAACCACCCTTGGCTTTTGGGGCACGAGTTAATACATTCTTATTTTTTTACAGGGGTTTATCCAGAATGGTTCACTGAAGGACCATCCAGCACAGTACCATTTATTTTACTAGATGATTCAAGAAACACTTTGGAGTCAGCAGGAATAGGGAACACAGATTTAATTATTTTAGACGATTATAAATCAGGAATAAACACTAAACTTTTAGACATGGATTTTAATAGACCTGTTTGTGAATTAAGCGGAATGAAATCAAGTTATGCAGGGCGTTATTTAATATTAGAATATTTATATTTCAACATAGGAAAAGAAAACTTACTTAATATTATTAGATTAGCATGGGAAAAATACAAATACACAAACAAAAAAGTCAACAATGCTGATTTTTGCAAGGCGGCATTATATTTTACACCTGAGGAACAGAAAGAAAAAGTAAAAGAATATTTAAATTATATGCTTTGTGGGGCCTGTGATTAATCTTTATCATCCAGATAATCCAAGACTTTATCATTATCTCCATCTTTCAGATAATCATATACCACTTTTAAATCAAATGATTTCTTAAAACCAGAACTATAAATATTTTCAATAAATGCTTTTTCTGCCATATCCAGCGCGGATTCTTTAGTAGCCCTAAAATCAATTTCTTTTATTTTTTGTTCAATTATTGAAATATCTTTTTCAACATCTAATATTATGCCTTCTCTTTTCTTTGCCAAAACTAAGATTTCTTTTTTATGCTCTTCTAAATCCCCAATTATCTTTAGCTTTAAGTAGGGCTCAAGAGGCACATCTTTCCCAAATATAGAATACGTTTGTGTTGGTTTTTTTGCAAAGTCATCAATTACTACCGTAATGTCCTTATCAACATCTACATCAATATAAGCATATTCCCTTTGTATTGGGATTTCTATATGTTCTAGTGCCCCTGTTTCAGTATCATAGAGCACAAAGCCCTTCTTTTGCTTCATTTCCTGCTTTCTTACCTGGGTTATTATTGTAGAGCCAGGTAATAGGAATTTCCCAAAGCCCAAATCAAATATCTTATGCGCATGTATATGACCATTTACATAAAGATCAAAACCCTCTGGCAAATTCTTAAATTCCAGAGTTGCAACCATATCATCATTAAACGGCAACAATTCCTTAAAAGATTGATGTAAAATAAGAATATTTTTTCCTTTTTGTGGTTTGAAATCTAATTTTGCTAAAGCATCTTTAGCAACTTGCTCCGGAACCCCCTTCATTCCAAAAATATTCAGAGTTTCATTTCCTTTTTGTATTGTGCAAAAACCAGCGTGCAAACAAATCAAGCAACCAGCATTCTCTAGAACTTCTAAAGGCCCATCTTCCTTTGCTTTATACTCATGTGTTCCTGGAATAGATATTATTGGGTAGTCAAAGATACTATGCCCATTATGCTCATGCTTATCTTCAACCTTAATTACTTTTGCTTCAGAATGAATACTAGCAAATTGTTGTAATAAAGAGAATACCTTTGAAAGGCAATCTTCACCTGGCCCAGAGCTATCAAAAATATCACCTGGCAGAACAATAACATCTGCTTTTTCTTTTGCTATTTCAAAAGCCTGTTTAGCATAGATATATGAATCATATTCTCTTTTGTGCTTAGAAAAACCAAAATGAGTATCAGAGATAAATGCAAGTTTCATATAACCACAAGAATATAATTGTTTAATTAATCAAATAAGCCTATCTGCTTTTTTCTCGATTTTATTCTTATTTACTAAATAGATCTTGTCTGCTTGCCCAATAAATAGGCCCGTTTCAAATACACCTGGAATTTGCCTTGTTTTGTAATCTAAATCATCAAAAGAGATTCTTTTATTTAATTCCAAGTCAATTAAGTAATTTCCACCAACAGTCCTGGCCAGTTCAGAACCTTTCTTTCTTAATGTTACTTCTCCAAAAGCGCTTAAATTATTAAGAGTATTTTTTACACAAAAGGTAGATACTTCAAAAGGCACCTTTAAATCATAATAATTTTCATAACGTCCCGATTCTAAAAATACAACTACCTTAGAAGCCATATTTGTAATAATTTTATCAATAACTAATGAAGATGTATCCGTTTTTACATAATTAAAGAAAGAATCTGCAAAGCTTGCAAATTCTATAACCAAATCAATGTGGTCACCGGGCTTAGATAAAGGAATATCAAAATCATTAAGAGTGTGGGCTATCTCAAGAGAAGTAGGAACCACCTTTAGTTTTAAGTCTTTTATTATATTATGTAACGCCATTTGTTTTATTACCTTAAGAGATGTTTTTGAAGTGCCTAAGGCAACAACTTTATTTTTGTCCAAATGTTTTTCCAGGAACCCTTCAATAAAAGTATAAGATAACATTGTATAATATACACAAACTTGGTTTTTATAACTTTCTAGATATTTTAAGAAAAAGCAGAAATAATAATTAAAAAAGGAAAGGATTTAGTTCTTAAATATATTACCCATATTGCTTATTGTGCTATGTGTTCCTTTAGCTATGGCCTTACCTACACCAGTTGGCTTGTTACCTTTAAGTATATTCTTAGTAACCTTTCCTGCATCCTTAAGCATATTATCTACTATCCCTTCAGGACATTTTATACTATCAAAGTCAACTTCCTTAAGTTCAACAAATTTCTTAAGGCTAACTGCATTATCCTTTGCCCCTTGTAATAGGTTAAATAAAAGATATACCCCTAAAAGAATTAGACCGATGTTCAGTAAAGAACCATTGTTCATTAATCCAAATACTAATATTCCTAATAACAAAGCAATTAATAATTTCATATCAAAACACTACTCGTTTAATATCATATAATATGAATAAAGATATCTTTATAAAGGTTCCCTGGTGTTTTCTTCAGGGCACAAGGGAAAATAAAGGTAAATTATTATCCACCCAATCCCTTCAGAAGATCACCATATTGGTCGCCCATTCCACCAACACCATCTTGATCTTCACTAGCGCCATCCTTGTTAAGTATCAAATAAACAACAATAAGAACAGCAGCAACATATATTCCATAGCTCTCATAAGCAGACCCAGAAATAAAGTATATTATAACTCCATATAAACCCAGAATAATAAATACTTTTTTTTCCTTAGATATAAAACCAGCAACACCAGCAACAATAAGCATCATCCAGTATAGTTTATACTGCGAAGCAATCATCATTACGAAGATAGAAACAATAAAAGAGAAAATTTCCATCCTGATCAGCTCTTAAATATCTCCTTTCCATAGGTCTGATACAAATAAATCGCTAAAACAATCCAAATTAAGGTGTCGTGTTGATAGAAAACTAAAAACATTATTATTAGAGTATACAATATAGCTACTTCAGGACTTCCTAATTTCCCTTTAGCCCAGGAAAATAAAAAAATGCTTATATAAAGGAACAAGGCAAGCCAAATATCCCCTTTAAAAGTCCCAATATCCGCAAATAAAAGTATCCAGTTCATAATTCCCACTATATAATGCACTATTTTGTTTTTATAATTATCTAATTTTTAAGCAAAAGAGGGTTATTCTGCATGCCCCTTACTTGCTCTAAACTTCCCTCTAAAGAATGCTGATCCCCAAACCACTGTTGAAGTAAATCCCGCACCCATAAGAAATATCAGCACATAAAAACTTGCTGCCATTTCAACATACTTCCAAGCAAGGAAATAAACCAATATTGCAGATAGAATCCAGAAAGTAACCCCTTCTATCCCCATATTTTTCAGGTAACCCATGATTAAAAAAGCAATTATTACCTGGAATAAAGGTCTTGATATTGAATATACTTGCATAAAAACTATTGGCAAAAGAATTATTACTAAAAAACCTATTCCAATTATTCCAAATAATCCACCTTTATTATTCATATCTTCACCGTCTCATAAATGGATTCATTCCAGGGTTTTTCACTGTCTGAGAATTCATTCTTCTCTGGGCCACATCAACCCCACTACTAAGAGGGGTTGTTCCAGGAGCTGTTAAATTCTGCTGCTTACCTTGTTGTTCTGCCTGCTTTTCACCAGTTACCTGCTGACCTACAAAGAATAAATCTACCATAGTTCCAGCAACTCCAATTCCTAGCAAAGTATAAATTATAAATACAGGCCCAAATGTAGACCAACTTGCTATTAATATAAAATACCCCATAAACACAACCATAAGAATTTTTATTAGTTTATTTTGGATATACTTGTTTACAAAGCCAAGAATAGCAACAAATGCAAAAATTTTGATGATGAAGGACATATCTGAAAAAAAACCAAATATACCAAATATATCCAATATTACCAAAGCCATGCTTACACCATCAATATTATTTTATCATATCTAATAACTTTACAGGGTTATAATAATATTCGCTTCCACCCTCTACAGATTTGTAACAAACATTTCCTTTACTTATTTGATTGTATAGACTTTCTAAATTATCTATGGATAATCCAGTTATTTCTTTTGCTACATTCAGAGCAGATAAGTTTACTGCATTACTATACACAATTCTCTCTATTGTTTTTTCTACATTTGTTAAATTAATTATTTTTAATTCCTTTATCTCCCCATTTTCAACAATTTCAAATCTTATTCCATCATTTTCTGCGTAGATATATTCCCCTTCTGTTTTTTCCACAGTCCAGCCATGCAATAATATTTCACATAATTCAGAGCCATATTCTGGCACATCACTACAATTCAGAGTTATATTTTCATCCTTAGGAATTGTTTCTGTTAATTTAAATATTTTCATTGGATTATAATATATCAAATTATCATTAAAATAGCCTGAAAATACAGAGCCTATTTCAGTTGTGTTAAGTTCTTTAAATGAATAATTTTTTACTTCATATTGCTTTAATGCGGATTTATCCTCATCACCTACAAGAGAAAAAACCCCTTCCGACCCAGCAGCATAACTTAACTGTTTATCTACTGCAGTACCAACACCAGATATTAATCCTGAGCCAGTATTATCAACAGGCATATAATAAAATATCTGGTTTGGGCTATAACTTGAAACATATGCCAAGTAAACATCTAAGTCATTATCTTTTTGTACTATATTTACATTATAAATTCCAGGATTCAAAACACCAATTGGGTTTCCACTATAATCCAAAATTCTTATATTATCAAAGTTTGTAAAGAAAGCTGCATTTTCTGTTGCTTTCAAAGCAGATTCAGAATAATTATCATACATTAATTTTACTTGGAATTCTTTTTGGTCTTGTTTTTCTATTACCTTTGCAAATTGCAATAAATCACAAGCAGTTGTTCCTGCATAATTCTCATCCTTTACAACACAGAACTCTTTATCAACTAAGTCACCCCAAGTATAATTTATTGTTGGCTTAAATTCAGAACCTGTATTTCCACCATACGGACAAGAGCCTAAATTAGACTCAAAAAAATAATCTTTGCTGCTGTCGGTAGTATGATATAATTTTATTGTTTCTGCATCAGCCCCATTAAAAGAACCAGATATTTCCAAATTAGTAGTAGAATTAAAATTATAACCCTGTACAAAACTTGCAAGACTTAATTCTAACCCTGTTTTTCTGCAAATTAAAAGTTGGGCATAAGTTGTTGCACCTTCATCATTCTTACCAATATCAGTATCAAGATCTACTTGCCCACCATAAATAAAGGATTGCACACCATTTTGTTCATCAGTATAAAGGTTATTTCCTGTGCTATCTGTTTGTCCAGATTTATCGCGATGAAATTCTAAATCTACTGGTTCAAAACCAGGAGGACAAAAAGTATATGAATAAACTGTTCGCTTGCCCCCACTATCTCCTTCAACCCCCGCAGTTGCAAGATTAACAAAATACGGGGCAGATATATTTGGTCCCATTTTATTAATTAGACCATAAAAATCAAAAAAATCTGGTTCTTTTGCCTCACCAGCCACAGTTCCATGGGTCCCACCAAGAGTATCAAAATTATAATTTAATTTAAATTCATTTGAGTTATCTGGCAAACTACCTGACCAAATCCAATACTGACCAGTAGTTGATTCATCATCATTACTGGTTTTTCCCCCCTTATGCTGATCTATATTTCCCGCAATTAGAATCCAGTTAGGGTCTTTTATTATTGTTTGGCTATCTGTAAGTTTGGATATTTCAGAGTCATCAAAATTACGATAAAAACCCTTTGTTTCGTTTTGACCAATTGCATAATATTCAGCATCAAGATAACCATCAGAGCTAGCAGTAACAGTATCTAAAATTTGATATCTTTTTGCTGCACCAGATGGATCTGAATTCACTATATTAAAATTAAAATTATTTTCCCAACCAGTAAAATCTGGATAAAGTTCATTTATAAATACTTTTATATCTCCTGAGTTATTAGTAATAAATGGGTTTACTACAAAATATTTATCACCTTTAGAAGATTGCACAGCAATTTTTACATTTTTTATATAATTATATTCTTGGGACACATCGTCTTTAACACTTAAAGGAATTACTAAAGCTCCTGAAAAATAAGTAGGCCTCATAATATCAAAATCAATTGAATTTTCTTCTCCTGGTTTTAAATCCAAATCTCTATTAAATATATCATCCCACGACAAATACATTCCATTAACTTTACAATAATTGGAATCCGGAACTAGAAACTTATCACACAGCTTTATTTTCAAATCAATACCACAATTATTTATTATTGTTAATGGCAAAGTATCTTTTTTATAAGAAGATTCATATTTTGGCAATTCAATATCATCGATACCTACTACATCCAGAGTATTAGCTCTTGGTTTTGTTGTGCCCCCTTCTTTCTCATAACCAAATCTAATAATAGAAGGGTCTGCACTTAAATAATTTTCAGGGTCATCACTATCAGCAGATAATCCAAAAGTTAAACACTCAGAAATATCCTTTTCGGAAACAGTAACATTAACATTAGCAGAAGATAAATTTGCTAAGCCATTTTCCCCTATATTTTTTTTATAATATGGTGTCAGAGTAAATTTTATTGTTGTATCATTTCCAAAATTATACCCATCAAGTTTATTGTATGTAATTTTATAAATATAAGGGCTATTTGATCTTTCTTTTGGAGCAATTAAAGACGCTGATTTTGACCCTTCTATGCCAAACAATTTATATGCTTCAGTTGAAGAAACATCAGTGTAACCATCAATATTTACAGTAAACCCACCAGGTATATTTCCAGGAGCAGACTGCATTTCTGCATTCAAATCTATTTTTTCAAAAGAATAATCTCCTGCTCCATTATAACAATAATTTTCAATTACCAAATAAGATACAGGATCTTTACCATTCAAGAAAACTGCTGAAATATTCTCACTTAATTCCCCATTAGCCTCATTTGTTAGATATGCATTAAAACAATCTGGCTCTAAAGGACTATTATCAAAATCAATAGTAATATTAAAATTAACTTCCTTAACAAGTTCATCAGATGAATTTGGCGCAAATAAATGCAGCATGGCTGAGACCCCATTTATTGGTGTTACTGACGGCAGACCAGATACTGTTGCTTCGTCATAAACAACATTAAATTCTAAATTTTTTGCATCGCCTGACAATATTTTTGGATCGTTAAAATAATTTTGCATTTTATTTACGTCATATAATAAAGAAAATAAATATTCTAAATCAACAGGCCCATAAAATTCAGCTTGTTTTATTGTAAAATCTAAATTAGTTTTATTTTCTATATTTAGATTTCTAGAAACTGAGCTTGGCTCTTTAGGAGCAGTAATATACAAGTCAGCAACATCAGTAGTATCAAATAATAAGTTTGTCACATCTAGTGCCACATTAGCAGACAAATAACCTGTTTTTTCTGCAACAATAGTTACTTTAGTATCTTTTGGTAAAGAACGAATATTTATAGTTATTTTTCCATCAAGATCTGAAACACCAGTATTATATTGTTGGTTTTGCAAATTAAAACCAACCCCTTCAGAAATATATACTTTTATTGATACCCCTGCAATTTTATCAACACCAGATTTTATAACTACTGGGATAGTATTAGCAATATTTGGAGTTAATAAATGATTATCAGTTAAATAATCAATCCCATTTTCTTCATATAGCTCTAAAGGCTCTGCTGCCACTGTTTGTAAATCCACATGTTTTGTTACTGCTGCAGAATCCTCATCTTCAACAGTAGATTTAAAATAAAAATAAAGTCTTGAGCTATTTGGTTCTAATAAACTTATTTTTGATTTAAATTCTAAACTATTATTTATTGCATAATTTGAAATTGGATACTCCTTAAGAAATAAAGGTGTTGATTCAAAAGGCGGATTTATTAACAGCTGCGAAGATGTAATTTTATTTAGAGTTAAAAATTTATTAGTTAAATCAATAGAAAACTCTTTTAAGTCATCAAAGTTTCCTGAAAAAATATTTAGATTACTATTGAAAATAGAAAATTTATTTGTGTTTAATGCAGGCGCTTTTTCTCCTTTCATTAAATTAACTATAATATTATTATCAACACCAGGAGTAAGATTAATTTCGTTTGAGGACCCACCTAGAAAACTACTTGCAGACAAACCATTAATATAAGTATCGACACACACATCCTCTTTTGAGTTGTTAGAACCTTCACAAGATGCTCTT
>Ga0268276_1004353_pt1 | contig 10047 bp, 5 predicted proteins | sample saktaG_4_FD_190145 | JGI IMG/M metagenome (GOLD analysis project Ga0268276, IMG submission 190145) | Saline water microbial communities from Sakinaw Lake, British Columbia, Canada - sak_2010_1_5_45m | ecosystem: Environmental > Aquatic > Non-marine Saline and Alkaline > Saline ...
ATATCTTTGAGAGCAATGTTTCCCATTTATATGTTTGTTACTCAAACCAAATGCCATAAAATTTTATCTATTTGACTTGTAATCAATTACGTGATAATTAACTTGAGATAGATGGGTTGAGATTGGCAATTTCGAACGAAAATAAGGTTGACATAGACATGGAACCAAATCATTCAGCAATAAGCCACAAAGTTTATCCTGGTGATGGGATCCGCTGATAAAAACATTGAGACTGCCCGGTTTATATCGGATCTATGTTCCCTGAGGAAAGAAGATTTTCATGTAACCGGCCCTATTCACATGAATAATCTTCGAAATTTCAACTTGCTCAAAGACTATCTTGACATCGAATACGGAACCTCGAAACTCGATATGAACCTGAGCCGATACAAGGATCTGAAGAACATTCGTGTGTTGATCATGGTCCCCGAGGCAGAAATTGTAAAAAAGGAATTAAAGCTCAATGATCTTATACAGAGATTCTTCAAAAAGCAGGGACAAGTTAAATGGAAACAGTATCTGTCCAAAGTTTTTATAAAAGCATCTTTTTCTTTTATCTATTTATTTTATATTTCTTATCTTTGGGAGAATTACAAAGCGTCATTATTGGTCATCAATATAAATCAAAAAGAATTCCCTGATTAGTTAACCAGAATAACGCGCATGATTATGAATTTCATTCAAAAAATTAAACAACTATTTGGGTTTGGTAAGACTGTAAGCAGGAAACCTGATCCGGATTATCATGTTGACAAACCAACTGAAAAGCGAAGGGATTTTTCCAGTGGATCCCCAAGTACGGGCTCAAGTAGCCCTATCCAGCCCCGACAAATGCCTGACCATAACATAATGCAAAATTTCAGGCATTAAAATATTACCAGGATCATCGAGGGGTTTTCAAAGGGTCTGTTTTACATAAATTAATGCTGTTCCCGGCAAGTTTCAGCCTACCTGATGATATTCCGTGAGCAGTTTTCAAGGCTTGTTCCCATATGAGTTCGCTTTTTTGTATTTCTCCTCTATGCCAATGTACTGCCCCTAAGCCAATGAGGGATCTATAATGCCATAACCCTATATTATTCCTTTCGCAGAATTCAGCAGATTCAAGATATAACACTTCTGCATTATTGAAATCGCCAAGATTGTGCGCGTATGCTGCGAGTCCCGACCCAACTCCCGCTTTCAATTCAAGATGTTCGTCGGATAATAAATTACTCTTTGCCTCATCGAAAAATTCTTTGGCAGCACCCTGATTGTTTTCGATCAGTGATAACCATCCCAGACTCAACTCGGCTTCAGAAATAATGTAATGGTCGTAAATACCCTGGGCGCCATTCAATGCTTCTTCGAAATGAGATCTGGCTTCTTTAGGTAATCCTGTGTTTAATGTTGAGATGTCAATGTCAAGCCATCCCATAAGCATATTTATCCTGTTTTTTTCCCGCTGGATGTTATACCGATCACATAAGTCGTATGCATCTGACAGGTTTGTTTTTGCCAGATGATATTTCCCCAGGGATTTATATGTAGCCCCCGTTAACCGGAGCCCTGCTATTATATGATGAATATCGTGGCTTTTTTTTGCTTTTTTTATTCCTGATGTGACCAATTTAAGAGTCTTTACGAACTGATATTGTTCGAAGGCCAATGTCGCCAGACCGACAAGATTAGCTGCGGCTTCATCATTATAAACTGGCAAACCAGCATGGCAAAACAGCAAAGCTCTTTGATAGTGCTTTGCACAGGAAAGGAAGTCGTGTTTGTACAAATAAATTGATCCCAGTTCATGCAAAGCGATTGCTTTAATCCTTCTTCCGTTTAGAAATGATGTACTTCGTGAGGCTTCTTTCAGCCAGTATTCAGCTTCTTCATAATTTCCCCGTAAACTAAATATTCTGGCCAGCTGTGAAGCCCATCCGGCAGTAGTTGTGGTTTCCCTGGATTCTTTTTGAAAATACCTGATTAATCCGGACAGACAAAGAATTCCTATATCTCCTTCCCCTTTTTCAACCCACCTGGATATCAGATTAATCGCGGTAGACTTGAGAATTTCCGATAATTCAACCCATCTCCCGGATTCAGCTAAATGGGTTGCAAGATGATTATTGGAATATTCCGACATCCGAAGTGGATTCGCCTGATATTCTGCAAAACAAGCGTCAGCAATCATTTGATGACCAGTGACTTTCGATGCTGTGAAATCATTACTCGCCGTAATATCGGTTAACCATTCTGAAATGCTCTGATGAAATAAAACCACTCCGGAATCAGAACGGTGAAGAAATTGTGACAATGCCAGTAATCCTCTCTTTGCACCCGGTTCATTTAATTTACATGCTTTCATCAGCAAATCGTCCTTAAGAGGACCTTTGGCAGCAATTAAGCAATTAATAATGGGAATAATCTCCGCTTCATATTTGCTTATATCCGTAAAACGTCTTCTGAAAATATCATCATATAAACCGATTAGATTTAAAGGAAATTCAATTGATGAATCAGTGAAGTTGCCTAAATCAATAAGTTCATTTAAATAATCCAGAGCGACTTTTGCAAATTGAAAGTTTCCAGCGGTTATTATTCTGATTCTATTGATCAAATCCGTTAGATTAGCGAGGCTCTTGGGTTTAAGTATCTGCTCATAGTATCTGTCAAAAAAAATATTGAGGTCAGACTGATTCTCTTTACCTTCAGGTTTGATGTCCACAGAAACTACACCATCAATTTTAAACCTGGAGATAATTGTCTGATCGGGCCTACTCGTCGCAATAATTCGCAACCAATCGGGGATTCGGCTCACTGATCTTGATAAAAGATCAATCAAGCCTGGGCCTGCTTCTGCATTGGATTCATCAAGACTATCAATAACAAATACCCACGGTTCATTCAAATCCAGGAAAGATTTATGCTTGTTTAGCGGTTCAACGATTAGCTCACGGAAAAGGGATTCCGGTGGATTATTCCAATCAGGTTCACTTTTCTGTTCGATTTCCTTCCTGTAAACATCAAACTGTGCGGCTAATTGAAAAATCAGTTCCAAAATCCATGTTTTGGGAAGACAAGATCTCCTATTTGACCGGGTACAGAAATGAACTCCACGTATATTTACTTTTGTTGTCATTTGAGCAGCAATGGCACTTTTTCCAAGTCCAACATCGGCTGTAATCAATAAAAGTTTTGAAGAAGAAGACTGTATCCAATCATTTACGCGTTCAAAAAGCCATTCTCTCCCAATAAAAGACCCTCCATGCCTGACTAATTCTTCCTGAAAAGTCAGAGTTTCATGGGTATTCCACCATGTCATGTTTCCCTTTTTCTGATCCCATTCTCTAGAAGGCATATGTCCTGTCTCCAGAACTTGTTCTAGTACTGAAGGGAGTAATGTAAACGTTTCATTAGGATCCTGAAATACATCGATATAGTTTAAGGAAATAATCTGGATAGGAGGAATTATATTCTCTATTCTAAGTGGTATTACGGGAATGTTGAGAGCCTGAGCAAATAATAGTTCATTTCTGCAAAAACCATCCGGTCTGAGGCTCCACGGTGATAAAACAGCAATTAACACTTTACTGCCCGAAATGCCCATTTCAATTCGAACGTCGAAAAGTTCTCCGATTTGAATTCCATTATCGATATCTAACCAGGGGTCATACCCTTCCTTTTTCAACCAGTCTTTTAGCTTAATAGCAAATTTGATGGCATCCTTCCGGCCATAACTAATAAAAATCTTCTTCGCATGTTCGTTCATATATTGAAGATAAACGCAAGAAAAATATATGTTGAATCGAACAAATATAGTTAATGTAAATGAATTCAAGTTATGTATAAGTTGCGATAAAAATATTTAACTTTACTTCATATTCTTAAATAAATGAATTTCCCCGATCCTAATTTCTGTTCTTACTTCCCTTACTCCCTTAAACTAAAGACCAAATCCCGGCGAAGAGGCGGGAATATATTCCGGCACCGGCTGAAAACACTTGCTATCCCGATAGAGAATGGTTCCCAGTCGCTGACATCCATCCTGAGTGAATTGAAACGGAACAGCAGTGGAAGAAAAATCGTCAGATCCCACCTCCCCTCCCGTTTGGTCCTGGAACTTCGTTTGGGGGACAGCAAAGAGTTTTATACACGCCTCCATGCCAAGCTGAAAATTGTTCCCGGAAGTTCCCCGGAAAAAATGGACAAGGAGGAATATAAAAAGTACCTTCATGAGAATGCCAACAGTCATCTTGAAAAGATGGCAGCAGAGGAACACGCCGGTTGGATGAACTTATATCTTTCCAATAGCTGGACCTCTGGTTCACCCAGAAATGACTATAAAAAAAACATCCTTGTCTGGTCGGGTATTCAGAGCTTTTAGAAGATGACAAGAAAAAAGACCGTAAACAGGTACTCAAATACTGGGAGATGCTGGAGCTGGCGAAGTTGGGGATTGCGAAGGAGAAGGAGAAGTAAACAACGAATCTGATCGGAACAATAGAAGCATTTGACACTATCACTATGCCACAACAAACCAAAATATTCCGGGTATTTGTCAGCTCAACATTTACCGATATGAAGGAGGAGCGCAGGATCCTGCAACGGGATGTGTTTCCGAAACTGGAAAAATTCTGTGAAGCGAACGGGGCACGGTTCCAGGGAGTTGATTTGAGATGGGGTGTGAATGAGGAATCGGCGCTGAACCAGAAGACCATCCAAATTTGCCTCAATGAGATCGCACGCTGCCAGAAGATCTCTCCTAAACCAAATTTTTTAATCCTGCTGGGCGATAAGTATGGCTGGCAACCCGTACCTGAAATAATCCCGCAGGAGGAGATGGACGAAATTCTTACAGCGTTTCCTGATGATGCCAAACCCCTGATTGAAAAATGGTACCGGCTAGATGAAAATGCCGTTCCTCCTGAATATGTGCTGCAGCCGAGAACAGGAGAAGTAAAAGAGTACAAAGTATGGGAACCGGTTGAGGCTGAGATCCGGGAAGTTTTAAGAACCGCCCTAAAGAAACTGAATTTCACTTCTGACAAACTGGTTAAATATGTTGCTTCCGCCACGCATCAGGAGATTATAGCAGGAGCCCTGAGCCCTCCGGACGGATCGGAAAAACCGGAGGAGCATGTCTTTGTCTATGCCAGGAAAATAAGGGGTTTGCCGGAGGATGTTTCAGCTCGTGGATACATTGACCTGACGAATGAAATCCCTGATCCCTGGTGCCGTCAGCAACTCGAAGAGCTGAAATCTGAATTAAAGGGCAAGTTCAAGGATCGTTACCGTGAATATGTTGCTGACTGGATCGACAACCAGGTAACGTTCAACGAAGGCGCCCTTCAAACGTTCGGAAACGATGTGTATGAGTACTTTGAAGAGATCATCAAAGATCAACTGGCGAAAGTTATTGATACCGATGAAGTAAATAACGAAGTCAACTTGCATACGGCATTTAAAGTAAGAGCGACCCTGCATTTCAGGGGAAGGAAAGAAATCTTGGGTACGATCAATCATTATCTGGCTGATCCGGGTGAAAAAAGGATCCTGTCGCTCATCGGTGAATCCGGTTCCGGGAAATCGAGTGTGATGGCCCAGGCAGTAAAACTCAATGAAAATGATAAAGGGGCTGTGGTCTTCAGGTTTATTGGCACAACTTCACGGTCTTCGAATATCATGTTGTTGCTGCAAAGTCTTTGCAGTCAGATTGCCCGGGCTTTTACTGTGGATCCATTATCGTTTGCCATGGAAGGCAATGATAAAGCGTGGTATGAGATCAACAGCCTTTCAGATATATTCAGAAAATGTCTTGCCCTTGCAACAGCAGAAAAGCCCGTACTGGTTTTCCTCGATTCGCTCGACCAGTTGTCAGATACCGACAATGCCAGAGCGCTATACTGGCTACCAAAGGAATTGCCGGAGCATGCCAGGATCGTGGTCTCATCCCTTCCGGAACTGGAAGACAAACTCCAGGGAACTTATATGGAATACCTGCCGGTTCTCCCGGAAGAAGAAGCCCGTCAGATACTCGACAGGTGGTTTGAATCCATCGGCCGGAATCTGACGCCCGATCAGCATCGTCTTGTTATAGACAGTTTTAATAAAGTAAAGCTTCCCATCTACCTCAAGCTTGCCTTTGAAAAATCAAAGAACTGGCACAGTTACGATAAGCAGCATTCATTGAAAGAGGATGTTAAAGGGATCATCAACGATTATTTTGACGATCTTGAAGCGGAGCACAACACAGATTTCGTTACCCATGTGACCTGTTACATGCTTTCCGGAAAGTACCAGGGGCTGGCAGAAAATGAGATCCTGGAGATCCTGGCCTTTGATGATGAATACTGGAGAAGTTTTCTGGATGCAACACACCCGGACCACAGGCAGGAACTCATTGATCTGCACCTTGAACTCGAGAAAAGGGAACCCCGGGGGTATATGAAGATCCCTATTGCTGTGTGGTCCCGTTTTTTCCTGGATCTCGAACCCTACCTCACCGAACGGGATGCTGAAGGGGTCCCGATCATCACCTTCTTTCACCGGCAGTTTAATGAGGTGTTGAGGGAGAGGTATGAGATATAACCCAAACACCGCCGGGTCTTGAAGACACCACCGGGTTTAGAACAACTCCAAACCCCTCGGTGTACGAAGTACCCGAGGGTGTTTGAAAAGATAGAAACGATGAACAACAACTACCATAAGAACCTCTCCAACTATTTCGCCGGCAAATCCCTCTACCTCGACGAACCCACCCAGAAAAAACCCAACATCCGAAAACTCGTTGAGCAGCCCTGGCAGCAAACAAAGGGAGAAATGTGGGATGACGTGACGGATACCCTTTGCAACCTGGATTTCATCCAAGCAAAAGCTGCAGCTAAAATGACATTCGATCTGGTGAAGGATTTTAATATTGTACTCCAAGTTATTCCTGAAAATGCAGAAAATTTTCGCCAAGAAAAAGCAAGGCTCGACAGGATGGAAAAATATGCAGAAGATCTTATCCTATGTTCCAAAGGGGAAATAACAACGCTTGAAATTCCCGATAGTATTTCCCCTTGGACAGAAGAGCAAATTAATGTTGAATTTGAACGGATAAAAACCAATCTTAATAGGACTGATTTTATAAAGGACTTTGCCAACTTCCTTCGCAGGGAGGCAAGTAACTTGCAGAAATATGCCCACAAAATTGATCATTTTACCACTCAGCAGGCTTGGAATTATGCTGATGCTGGACCAGTAGGTTTGTCAGCAGAAAAAGGGAGGCCAGAAATCTTCAAATCACTGCTCCTCCTTTGCAGCAGTCATACCCGTCCAGAATGGAATCCCATGCCCAAGATTCTCTTTATCCTTTATAAGCATACTGATTGGGTTAGTACTGTTTCCATAACACCAGACGGGAAATGGGCGATCTCTGGTTCATGGGATAAGACATGCATACTTTGGGATTTAACAACAGGACAAGTCTTACAGACTTTGAAGGGACATCAAGAGTCTGTTACTACCGTGTCCATAACACCAGATGGGAAATGTGCGATCTCTGGTTCGGCAGACAAAACTTGTATCGTTTGGGATCTCATTTCCGGGGTGCCGATGCAAATCTTCAAGGGACATAATGGTTGGATCACAGCCGTTTCAATAACTTATGATGGACAAAAAGCAATTTCCTGTTCCGGTGACAACTGCTTCTTATGGGACGTAAAGACAAGTAATGTGCTAATGACCCTTAAAGGACTTGGAGGGGGATATGCAGTTAATTTCAGTCCGAATTGTAAAATGGCAATATACATCTCAGAATATGGTTACACTTCATGGGATCTATCAAGTGGAGAAATACTCCAATCTCATAAAGGGCAAAATGGCGGGTTTCAAGCATTTTCCATCACACCTGACTGTCGACTGGGGATCTCGTGTTCAAAAGGGAATACCGGTATCGTGTGGGACTTGAAAAACAATATGGCGATTCAGACCCTTGATGGGCATTATAAAGCGATTTTATCTACTGCTATTATGGCTGACGGTGAAAAAGCTATTTCGGGTTCCAGAGATAATGCTTGCATTGTATGGAATCTTTTAAGCGGAAAGTCACTCAAAACCATTAAGAGAGATGCTGGTCTTTGTAACCACGTCTCAATCACTCCTGACGGTAAAAGGGCCATCTCCAGTTACCATGATGGGACTTGCATCCTGTGGGACTTGGAAAGCGGATCACCAATTCAATCACTCATTGGTCATAATGGTCCGATAATGTCTGTTTCCATCACACCTGATAATAAAAAAGCGATCACAGGTTCCAATGATGATACCTGCATCTTTTGGGATCTAAATACTGGGAAATCTATTTTTACCCTAAAAGGGTACGGGGGCCAATTTCAGGTTGTTTCACTAACCCCGGATGGTCAAAGTGCCATCTCGGGGGCTGCTGATGGAACCTGTTTCCTTTGGGATCTGAAAACAGGTGATGTGATCTTCGCCCTCAAAAGGCATGAAGGACCGGTCAATGCGATTTCATTTAACGCAGATGGCAAATGGGCAATATCTGGTTCCGATGATGGAACCTGCATCTTGTGGGATCTCATTAGTGGAAATGAGCAACTGATCCTTATTGGGCATGCTTCCCAAGTCAAATGTGTTTTTATTACTAATGACGGTAAAAGAGCCATCTCAGGTGATGTAAAGGGTACCTGCATTGTTTGGGATCTTATAAGCGGAGAGTTACTGAAAAATCTCAATGGTCATACAGACATGGTCTCGGCCGTTTCTATTACTCCTGATGGTCGACAGGGTATATCGGGTTCTCTTGATAATACTTGCATAGTATGGGATTTAACTAGCGGTGAGGCTCTTCATGTCCTAAAAGAACATACAGGTAAGATTTTTGATGTTTCCATTTCTTTTGATGGCAAAAGGACAATCACCAGTTCAGAAGATAGGAGCTGCATACTTTGGGATATTGTACAAGGAGAAAGATTGTCTGTTTTTACCACAAATTCAGAAATATACGAAGGTAAACTCTTTAGATCAGGAATTTTATTAAGTACGAGCTCGGGGGTATTTATCGTAAATGTAGAAAAAGAATGGTTGTGCCCAAGTGCACCAATTACATCCACCAGGCAAATCTGGGATTATAATTTACAGAAACATCAGGATCCTTCAGCAGATTGTCCTTTGTGCGGGAATCGGTTTGCACCACCAGAATCCGTTTTAAATATCATTAATGAAATAACAAATAATGCCGGTTTAAAGCCTGAACAATCATCCTGTCTTGAACTCCCGAATGAATATTGGGATGACCCTGGCCTTGAATGCAATTGTCCGAGTTGCGGAGAAAAGCTGAAGTTTAATCCGTTTTTTGTTATTGATCTGAAAAAAGAGAAAGAAAGACTTTTTATGAAAATTTCCAAAGATGCAGAAAAAGCTGAGAAAAATTGCGAATGGGATAATGCATGTAAATTGTATTTAAAACTTATCCGGCTGGAAGGTTATGCATTTGGTAATTTTATGATGCGATTTTACCATGATAATGGACCAGAAGGAATTGATATATGCGACCTGTTGGTAAAATATTCCGTTTGTGGTATAAACAGCATGAATGAGCTTGATGATTCTATTTATATGAATATTGGTTATATAATAGGGATGTTGGCAGAAAAAGGAGAAACTCAAAAAGCACAATTTATCGAAAATAAATTGGAAAACTTTTTGAGTTTGGATATCGCAGATCGACAAAAAATCAGATTAAAAAATGATGAAGACCAAAGGAAATTAAACGAAATTTTTGAAAAAGCAGAAAACGCTTTCAAGGATGGTGATTGGGATAATGCCATCAAATTATATTTAAAACTTATTCAGGCGGACCGGTTTGACATCAGTTACATGAGGTTCAATATGGCTATTTGTAAAATAAATAGTTTGAATGAAAAAAACAAATCTGAAATTATTACGAAACTGTTTTGATTTTATTTTTCAATTCTGTTAAGCATCAGTCGGATCATGGCTAATTGGATCATTGTTTCACTTGTATCTGTAAGGTACTCATAGTCTTTACTAAGCCTACGGTAACTT
>Ga0268276_1004355_pt1 | contig 10047 bp, 10 predicted proteins | sample saktaG_4_FD_190145 | JGI IMG/M metagenome (GOLD analysis project Ga0268276, IMG submission 190145) | Saline water microbial communities from Sakinaw Lake, British Columbia, Canada - sak_2010_1_5_45m | ecosystem: Environmental > Aquatic > Non-marine Saline and Alkaline > Saline ...
CATACCTCAAAGTGGCCCTCGATCGGAAGCACAACGAAAGTATTGCCATGCTGATCCCTGAAGAAATCCGTGATCTTCTCTTCGCAATCACGGGTGATGATCTCACCCTGTGTAAGCTTGTGCTTGGTAGCTGGCTCTTGAGAACCGCTATAAACATCCCGGCAACCGCTGATCGCCATCTCTATCACTGACTGACCGTATGTCCTGCCGTCACCGAAATGCTTCTCATCCCATTTGGCCCGCATAAGGCCTGACTTACGGAAGAGCGAATCCATAAGCGCCTGATCCTTGCCAGTCCAGAAGGCCAGCTTATTGCACAGCGCAAGGTCTGCCTCAGACTGAGAAGGATATGAATCCTGCCACTGGCCCGAAAAAAGCTTCTGAAACTTCTCCGCGTCTTGGCTCCTAGCAATTATGGTGAGGATGTCGTCCGCGGGTGTTTTGTCTACATACCGGCTAAATACTGTTTTAAGCGCATCCGTACAATCCGCAATCTCAGCCGGATATTCCGTAAGTCTATTACCGGTAACAGTGAAAAATCGGCCCTTCGTATAAATCTCAAGGCCCAGCTTTGAAATCTTACTGGCGCGCGGAATACTGCCTTTACAAATAGCGTGAATACCGGTGCCGCTTGGCGAAACTTCCGAATACGTATTGAGTAGCTTTAAAATTTCCAGCGCATGCGGCGCGATCACGCTTTCTTTAATACAGTGGTCGAAATCGATCCCGACATAAGGTGGCTGAAACATAAAGCCGATACCGACATAATTGCGCTCAATTGCCAAGCCAACAGCATTGTCAAAGTCTGTCCACGTAGCGGGATCATTACTCTTGGCAGGGCGTCCTGTCAGGACGTTCATGGGGATTTTATCGATCCTGTCGCCGTTTGGCCTTATAACATAACCGACCCACGACTTTTGAGCTTTAAGCTCGGCAGGAATGTTTTCAATAACTTTTTGCCGGTACTCTTGATTCATTGCGGCCACTTCCTTCCGTTGTCCTTACATCATCGATCAATTTTTCAAATTCAATCAAGACCGCTCTCTCGATAGCATCCCCCGCGCATTTCTTGATGGGCTTGAAACAGTTAATTCTTAATCCGGTAAATAATGCCTTGGTTGGATAGACAAGCCTGTAGCCTTCGGTCTCGATCTTGGTGTAGATGGCGACATCGCCGACATAAAATAGATCGTTCAGGACGAAAGAAACGAACGCGACAAGGCCGTTCTTGGGCTTTGTGGGTATGATTTGAATTTCTGTAAGGTTTATTTCCATGACTTTTTCTGTCCTTCTTTCAAAAAAATATCCTGTGTGGCTTTCATCACACAGGATACACTATGGACAGAATGTTTTAAAATACAACCAAGCTGGTATGCTTAACTGTTACCTTATTTTATTAAAAGAAACCCTCCGTTTATGAGCTCCTCCGCCCGTTTATACTCCCGCTTGACTTGCTGGATCGCCGAATCCAAATTTTTGGCTGATGGGCCGGGATAGAATTTCTGGGCAAGTTCAAAAAAAGTAGGTTTAGATTTGCCATTCTTTAAGTCATATATCTCTAGGTATCTTTCTATATTCGTGTAATCGAGCGCTCTTTTATTATTCCGCGCGCCTATAGCTCCGTGTAGACGATACCACATATCAACTTGTTTCTCAAACCCGGCCATAATATCCTGTTTGCTATATCCAAAATCGACGATAAAATCCACTTTTGTGGGTATCTCAGAGATGAATTTTTCAACTACATCACGATCATACTTTGCCACATCCCTCTTATCAACAATTTCATATACCATGGCGTGCATTTGTTTTGAATGGACGGCAAGATTATTCAGAAACGGAGTATGGCTGAGATCGCTCATAAAACTGTAATAAGCGGTATATTTACGCGCGCTTTTTTTATCTAAAAAAGCGATGTTTTTGTCTTTATTAACTCTCGTATTTATCTTTGCTATATCTTTCGATATTTCGTCTTTCGTCTTCTCAGGGGTTAAACAAATATCCCCACCAAGACATAAAGCACTGTTATCTTCTTGATACAGGCGCCTCAACTGCGCGTTTCTGCGGGCGCATTCCCATCGCATCAGTCCGCGCGCAATAATCTTCGCATTCTCTAAATACTCTTTTTTCTTTATAACCAGAGGACGGGTTTTGTTTTGCGATTTAAGGTCCCGGTCGTATGTGCCGCGGATTTTCCGTATCTTGCGAATCAAGTCTTCCCAGTCATATTGCACGCTTTTTCTTGTCACCTCTTCCTTCATCACATTTTCCTCGCTTCGTCAATTACTTATTTTGGCCATTCTGGAGACAAGTTAAATATTTCGGCTAGCGATTTCCCTTCTTTATGTGGCATCGTTATAGTATTATTCGTGCTATACTCGGGAACAGCTTGTGGCAATTGAGTTAATTGAGATGTATATTTCCGCTTGGCCCATGGATTATGATAAAGACGAATAGGCGCAGTAGGGATATTGTACGGAAATAGAGGATGAGCAATCAAGATAGCGCTAACGCGCGTATACTGTATACCCGAAGGACCTCTCCACGCCCCATTATCCGCTCTTGTTTCCTTATAGTCCTTTGGGCTCCATCCAAAATTTACCACAATTTGTTCTTGTCCAAAAAGCGCATTCATTATGTCAATATTTTCTACATGTTCTCCTAGGGCATTAACTGCAATAACATAGGGCAAATCGATTTCGCCATAACGATTGGCTTTCGAAATAATGGTATCTCTAATTGCATCATGCGAATTTAAAACATGGACTTCGCCGTCAGCAAGAACGCCGATTGGTCTGCTACCCGGCCTACCTCTTGCTTTTGGTGATTTAGGAATTGGGTAAAAATCTACTATCCAGCCATCGTGTTCATAACGCCAATGAGGAACTCCTTCTTTGCCGCCAACCTGCCATAAACTAACTATTTTATCTGGATCTAAAACGCGGAGTTGCTTAACAAGAAAAGACCTAATTTTCTTCGCTGAAGGCGGAGATTTAGGCGCTCCTATTATTTCCATTTCGATAAAAAAATTGGGGGAATCCATGCGATTCAATGCATCGTAAACTTCATTCATTCTTGCATTTTTCGCAATTTCCTCTGCAGATTTATCCGTTGCTAGGGTTGCTTCTATATAAAAAGGCATAGAACCTAAAGCTGTGGCAAGAAAATCGGGCTTTCTCTCGGTGCCACTAATATCAGGATGAACTATTATGCTATATCCTAATTGCAGAAGAAGCTCATGAATAAATAATTCGAAAAAAGCCGAATAATGTTGGGAATCTATAGAAGACCGAAACTTTGTATAAAGTTCTTTTTTATGCTCAGCCGGATAGTGGGTAAACCATGATTCTATAAGCTGACGGATTTTATCAATATCTTGTCGTGCCGACCGATTATAATACCCAAATTTGGGCTCTGCATATTGAGCTGGCCCTGCATAATCTCGGCTGATGTTATCAAATAATTTCATAAATTAAAGCTAACCGCTACGGGGAAAATAGAGTCAGTGACTATTTATTTTTGAAAAATGGTCGCTGTCCCTAATTTGTCCTAAGAATCAGGGCCTTTGTCGGCAATCAACGCTACCCACCAATCGGGCCTTACAAAGTATTTATCTTCAAACCCTACGGAGCATAATTTTTTAATATACTCCTCTAAAGACCCGACAAGACGGCGATTTAATGGTTTAAACGTTGCCCCATTCCAAATAATTTCAAAAAAATCTTTCTTCTCTATCAATTTTTTTACATCACCCGGTTCAATCCAATTCATATAATCTGTGGTGCCATAGAATAACATTCTTAATACTTCGACAAAATTATTTTGGATTATCAGATTATTTTTAGCTTTAATTGCAAGGGCGTTTAATGTGACGTACGTCTCGCTAGTATGAAACAATGTCCCATCTTTACACAAAAGCCGTTTTTCTGCTACAAACGATTCGCGGGGCCAAAAGTTTTTTATCCCCTCCGTCTTCTCAAGCCTTGCCAATATGTCTCTCGTTAGTCTTTTCCAGAGTATTTCGTTAATTTCTTTTTTAACATCAGCGAGGACTTTAAATTGGCCTGCTGGATCGGCTCCTCTAAATTTGACACGTAGCCATTCAGCTATGTCAGATGCTCGATGTAAATTTTTGTTAACTATTTTTAATAAAAGATTTTTCTCATCATCCCGGATCTCACTATACGATAAATTCTTGTGCTCTTTAAAATGAGCCCATTTAGACAAAAAATCAAACCATTCTTCAAATGTTGCCTTATCCATTACAGGATTAGCACCAACGAAAATCTCATCGATATCAATGAGCAAATTACAAATGCGCATTATTTTTGAAACATCCTCGAGCTTAACTTTCATCTCATCTTGAGAATGCAGATCGATAAGATTGCCCCATATTTCTTCACGATCCCTTAACAACATTTTCATAAATTCTCTGACACGCTCAATATCATTGCCTTTTTTATTATTAGAAACAAATCTTTTTAACTTACTTATAATATTCCGGTCATCGCACGAAATCAGTTTGTCTTTAAATTTACGGTATTCCTTCCAAGTCATCAGCTCCGGTACTTCTAAAACCAGCAAGTGATTCCTGACACGTTCTGGAGTAGTAAGGCCTCCGCTTTCCCGTAACGCTTTATAAATATGAAAGAATCTATCTTTATCAATATCTCCTATATTCTTTATCTTCTCCAACATCTTTTCTTGCCATTCTGGAGCTTCTTCTTTCTTGGCTGTTCCTCCTGCGTTGCGTGCAATATCTTTCGTTTTGTCCCATAAAACTCCTGATGCAATATCATTTACGATTTCATCTGTTATTATCAACTCTTTAAAAATATCTGGAAATTCCATCCGCACTAATTGAGCAAGATAAAGCATTTTCCAATCCAGTTCTTCCTTGCCAAATCTGTTTAAGAAGCCTCTGTGCAAGCTATTCATATATCGTAAATAATGCTTAAATTTCCTCGGATTTTTGGGAAGTATTGATAAAATTGGTATAATTGCGCTCTTAATAATATCGGGCGTTGTTTTACGCAATTCTTTCTCAAGTAAAATATCCCAGCTAATTGACAAAGGAATCGGAAGCTCAAAAGGCCAATTTATAATTTTATCTAAAAAATCTTTTGACTTCATATAACCTAATTTATTTTTTAATACTTCTGAAACAGTCTTTGTATCTAAGCCAATGATGAATATGCATTGACTAATATCAAATATTTCATTGAGCAACATTAGCATGTCGTAGACTATTTCTGGTTCAGCTCGATCCAGATCATCTACAAAAACATATAATCTCTTATCCCCCAACATTTGCTTTAAATCTCGCGATACATTTGCTTTCGTTTCCTCAAGTAAATTTTCTAACGGTGACAAAATAAGCTTGGCAATGGCTTTCCCGATTTTGGAATCGGCTATTTCTGCTAAATCCCTTGCTTTAGTAGAAACCGCTTTAACAATTCTTTTGCGCTTAAAATTACCAATCGGGGCGTCGCTCCAAGCAGACAACCCTTTATCCAAACTCGTAATAAGCCCTTTCCAGGCATCTTCACGAGAGTGGAATTGCCACGGATGAAAAGCAGCAACTGGATGACCTTTCTCGCAACAATAATATTTAACGAAATTCATAGCGGTGGTTTTACCGCTTCCCCAATCTCCAAAAATGCCTACTCGAAGATGTGTATCGAGCGGGGTTTTATCAATTAAGGTAAAAATTCTTTTTGCAAAATTAGCTCGATCGAGACAATCATCATAGGGATTTAGCAATGGCTCATCTACGCCACTAATTTTTGCTTCCAACATTTTCGATTTATTACGCTTTGCCATATACATACCGTACTTTCATTTATTTTGTCCGGGTTTTTCCGCTACAGGTTGATCAGCTAATTCAGGCAACCCAATGCGAGAAAGAAAACTTGCAAACCTGTGCGAAATATCCTCCCTGTATAATTCGGATACCTTGCATACAAAATTTTCTTTCTTTAATTCTCGCAGATAATCAACATTGACAGAGAAATAATGTTTGAAGTCTATAACGGAAGATACTATTGGAATATCTGCAGGGAATTCTAAATAATGATATCGTGGCCGCAAGTTTTTTCTTAGATCCTCGCCCGGCGTCTTGTTTCTATTTATAGGTTCCATTATAATGTTTAATTCGCTCAACTGCTCTCCCGCATAAACATGCTCTACATTGTATAGAGGTGCAACGAGAACCGAGAGAAGCAGCTTGTCTTGGGTTTTTGTTTCTGATTTTGCAGAGCGAAATTTAAAATCGTAGCGTAGATCACACTCTTGACTTAAAACTATTATAAGCGGAAATCTTATTTTAGACGCCTCTATCACACCATCTTTTTCTACAACATATTCTATATAATCTACGTCCTTAAAAATATCGCCCTGCGACACCCATTCCAGTTTATCTTTATTAACCTTTATCATAACTAACCGTCCCTCGGATTATAATACGGCTCGGTTTAGAAATGCCATACTTCGCAGAATCCGTTTTAACATCAACTGATTCCTGCGTTTTCTGCTCTCCGTCAATAGCTGTTTTAGATTCTTGGACATATTCTTTGGAAAAAATTGCTTTTTTGTCATTCATTCATCACCTCACGAAGTTTATCTGTAATAGACTGCTCAAATAATTGGGTAAGCTTATCGTGGAATTTCGTAAGGTTCTTGTCTACTTCTTGTTTTGTCTGCATGGCTTCAAGGAAAACGTCAGAATCTAAAATAAATATTTTCTTTTTTATGGGGGCCGGATAATCCGGATTATGCATACCATACTGAAATTTCACATTCATATCGCCGTAATTTAATTCAAGATTTTGAAAAGCACGGGATATTTTTGCTTTGTCATCTGCTATGTCAAATATACATAGCAGTTTTTTATCAATATATTTGTCCCATGATGTGAAATCGGGCTCGTTAAATTCAATCTTATCAATATAACGAATACCGAGCCTGCGGAAACTTAGATCAGAATACGCTCCCTGTAGCGCTTCGATTGCCCCCATAAATGTTTTCTTCAGATTATCGAACGTGTCATTATATTTGATGTAATTGATAAACATCGCATTATGTGTTACACATAGGGATTTACCTCTGTCCTTACTGTGATAATACCACTCCTGATGTTTAACTTCTTTTACTGCCACCTCTTTAGGGCCTAATTGATATTCTTTTCCCTGCGCAATCCTCGGTTCAGGAATTGGAAAGGATTTAATAGCCTCGTTAACAACCGATTCCGGCAATGCCTTATCTATGTCCAATATTTCTTTAACAAAATCTACTCTTACTATAACTCTATCCAGAAAATTCTTTTTATACATATTTTATGCTCCTTATATAACCCCATTTTTTTTCCATCGCCTGACAGCTGGATCCAGATGAAGCATAAAGAACTCTTCAAAGGATAATACGTTATTGGCTTTTAAATAGTGCTGTATACTTCTTTTTATCCCAGCTGGCATTACCAGATAGATACGATTCCTCGACATCTCCTGAAGCTGTGCCTCGGTTACCGCATCGTCAATAGTCGCAAGATAAAAGCCAAGACCGCGCGTTCCTTCTGTAACGATCTGTCTCCATCTTTCTCTCAACGTACGCTTGGCTGTGAAGATTATGCAGTCCATTGCGCTATTATTATAGTGCTTCCGATTCGGCATTAAAAAGTCCGGCTTGCCGTTTATCACTTGCTGCTCCTGAAATGGATATTTAAGCCGTTTGAAAAGCATTTTTATAATATCCTCGAACGCACCTCCGGCCCGCGGCTTGCGGGACTGTGAAAGCGAAAGGAAAAATCTATCAAATTCTCGAAAGTGTTTCGCCGTCACTTCAATGGTTTCGTCTTTCGACGCTCCCGCAGGCACCTCTGCTGCCAGATATTCTTTTATGGCCCTGCGTCCTGCCTCCTGTTCTGTTTTAAGGTATATGTCGAACGCCATATCTCCGATCTTGTCAACATACAGGCTAAACTTCCTCTTTATTATAATTGGATTGGTTGAGGGTGGTAGTACACTATTAATGCTCTTATTAAGAACGTCCTCTGGCGATAAAACGTGTTTCTTGAATATTTCGAACAAGGTCATTTCTGTTCCTTTCTGTGATTGTAATAATAGCATTTTATATAAACCGGGCATATAGGGCATAACGGTTTCGATCTGCATATGTTTCGTCCGAGATCAAGCACCGCATAGTTAAATTGACGGCAGCTGTGTTGTGGAGTTATCAGATCTATCAGATTTATAAAAGTCCTTTTCCTTCGAGTTTCAGCGTGAATCCTGAAGCCAAAGAATCGGCCGGAGAGTCGCACAATATTTGAATCAATAAGAAGAGCCCGCTTATTATTATGCAAAGAAAGATATGCTGATGCCGCATACGGTCCAACACCCGGAAGGGCCATCAATTCATCAAGATGCATAGGAATTTTCCCGTTATAGCGATTTACTAGAGCGCATGCCAGTTCTTTTATCTTTCTGGCCCGCCATTGAAGACCAAGCGGAGCAATTATTGTCTTAATTTTAAGAAGAGGGCTTGCTAAAAGTCTATTCGGCGAAGGATATGCTTTAATAAACTTCCTGTATATTGGTATTACCTGTTCTGCCTTCGTGCGTTGAAGCATAATCTCGACTATAAGCGCATGAAATTTTATCCTTGTAGATCTCCACGGATACTTGTGAGGATTCTGATAAGTCCAACGAAGTATCTTTTGCGTAAAATACTTAATTGTGCCATACGATGACTTTATTTCTGACCGCTTTCGTTCAGGCATTTAATAACTTCCTTTGCGATAATCCTTACAACGGGAACTACAACTGCATTGCCAAACTGTCTATAGGCTTGTGTATCTGATACAACGATTTTATAATTCTTCGGAAATCCCATAAGACGGGCACATTCACGAGGAGTAAGTCTTCTTGGATTTTTACCTTTTTGCGGTATAAGAATTTCAGATCCATCCTTATAATAACGCGCACTCAATGTTCGTGATACGCCCTCCGGATTAACAAGCCCAAAGCCAAAACCATTACCTTTAGCCCTGTGTTTCTCTGCATAGTTTTGTAAATACTCCCAAAGATGATCTGTCAGGGTATATTTATCATCAACCTTCTTATCCAGTATATTCTTTACACACTGCGGCTTTCCTTTTAGATTCAGGGGTCCAAATTTGACGGGTTTTCTGAATCCGACAATGAATATTCGCTCTCTATGTTGCGGAACGAATCGGGCCGCATCGATAATATCATCAAATACAATATTGTAGCCAAGTTCTTCGAGGGTTGATCTTATAACACGATAGGTATTACCTTTTTCGTGAGACTTGAGGTTTTTCACATTCTCGAGCACAAAGCAATCCGGCTTCTTTGCCTTTAAGATACGTGCTATCTCAAAGAATAAAGTACCTTGAGCCTTATCCATAAACCCGTGGGGTTTGTTCAGGCTTTTCTTTTTAGAAACACCGGAAATGGAGAATGGCTGACAGGGAAATCCGGCCAGAAGAATATTATGATCGGGAATCTGTTTGTTCGTTATTGCGCGTATATCCCCCTCGGGCTTTTCTCCGAAGTTTTCTTTATACGTTATCTGACTGTGTTTATCATAATCCGATGAGAATAAACACTCCCCGCCAAGTTCCTCAAAAGGGATCTTCAGCCCGCCGATACCACAAAACAAGTCTATAAAAGTATATTTGCTCATTCTATATCTCTTCTCCGGTCATCATTCTGTTTGGGCTTTCTAAAACTCATCTTCGCACGGCGGATACCGCAACAGTGCTTTTCCACTATTTCGGCCCTCGGCGCTTTGGCGCCTTCTTTGGAGCCTGAGCCAGATCATCAATGACCCGAGCTACCTTATGGCCGCAGGTACCGCAGAAGCCCTGCAGGACCACTACACCCTTTAACTCCGCATGATAATCGACAATGGTCACTGCCTTCCGGCACTCACCGCACCAGACGTTGCTCAAAAGCATACGTCTTGTATCCGCCGGTAGGGCCTGCCATAACTCCAATGCTTCTTTTGCCATATTATGCCGCTTCCCAATAT